>Ga0179594_10000318_pt1 | contig 12116 bp, 10 predicted proteins | sample CZOMad1_1_08_16f_FD_148625 | JGI IMG/M metagenome (GOLD analysis project Ga0179594, IMG submission 148625) | Vadose zone soil fungal communities from Angelo Coast Range Reserve, California, USA - CZOMad1_1_08_16fungal (Illumina Assembly) | ecosystem: Environmental > Terrestrial > Soil > Vadose...
TCCGTCGCTATCCTTACCATGATTTCCGGCAGCCGCAACTACCACGATGCCGGCGTCAACCAACCCGCGCACAGCCAGGCAAAGCGGATCCGTTTTGTAGGATTCGACCGCCGGCACGCCCAAACTCATATTGACAACGCGAATGTTGTAGAGCGCCCGGTTACTCATCACCCAATCGAGCGCGCTGAGCAATCCGGAAGTTGATCCTGTTCCTTCGGAGTTCAAAACGCGCAGGTTGATGATGGTGGCACTGGGCGCAATGCCGAGATATTTGCCGCAGGCGATAGTGCCGTTGCCGGCTGCAATCGAGGCGACGTGCGTGCCGTGACCATAAGGATCATCGGTCCGATTCTCGCCGGTGAAATCCTGGCTGGCCACAATCCGACTGCCATTGGCGCCATCGCTAAATACTGAATGGTTCGGATCGATACCCGAATCCAGTACGGCGATCCCGATGCCGCTCCCGTTCAGGGGCCCGGGGACCGAGCTGTTCCCGGCTCGCACACTATCGGCTCCGGTCGTCTGCGACAGGTGGCCCAGCGTTCTCACTTCCTTGTCCAGAGAGACGTAGGCAATGTCGCTCCGCATCGACAAAGCCATCGCGGCATTTGCTGAAAGCGTGAGGACACGCCAACTGAGGTTGTGGAAACGGCGAGTTGTCTTGCCTCCGGAGCCTTTGAGCGCGGATTCGATCGAACTATTCCAGGCCGCGGCGGGCTGAACAATCACCCGTACCTGTTGGCTGCCGTCCCCGTGACTGATTCGATGTCTGAGTTCAGCGGACTGCTTTTTGGCACGATGAGGCCGCCAGGTGCGCGCGCTTGCGCCATCGTGGAAAACCAAACCTGTAGAGAAGCCGAGCAGCAGAGACGCCACTAGCGCGATTGAGAGAAGAGGTCGCTTCATTCACTCCTCCAAGCCAAAGCATGTCGGGACCGACGGCGTCAGCAACGAGCCGCCAAGACCAGGGCTTGGCCGAATATCGGATGTCGGGGAAGTTTTCTAACTTTATCGGAACCGGGGGAAGGTTCCACTTATGAAAAGAGAGTATAAACAATGGCGGCAAATTGATCAACCCCAGCAAACCAGGTAGCGCAATTGTTAATTTGTGATGATTGGATGGCGCGCAAGCGGTAGCGGCTAAGTTTGGTTCTTCTCTGCGTGAACTCTGCGTTCTCTGCGACCTCGCGGCGGAGAAAACGGGAGAAAACACTCACCGCCGAGGAGCAGAGAACGCTGAGGCCGCGCGGAAAATTCAAACTGAGCCACTACCCGCGCAAGCTGACACCTTACAAGACCAAACTCGTCGGCTAACCCTTCGAATAGAGGCTGATGATTCGTTCAATCGCTCGGCGACAAACCGCGCAGAAATGATTCGTGCGGGTGAACATGATGCAGTCCACCTCGGGCCGGTAGTAACCGCGAGCTTCGTAGATCGAACCTTCGAAAGCGCCCACACGGCCCGAGTACTTTTCGCGCGCGAACAGGGCCCGCTCGTGTTCGAGCTCTTCGCGAAAGAGAGCTTCCATCTCGCTTTCCGGCCGCCGTTCTTTGCGCAGTTGCGCCCGGCGTTTTTGAATCGCAAGAGAATACTTTTCAAACTCTTCCTTTTGCCAGGGCGTCGGCGTTGGAGTATCCGGCGAGACCAGGTCCTTCCACTTCAGATGATTTGGATCAAGTAGAGCGGTGGCGTTCGGCTCCCAGGGCTCGACGCGAGTGGCAGCCGGCGCGTAGGCCACTGCCGAGGTGTAGTACTCGTCGGCCAAACCGGCGAAGTGATGACCAAACTCGTGGACGAAAACATAATTCGCAAAAGCGTTGTCGACCGCCACTGTGCTGTAGAGATTGAAAATCCCACCGCCGCCGTAGGTTTGATTGTTGGCCAGAATCTCGACGAATTCGTAAGGCGCGAATGCCGCAACTTTGCGCAGCGCTCGGTTATCGAAGGTCAGCACATATCTTTCAGAGCCAAAGGCGTCGTAACTCGCGCCCAACGGCGAATCCCGATAGATGCCGGTTGAAGGTCGAGAGATTCCGGATTCAGCAGCAGGCGGGCAAAGGCCCCAGACATTGAAATCTCGCCGGTGCTCTTTGAAGGGCGAAGTGGCGAACAACGTTTCCACCATGCGCCGCGCATCAGCCTCGAACTTCTTTGCCTCGGCCTTTGTGTAGCCGTCGCCGAGGATCAGGAAATCGACTTTGGTTGCGGGCTCGCCCATTTTTTGAATAGTGATCAAGGGCGCGGGCGGCGGACCCTTTGAGCGATCGATAAAGATGTCTTTCGGATCGATGGAGGTTGACCACACTTCGCGGAAGACATTTTGCGCATCGCGCTTTTTCAACACGATCTCAACGGGCGCGGCTGGCATAGGAAACCGCAGCGACTCGCTGAATGTGCGTCTTAAAGTCTTTGCTTCGTCTGTCGTCTCCCATTCACCGTAGACTGAGGCAAAGCCACGCGAATAGAGCAGGTGTTTGCTCTCGTGGTCGCGGACCTCGAAGAAGTACTTGCCGAGATTCGTGTCGTCGATGGACTTCGAAAGGTCTCCCGGCCATGGCAGGGGTTCGACAACGACCCGGTCGACACTGAAGACTTCCTCGGCAGAGTTGCCTGTGTGGTAGTAATCGAGCCGCATCGTTTGCGGCGCGGCCAGCGTTGCGATCGCAAAAAAGAGAAGAACGGCCGAGGCCGAAAGAATGTTTTTGATCATGGCGTAAACGTGGTGGAAACGAGTCCGAGAACAAAAGTGGCATTAAAGGAGCTCATTTCTGATCTTTGCCGAAACCGATGCGCTTCCTCGGTGGATCGGGTGCGGGCTGCAAAAGCGGCAATAGCTTTCGATAGATGTCTCTGAGACCAGCATCATGTCGAAGCAACGTCTTGTCAATTTCAGCAAGCCGCCTGAGAATCTCCTGGTTGACTACCAGTTGCTCGCGCATCTGAATGAAAGCTCGCACAACCTAAACGCTCATGGCAACCGCCTGGCTGCTATTGAGCACAGTTGCTGCCATGATTGCTCCGTGCTCCGTAAAAGCGAGCGGCGCATACTTAGCGTGTTGTCCGCGCTTTAAGGTCACAGTTTGTGACCTTAGAGCTACATGTCCGTCGGCGGTCACCAAACTTCGGGACTTGAGTTCAACGAACTCCTGTTGGCTAAGCTGAAAAACAAAGTCTGTTGGAAAACGCTCCTGATTGCGTTTTACTGCTTGATTGAGTGCCTTGGTCTCAACGCCATAGACAATGGCCAGATCGGCAGCGAGCATCACTCGCTTACCGCGAACGGCAAGAATCATGGAGTCAATCGGGCGAGGCACCTTCATCAGTTTGTCACGTCATGCTGCGCGATCAATGAGTGCTGTCGACTTTCAAACGGGAGATCTGTTTGAAGCGAAGCGTCTCACTTTTGCCAATTCGCCGAGCGCTCGTTGCTCGTCCGGCTCGCAGGCCGCACGCTATTGGCCGAGGTCGTACTCCGGCTTCGGCATGCCCAGCAGCCACTTATCGAACCAGCCGACGATGTGCTCGAGCCGCTCGATGCGATGCCAGGGCTGGCCACTGCGCGACAACTCATGCGACTCGTTGGGAAAGCGCACCATCACCGTCGGTATCTTTCGATATTTCAGCGCGCGAAACATCTGTTCGCCGCCGGCGCCGGGCGGCGTGCGGTAGTCGGCCTCGCCCAGGATCAGCATCAGCGGCGTCTTCACATTGTTAATGTAAGTGATCGGCGAACGCGCCTTGTAATCCTCCGGGTCTTCGAAGGGCGGCTTTCTGAACCACTGCTCCTGAAAAAGTGTGAAGTCGGCCGAGTACCAAAAGTCCGTCCAACTGGCGATGTCGCGCTGAGACACAGCGGCAGCGAATCGCATCGTTTGGCCAATCACCCAATTTGTCAATAAGCCGCCGCCGCTGCCTCCGGTCACGCCCAGCTTGTTGGCGTCGATGTATCCACGACGCAGCACTTCATCCACGCCGGCCATCAAGTCTTTGTAGTCGTCACCCGGATAGTGATACTGAATAATGTTGCCGAACTCCTGGCCATAGCTGGTGCTGCCGCGCGGATTCGGATAGAGCACCACATACCCTTTCGCCGCCATCCACTGAAACTCGTGATCGAAGACAAAACCGTAAGCGGCATGCGGCCCGCCGTGAATATTCAGAATCAGCGGGTACTTTTTCCCGGGATCGAAATCGGGCGGCTTTTGCAACCAGGCCTGAATGCGTTTGCCGTCAAAACTCGTGTACCAGATCTCCTCGGGCTCGGTCAGGTTCAGATGTGAAAACAATTCGTCGTTGATGTGCGTCAGTTGTTTCGGTTCGCCGCCGGGCCGATCCAACCAATAGAGATCGCCGATGCGCGTGGGCGTCGAAATCGTGAACACGAACTGGCGGCCGTCCGGAGTTGCGCGAAAGTTGCCCACCGCCTGATTCCCTTTCGTCAAGTCGGTTTCCTTGCCGGTGGCAACACTGAACATTCCCAGGTTCGCCTTGCCTTCCCTGGCATAGGTGTCAATGATGCTTTGGCCATCGGCGGTCCAAATCGGCGCATTTCCACCTCCGCCGCGTGGCGGCGAATTGTCACCTCCCACGCCACCGCCCAGGTCATAGTCGAACTCCGTCGTGAGATTTCGCGGTTGCGCATTGGCCGCGATATCCATCACCCAGAGATCCGGTTGCGTATACGAAGTGACCGGTCGGCCAACCACACCGGTAAAGGCGAACTGTTTGCCGTTCGGACTGAGAGAGAGACTGCCCGCATTCATCGGGATGGTGGTGAGCTTGGCGGCTTGACCACCGACGACAGGGATTGAATAGAAGTCAGTCGACGCCAGATCGTAAGCAGGATCGTCGCTATGATCGGAAGTGAAGTAGAGTTTCAAGCCGTCATTGGCCCAGGTGACATCTCCTTCGGCAAAGCGACCGCTGGTTAGTTGACGCGGCTTGACCTTGTCGTCTCCGTTTCGCGGTGCAGCTACAACCCAGATGTGCTGCGGGTGCTTTTGGTCCAGGTATCCGGCGCCGTTAGCGCGATATGCTGAGCGGGTGATCACGCGCACGTCGCTCTCGTGCTTGTCTTCTTCAGCAGTCTTTGTCTCAGTGGCGGTAGTCGCCGATTCTGTAGCCTCGCCGCCGCGCAGTCGCTCTTTCTGTTTGCTCAGATCCTCAGGATTGGCGCCGTTCATGAAGGCGATCGTCTTCCCATCCGGCGACCAGAGTGGCTGGCTCGCGCCTCTCGGCAACGTCGTGAATTGAAATGAATCGCCACCGAAGAGTGACAGCATGAACAACTGCGGCTGGTCTGGGCGGCCGTCCTTTTCCGTCACGCGCACAAAGACCAGATACTTGCCATCCGGCGACCAGCGCGGTGACGAATCGCGCGTGCCGTTCGTCAGTTGGTGCGATTCGCCGCTCACCGGCGACACGGTCCAGAGAGAAGTGTTGTAGCCGTCCTTCTTCTCGTTCACAGTTACTCGCACATAGGCTATTCGCGATCCATCCGGCGAGACTCGGCTGTCGGCGATCCAGTTGAAGCTGAACAGATCCTTCTCAGTGATGTGGCGCTTCTGGGCCAGCACCGGACTCACCAGCAACGTACCAGTGACTAAGACGAGCAAGAAAACGCGTCGCATAAATTATCCTTTCGATGATGTTTGGGAATGCTTTGGTATTCTACCGGGGAACGCCGGAAACCGCGAAGAAGTCGCGAGTCACGAGTCATGAGTCACGAGTCGCAAGTCACAAGTTGGCTCATCTTGGCTCTTGACTCGTGATGCGGTGATCCCACTTTCCAGACGCGTATTGCCTGTTGGCTGTTCTCCTGTCCAACATACCGCGGCTGAGAAAAAGCGCGGCCGTTGAATACCAGCAACGAAGGCAGGACGACCAGGACCAGACAGCTCAGTTTCCAAAACGGTCGCTGAATTGCGGGACAGAGGCTGGCCAAAAATCGCATGACTTCTCCTTCCCAATCACGTTGCCATCTAGTTAGCAGTTGCCACTCTTGAATGACTCAGATTATCGCACGAGCCGGCAGGTTGTATCGAAGAGTATTCACTCGATCTGTAGGGTCGCGGTGCAACAAGAGCAGCTAATGTAGCGCGTCTCACAGATCTTGACTTATGGGAAAGCCCTCCCTGACGGTCGGGCTTCTGCTTGGTTCAGTCGCCATCACCATTGAAGCTACGAAAACCAAGCAGAAGCCCGCGCGTCAGCAAGGGCTGTTGGCGCCAGCGACGTCTCCCAATAAGATCTCGAATCGCTTTGGCGATGTAATGGGATTTCTGACGCAGTACAGCAGCTACAAAGAGCACCTCCAGCGCTCCGTAGGAGCGCAATCTGCTTTGCCAGACAAAGAAGATATCTCGCTCCGCTGGAGCGAAGCGGCTCATTCACACCGCAGCTTCAGCCCGGTGCAAACGCAACAAATTCAAAAACGCTGAACCGTTTCAACGGTTTTTTTTGGCGCAGTCGCAGCCTTAAAGCCGTTGAAATGGCTTGGCAAAATCACGATATTCCTAGTGCACCGGGCTAAAGCCACGGTGTAAATAAGAAATCAAACTGCAGCAGAATCCACTACCATCTTGCAGTGATAACACCTTGCGGCGTGATTATGTGGCGAAATTCTTCGTGGCGATTGGCGAGGACGACTCAGACTCACTTCAGTACCTTGGCCCAGAGGTTCATGCCGGCACGGCCTTTCTGAACTGCAGTTGCACCAATAACGGTCGGTGGTCTGAGCCCGTGCGCTTTCCGGTTGTCACCCCGTCAACCACCACATCGTCGCTCACCAAACAATGATCGATGGGAATTTGCAGAAAGGGTGGTAGCGGCATCGGCCAGGTGGAGTTGAGGCCAAAGCCCTTCCTTGCATCGCGTAAGCCAGACTCTCGGACCAGATCGGCGAAGTAAGGCGACCACATAGTCGTGTTGAGATCGCCGATGATGATGCGCACGCCGCTGGTCGCCCTGATCAGCGCAGCCGCTCGCGCAAATTGTTGGTTGCGATTCTGGAACTTGTCCGTGCGTACAGGTGTCGGCGGATGTAAACACAGCAATGAGACGGTTGTTCCTTCGACATCGACGCGCGCCAATAACGCCAAGTGCGTCGATTGGTCCAGCGATAACACGTCGACGTTAGCGAGTGGATAGCGACTCAAGATGGCCATCCCCGATCCGCCGGGTTTCGGGACTGCTTTCGAAAAGGGATAGTCGGAGTTGAGCACCTTGATTTGATTCCACCATTCATCGGTCACTTCTTGCAGCACGACGATGTCGGGATGCGCCGCGGTAATCGAATTGATGAGGGCGGAATAATTCCTGTTACTGCCCTGCACGTTTGCCTGCATCAATCTCAGATGGGTGGCGTCGCTGTAGCTGACCGGCTTGAAGTCTCTGGAATAGTAAGGAAGGATAAAGAGCGAATTAAGAAACGCGCAGCACACCGCCACAGGCAGGAGCTTCCATGATTGAACGTTGATCAGCAACAGGATGCAACAAGTGGAAACCAGCGCGTACTGAAGTCGAAAATGCGTCGCCAATTCCAGGTACGCATGATGGCCAACGAGACTGATTAACGTTAGGGCCGACACAGTAATGAGCGCAACTACTGTCAGCCTATAGATGAGTTGAGAAGATAGGAACGGAAGAAAAATATTGGGTGGCGTCAACGCTCCTCCTTAACGGATCGGCAGCTTGTAGTGAACGTCATGACGCGACTCACTTAGGTGGATTGCTGCTGATCCAGTCATATACTGCCCAGGAGAAGTCTGCAAAGGGTAAGCTGTCTATGTCCCAATTAAGCTTGGCACAAATTGTCGGGAGGATACTTTGAAAAGCTTCGTATCTGACATGGATGGTGCGCGCACCTGAAGTCTTGAAGAGCTTGGGATCCAATTCCAGACGCAGCCAGTCCCTCACGGCTTTGACTGCCTGACGCGGATTGTTTTCGTGGGTCTCAATATCTTGACCGGCGATATCTGAAATAAATCTTTGAAACCTGTACGGCTCAAAATCCAGCACCAGAATCACCTTTTCCTGAAGGTACCCGGTCCCATATCGCTTGCAACCTAAGTCGATTCCCAGTTCAAGAGGCATGTTAAAGCGTGGGAGAGCATGGATCGGGTCGAGCTCTGTTCGGGAAATATCATGAATGCTGTATTTGCACGTCTCGATCAGATCTTGGATCTTGTTAAATCTGGGCTGGCCCGCGTTGCTGATGTCCCTGGCACACTTTGGCTTGAACCCCCATGTCATACATGGTGAAGACGATCGCATTGAAGAGAGGTTTGTATGCTTCATCGAAAGGACAATTAATAAAGACGTTTCTGTGATAGTTCTGCGGTCTGACGACTTTGGGCATGAGGTTCAGCCGTTCACTCTTCTAAGGCGTGATTTAGCATTCCCCGACGGTGGGATATTTCATGAACGCCTACCGTTGGTTTGAGCGCTCGGGGCCGACTCGCTGACCGCCTCCCTAACAGCTCTACTGATGGCCTCTCTGGTAGCAGTTCTGGGCGGCACGTTCGGCGCCAGTACCTTGCGTGGTTCTCTGGGTTGACCCGCACCAGACCAGTAGTTTTCTCTATCCCGAATGCGACCATTGCGCGAATGGATCACCAACTGGCCCGATTGCTCCCTTGCGACTTTGCGAGCCGCTTCTATTGCTTCCTGTTGCGTATCGTGAACTGAAGCAGATTTCGGATTCCCCTCTCTTACGATCGCCCATCCCTCGGTGCGCGGAATGATATGGAAATTTCTGCCAGTGACGCTCTTGGAACCCGGCTTCTTAGATGAGGCAACCTTTCGTTTTGCAGGCGACTTCCTGGACATACCTATTTCTCCAACTTCCTACCTCACCAGCACGGTGAAGGAACAGACTCTGACGACCGCTTCAGTATACCAGCTATTGCGCAAAGCGTTCGATACCCTAACGCACGAGCATGGAAGTAAACACGTAAGCCTGCAACAACACCAACAGACCAACCAGCGCGGCGAGCGCGACGCTGTGAAAAAAGACATAGCGCAGGATGTCGCCCTCGTGTCCATACCAGCGCGTCGCGGTGCTGGCCACAACGATTGATTGCGCGTCGATCATCTTGCCCATCACGCCGCCGGAACTGTTCGCCGCAGCCATCAGCGTGGGACTGAGGCCCAGTTGGCCGGCAGTGATCTTTTGCAAACTGCCAAACAGCACATTCGAAGAGGTGTCCGAGCCCGTCAGCGCCACTCCCAACCAACCGAGCATCGTGCCAAAGAACGGATAAAGAAATCCGGTTTTGGCAAACGCCAGTCCCAGCGTCGCGTCCATGCCCGAATAGCGAGTGGTGAATCCAATCGCCATCATCGCCGCGATCGTCAGCAAAGAAAATCGCACCAGCTTGAGAGTCTTCCAGTAAACACGCGCCAGACCCGCGACTGAATAACCCATCACCCGCCCGGCGATGATCGAGGCCAGCAGGATGCCGCTGCCCGATGCCGACAGCCAGTTGAAGTTAAAGACGGCGCCCTCGGCAGTGGGCTTCGCAACCACCGGAGGCACACGGAGGATCAGCTTATCCAAACCAGGAACTGGAAATTTCAGGAGTGTGAATCCATCGATAAACGCTTTGGTCTGCGGTAAGCCCCAAACGAAAACGACGACGCTGAGAATGATCCACGGCAACCAGGCGCGAAGAATTTCGGATTGAGAATTTCGGATTTCGGATTGAGCTGCAGTTGCGTTCTTGTCAGTACCGCCTGCGGTAGCGGGCGGGCCCATTGCCTGTTCTCGATCAACCTCAGCACCCTCCGTCACAACTTCACCAGGAAACCGCCAGATGCGTTTCGGCTGCCAAAACTTTAAGAAGACTGCCACGGCCGCGATGGAAACCAGCGCCGCCACCACATCTACCAGCCAGGGTCCGTGAAAGTTCGACATCAGGAATTGCGGAATGGCGAAGAAGATTCCGGCTACAAGAATCGCGGGCCAGATTTCCAGCATGCCGCGGAAACCAGCAAAGGCCCAAATCAACCAGAAAGGAACAAGCAAAGAGAAGAAAGGCAGTTGGCGCCCGACCATGGCGCTCAACTCTTTGAGATCCAGACCAGTCACGCCCTGCAGGCCAATCAGCGGCGCTCCCAACGCGCCGAAAGCGACCGGCGCCGTGTTCGCGATCAGTGAAAGTCCCGAGGCCGACAGCGGTGTGAATCCCAGGCCGATCAGAATCGCCCCGGTGACAGCGACCGGTGTGCCAAAGCCGCAGGCTCCCTCAATAAACGCGCCGAAGCTAAACGCTACCAGCAACAGTTGCAGCCTCCGGTCCTGCGTCAGGCCGGTGATACTCTGACGCAACACGTCAAAGAGTCCGCGTTCGTTCGTCAACTGATAAAGAAAGATCACATTGATAACGATCCAACCGATCGGGAACAAGCCGTAAGCCGCGCCGTACGTCGCTGTGCTGAGCGCCATGCGCGCCGGCATGCCAAAAACCAAAGTCGCCACGACGAGCGATGTGGCAATCCCAAGCAGGGCTGCGTAGTGAGCTTTGATCCGGAAAACACCCAGGCCCCCGAGCAGCACGACGATTGGCAGCGCCGCCAGCAAAGTCGAGAGGGCGGGGTTACCGAGGGGATCATAAACTTGCGACCAGTTCATTCAGGCACCTCTTTACTGGCTCTCTTGCCGGTACTGGTTTAGTTTGGTTTTCAGAGTGTCTCATTCACACCGCGGCTTCAGCCCGGTGGTTAGCGTGCGCCTATAGAAATCGTGAACCGTTTCAACGGTTTTCCTGCTTATGGCGGCGGAAAGCCGTTGAAACGGCTCACCCAAATCAGCAGTCAGTTGATCACCGGGCTGAAGCCTCGGTGTGAATGAAAGACCAAACTGCGCCAGCACCCTGCAATTCTCTTCGGATTGACTTTCACTAACGCGATCTCTGTGCGAGAATAATCGCGCCAAGATTAAGAGCTTCTCCCCGGATCGCAAAGTCTTCCTCCACTTGCCCCCGTAAAGATTTCTGAAACCGACAGGTTGCAGCGCCCATGTACCTGCGCGCCGCGTATGATAGCTCGGCGCTGAAACCGAAATCACTTTCTTTCGGAGGAACGCGGAATGAAAAAGTTCTTGGTTGTTTTCCTGATTCTGGCAACGCTGCTTTTGTGCGTGCCGATGGTCTCAGGCCAGACACGGCGCCATCGTCGTCGTTCGTTTTGGCGTAAGCATCGCGACAAGTTGACGGTAGCCGGATCGAGCGTCGCCGGTGCGGCAGTCGGTGGTATTGCGGGCGGCAAGAAGGGCGCGGCAATCGGCGCGGGAGCAGGAGCCGGGGCCGGCGCCATCTACACCTACAAGATTCGCAAGCGTCACCATCGACATCGTCGTCGCCAGTAAGATGGGCCATCAAGCGCCTCAGCTTATCAGAGGCCGTGTCCCCGATCTTGTCAGTACGCCTGCGGTAGCGGGCGGGCCCTTGCCACATGTCGTTGGCATCGCGTCCTGTTGTCGTGTCCGTACTGACAGGGGCCCGCCCGCTACCGCAGGCGGTTCTGACCTGCTCGCCGTCATTTCTTGTCCGGTTCGGCCGAACCCTCATCGTCCTGTTCGTCAGCGTCGTCATCCATTTCTTCCTTATCACCAGGTGTCCTTCGCTTCAGAATCTCGTAGTTGTTCAAGCTCTCAACGTGCCGGAAGTCCTGGCGCAACAACTCAAACAGATGGGTCTTGTTCTCCAGCGGCTCTTCCTCGAGTTGCAGGCCATCCTTGATCACCAGCCAGCGAATGTCGCGCGCCCGAGCCTCGGTGAGGATCTCTTCAGCGCTGTAGGGATTGACGGTGTGATCAAACATCAGCACGGGAAAGCGCGGCCGCCTGCCCGTCGTGTAATAAAACAGATCCTCGCCGGGAATTATCAGGATGCCGTCTTCTCTGGGAATTTTCTGGTCGGTGTAATGGACCAGCTCTTCAAAATCCGGCAGCCACGATCCCCGCACCGAAAGGCCTCGCAGCGGCGGCAGTTGCGAGCGCACCAGGTTCCCTTCGGAAAGATCCGCGTACTCCAGACGCTCATGCGAACGTAAATAGAAGACGCCGGCCACCGACAGCGATATGGTGATCACTCCGACGAGCGGCGCAATCACT
>Ga0179594_10000319_pt1 | contig 12111 bp, 13 predicted proteins | sample CZOMad1_1_08_16f_FD_148625 | JGI IMG/M metagenome (GOLD analysis project Ga0179594, IMG submission 148625) | Vadose zone soil fungal communities from Angelo Coast Range Reserve, California, USA - CZOMad1_1_08_16fungal (Illumina Assembly) | ecosystem: Environmental > Terrestrial > Soil > Vadose...
CCCGTGATCCTTCACGGTTCAAACTCGAATCTGTCCACTGAGTCTCGAATTGGATTATCAGCCAGCTACTCTACTCCGGAACTCTATCGCGGTCGCAGACCCGTTGGTTGGGTGCGCGGCAATGGCCAAAGGGATTACCACCACTTTGAGGTCATTGACAAACCGCCTGCGGCAACCTTTGAGGAGGAAGTCTCTCAGTACTGCGCGAGCGACCGCCAGACATTGTTTGCCGCTGTCTGACGGCAACTGCAATTGACGCCGGCCAGTATCTTAATCCTCTGTTGTTTCACTCATATTGCGAAGGACTTCAAGGTGACCACTCCGCTTCTATCTGTTGTGATCCCGACTTGGAATCGGGCCCCGCTGGTATGCGAGGCAGTTGAAAGCGCGCTCAGCCAACGCCTTGGGCAAGTCGAGGTCATTGTCGTTGATGACGGCTCTACTGACGACACTGCGAACGTGCTCACGCGGAATTTTGGAGCCCGCATCCATTTGCTTCGGCTGCCGAGCCGCCGAGGCGTAGGCGCGGCGCGAAACGCCGGCATACAAATAGCGAGCGGGGAACTGCTGGCCTTTCTCGACTCCGACGACCTCTGGCTACCTGGCAAGCTGGAGGCGGAACTTCGCGTGTTCGAGCGGTTTCCGGAGGCGGAGGCTGTGGTGTCGGATAGCCTCTGCTTTGTTGAGGGCCAGGCCGACGATGACAGTCGTTTCGAGCGGATCGGTTTGCTTGCTGCCGCCAAGAGTCAAGTGCGCTGGGTAAGTGAAATTGAGTGGTTATGGACCAATAGTCGGAACGCCGTGCAGATGTCTTCGGTAATCCTGCGTCGTAGAGCGCTGGCCCAAATAGAAGGCGCTCTGTTTGCCGACGATCTTCGCTCGTGTGAGGATTGGGAATTTCAGATGCGGATTTATCATCGGTGCCGAGTCGCCGTCTTGCCGGAAATCTGGACCTGGGCCCGCTGTTTGGACGACGGCGCGCGACTCGGCCGCTGGAACCCGGGGAAGCCTTTCACCCCGGAACAGCAAACTGGCTTGCTGCGTGATCGACTCACTGTCATGGAGCGCTCAGATTGGCTTCGCGGACTGAGAGCTGATCTGGCAGCCGAACTTGAGCGCTTTCGTGAAGACACTGTTAGCGAACTCGCGCGATTAGAGTTTTCGGGTATCATGTGATCACGATGGCGCGGCCGAAGAAAATGCGACTGGTGTCTCGCTGAGAATCAAATTTGGTTGAGCGATGCTCAAAGTCCTTTCGCCGAATCAGGTAGATAATTATCACCGAGACGGATTGCTATTTCCGCTCCCGGCGCTCAGTGCCGCGGAGGTAAAATACTTCCGTGCCTGCCATGATGACCTGGACCGCTGTCTCGGCGGCCGACCCACAGCAGAGCAGAAAGGCGACGCCCATCTGTACTTCAAATGGATTTGCGATTTGGCAACTCATCCGATTGTGTTGGATGCGGTCGAGGATATCATCGGTCCCAACATACTGATCCACTCATCGACGATTTTCACGAAATATGCTCAGGATGAGAAGTTTGTCTCGTGGCATCAGGATAGCCATTATTGGGGCCTGTCAGAGCCGCGACTGGTTTCCGCTTGGATTGCGCTGACAGACAGCACTGTAGACAATGGCTGCCTCCGTGTTTTGCCGGGAACTCACACGCGGGCCTTCGAGCACGTGGAAGAACCGCAGCGGACAAACATCCTGAGGCGGGGTCTCACGGTTTTCGACAACCTGGATCTGAACAAGGCGCTCGATATCGTTTTACTGGCCGGCCAAATGTCGTTTCATCATGCCAACCTCATCCACGGCTCGAAACCTAATACGAGCACAGGCCCACGAATTGGCGTCGCAGTTCGTTACCTATCAACCGCAGTAAAGCAGCAAAAACTCCACATCCCGGTAATTCTCGCAAGGGGACGAGATGAGTATCACCACTTCCGGCTGCAGGAACGGCCAACTGCGGATATAGAAGAAGGTGTCAAACTGAGCGCGCAGCAGCGAGCATCAGCTAAATTTTGACCACGCCCGCATGAAAATCTTAATCATTGATCAAGTTGGCGCTCAGCTTCAGCCAACATCAGGTCCCAATGCGAGAAGTAGTGCCGCTCATCGTGTGCGCGCACGTTGCGGATGGCAACGATCTGCTCAACGGCGCGACGCGCAAACACTTCCTGGCGAAAATGGGATTCGTAGGTCTGACGCGCTAGATCTCCCATCTCTTTCCAGCGCGGCTCATGTTCGCGCAGGATGGCCGGCAAGTCAGCGAGAGAGTCCTCAGCCACGAAAATGGCGAACCGTTCCCAATCCAGATCTGCGACTGGAACCCAGTCGTCACTAATGATTACTGGGGCACGGCCCACGGCGAGCGATTCTTGCAATCGATAACTTCCGGCTCCATTGCCCCTCGGGCAGAGACTGAATTTTGCATCGAGGATAGTGTCCATGAAGCCAATCTGAGAGGGCATGAGTTCCGGGTCGTTGCGAATCAAAAATCGGTTCCATGGCGTGTCGGCTACTTTGATGTCATGCCGGGCGAGCGAATCAGCCATTTCAATCAGCCGCCATCTAAGCGGATGCGAGGGAGCTCCCAAAAATGAGGCGAGGTTGGGCGGAGAAGGGACGCGCCTGACTGCTCGGAGCAGAGGGAGAAATGGGTTTTGTGTTCGGTAGTAAAGCGTGGTCCGGTGCCTGTGTGGATGATGACGCCATGCCGGCAGGGACGTGTAGAGTCCTGACAAAAGTCCAAGCGGCGCATCCTCGACCGACACGACGAATACTTTGTTAGGGAATTGTCGCACAAGTTGATGCGCTCTTAAGCGCGGTATCCGAATTACTTGCGAACGCTGATGCGGCTCCCAGAAAACAATGATGTCTGCCTGCTCAGGATCGTCGGTCATTTCGTACGGAGTATTGGCGGACCGGAGCATCGAATCCCGCATGGTAACGGCCCAGTCGCACCCTTCGGAACCCCAAGGCTGGTCTTCGTGTTCCGTCTGCGTAAAAAACAATTTCACGTGCATTTCACCTTCGGTGACTAAAGATTGAACGCCGCGCCCACGCAACCAGACCGACAGTTGTTCTTGCCGACCGCTGAAAATATTTACGCTGTTTGTTAAGGCCGAGGATTACGCGGAGAAATGCTAACGCCTGAAACGGTTGCATGTAAAGTGAAAGGCAGAAAGACGATTTCCCGTGGTCGGTCGCTCACGATTACCAACGCATCGCACGCAGTTGACAGTTTTCAAAACCCACACCTAGACTGACGAGAGTTTCATGGCGGTAAGTGTTTCAGTTTCCAAATTGAAGGTTGAACAATGGAAGAAGTTCATCTATGGCGGGGTTCGGCTGAGCAACGAGCGCTTCGTTCTCGGTCAGGCAATCTCAGCCGCTTCGCTTACTTCAACCAACAACTCGATTATCCCGATTGGAGGGGTAAGGCGGTGCTCGATTTTGGAGGTAATATCGGAGGTCTCTTGCGGGGCTCCAACGGCGCGATACGCCCTGAGGATTACTACTGCGCAGATGTCCTCCAGGAAGCCATGACCGAGGGACGCAGGAGCTTTCCCCAGGCGCATTGGATTCATTTCAATCGTTACAATTGTTCATTCAATCCCGAAGGCGTTAAGGACCTGCCGATTCCGGATATGGGGATCGAGTTTGGCATGATCCTGGCCTATTCGGTTTTCACCCATACCACGCGGGACGAAATGAATGAGTTGGTCGGACAATTGCAAACACGGCTCGCGCCCGGCGGTGCGCTGGCCTTTACATTCATTGATCCCCATTACACCACCTGGCCTGAAACTTACAACGGAAACAACCTGAAATGGCGTTTGGAAAGGGCGCATGAAACAAATCCCAGTGTCGATATTGAAGGCCTGTTGGAACGGAGTAAGGGCGCGGCGTGGTGTGCGCTCGTAGACGGCCGGGAGTTATACATCAATAGCAATGGCGACTGGAGCAACGACGCCCAGACTCAGGCGTGCATGACCTACAACGTTTTCTTTACCGTAGATTTCTTACAGCGGGAGTTCCCGCAAGCGGCAATCCGTCCTCCGGTCAACGGTGAAATGCATCATTGCTGTATTATCAGGAGGAAGACGTAATCTCGCTCAACGCAAAATGCTACCACCCCACGCGGGGACCCGGTTTAGGTTGCGCGCGCGGTGAATGCCAGTCACTCAGCGCAAACAAAACAGTTTGCGTTACCCGAGGTACGAACCAGTGATCGCACTTAGTTGACAGCTTCAAAAACAGTGACCTAGACTGACCGGCGCCAGTCAAACTAGCGGACGCTCTTCGCACCGCCAAATACCTCAGGGATTGGAGTCGACCCGAAATGCTCGCGCCTTTTCCGGACACGGCAAAAATCAACATTCCGTCCACGCTGGCAGACAAACTACTCAAGGGAGCAGAGCGCCTTCCGCTGTACGAAAACAAGGATTTCTTCGCCCCTGAGTTGCAGGCGCTGATACATTCCAGTATTCGCGAAGCTGATCCTGATGGTTTCGACTGGATCGTCAATCTGATCAGGGAACGAATCGCCCAGAGACCCTACTGCGTGTTATTACAGGGTCTTCGCTTCGACGAAAGGCACCGATTGTTCGTTGCGCTGAACAGGGCCTTTGGGGAATTGGTAGGCCTGCCTTACCAAAAGCCGCGGGCTCAACTTGTTCACTATATCCAGCCCGTAACCGATATAGTTTCGGCGCGAGGCGTTCGTGAAGTCGAGAGATTGCATACCGATGCCGTTGATTGGGAAATACCGGTCGAAATGATCTCAATGGTGTGCATACGCCCGGATAGCGGTGGCGGGGGTCGGTCAAGAGTTTTGGACATTGACGCCATACGAGACGAGGTCAAGAATCACCTGGGGACCGATACTCTTGAACTGCTGCAGACTGAACCGGTGCCGTGGCAGTTGCACCCAAGTTGGGGCAGCGGCCTGAAATGGCGACCGGTGTTAACTGAGTCCACCATCTGTTGGCGGCGTTATACAATCGACCTCGCGTTGAATGTTAACGGCGCCAGGATTTCAGATGATATGCTGATTTCATTGGACGCCTTTGAAAAGGTCATCTCGGCTTCTCCGCAGACCATCGATTTCATGTTGGAGGGGCAAGAGATATTGTTCTCGGACAACACGCGACAGATTCATTCTCGCACAGCCATCGACGCCGGCGACGCTTCGGATCGTTTGATGATACGTAGTTGGATCAATACTTCTTGAAAGGACCGCAATGGAATTCGCTCAAATTTGCGATCGGGTCGAGATCGATACTGAGATCGAGCCGATGGATATTTCCGGATTGCCTGGCACCTGGGTTAACTCAAATCCCGATTCGAATGGCATCGCTCGGATCGTGATCTCCGAATCCCCCGGCAATCTCTCACTGCAGACATACGCCATTGGCCCAGACGGTTTGATCGACTGGGGAACAGCGACCGTCAACGTCTTTGCCTCGACGCCATCGTCTCGCGTAGCTGCAGGCTTTACCTGCGTCTACGACTTCGGCTTCGTGGAAACACGGCTCCAGGGGATGATCATGAAGGGATTGCTGGTGCTCGCTCAATTACACAGTTTCAAGGATGAGAGCGGCCGCGCCGACTATTTTGTGCGTGAGTACTTTGCTGTGGGGCACGGGCAACACTAGCGAGATTAGGCCTCAGACCGTTCAGACAAACTTTGCGTGCTTTGCGCCTTTGCGTGAAAAGTCTTCACGATTGTAACGTCATAACTCTGGACGGAGCGTCTCACGCAAAGGCGCAAAGCACGCCAAGACAAGCCAGGGAAAAAACTTCCTTTCACAGGCCAATGGTCGCAACTATGCTTTTGTGATAATGATCTCTGTAGGCTTCAGGAATCTCCAAGTCTCTTTCACCTCTCAATTCGCTGACATACCTGCCTTTTATTGGGATTCTCGTCTGTGCGTTGCTGAGCATCCACATATATTCCACATCAATATGCCCGATATCTATGGCCCAGTATCCGATTTTTGCAAGGTCATAACTTAAGATGGTGGCCGTGGGCCCTAAGGCAATGAGTATCAGCTTATCTTTACCGTATTCTTTGGCAGCCTCCAAAATCTCATGATACTTTGCGAATGCATTTTCTGCCGGGCAAACCAGCCGGCTTACTCCGGCGGCATTTTCAAACAGATCATTTCCTACACCCAGTCTTGAGAATTCCCCTTCGATAATCAGGATTGGTTTTTTGTCCCATATCTTCTTCAGCTTTTCCAGCACTTGCGCGGATAGTCTTTTATCTTTTAAGCCCAGATAAAAGCGGGAAATTCCTGCGTTCCCATATACTCTTTTCGGGTCCAGATATTCGGAAATCAAATTGCCATACAGATTGATAAACCTGATCCAGAAATGCTTAGAGTTCAGGTTTTCCTTTTTCACAGAACACAACGGACCGGGAAGGCCGATGATCAGATTGTCCAGATCAGAAACGAGAACTTGCTTAAGTCTTTTAGACAGTTCCGGGCTTTCCTGCTGGAAGACAATCTCCCCCTTATTGAGCATCATTTTCAATTCGCCGTCACCATAACGGCTGATGCTTTTCTGATGCATCAAGATGTCGTCAATGGTTTCCACAAGGCTCTTAATCTTGACTTTGTGAAAGTGACTCCTTTGAGATAAAGTACTGAAATATAAGAAGTAGTATCTTAATGCTTGTTTCATAGGTTCGTGGTTTATCGGGAATCCTTTGACCCGTTGGATTATCAGAGACGGACCACCATATTATAGTACTTGCTGACGGAAGCTGATGATTGAGAATCCCATCGTGACCGAGACCTTTGCGTTCAAACAGAGCGGTGATTTGGACCCTGCGCTCACGGATCCAGCGACCGGCAAATTGAGTGCCGGCAAGCTCATCGGTCGCTGGGTGAATACAAATCCGGGTACGCAGGGGATCGCAGAAATTCTGATCGAACAGAACGGCGAGCGGCTCGCGGTCGATGTGCTTGGTGTTGGTCCGGACGGGCCAATTCACTGGCCCACGGCCAGCGCCGAAATGCTGGCGAATCTGGAAGAAGAAGCAGGGCAACGTGCGGTTGCTTTGGCGGCCACTTTCGACTTGGGCTTCATGAGAGCGGAGACTTATCTTCGGGTCAACAAGGGTGTGCTGGTGATCGTGCTCTTCGTGACGTTCCGGGACAACAGTGGGAGATCAGACTACCTTAATCGCGAGTTCTTTTATCGGCGAGATTGATTGCCGAATTCACCAGATTCTCTTGAAGGATTCATAGGGGGTTGGACTCATTCAGTGCGCCTTCCTCAAGGCAATCGCCTGAAGCTTAATGAAACCGTTTTCTAGTACGTGCTAAAACACTGGGCTTGAGAGTAGGCCCCTAATTTGTAACGCAAACTGTTAGTTTGCGATGAGTGAATAGCATTCAACGCGCGCGCAAACTAAGAGTTTGCGTTACACAAATCAGATCAGGCACTACCGGCTTAAGAGTAACCGTGACTTTCGTTTCAACGAAAATGGGGCAGTTTACCTATTTCTCCCAGCAAGTGGGTGAGCCCGTTTGGCGCGGGAAGAATGTACTGGATTTTGGAGGCAACATCGGCAATATCCTAAGCGATCCGAATTCAACCATCGATCACGAACGTTACTGGTGCATTGATGTCGCCAAAGAATCAATTGAGAGTGGTAAGAAGTCGTACCCTGAGTCGCACTGGGTTTCTTACGATCGCTATTGCTTCTTCTTCAATCCGCACGGAGTTCCAAATCTAACTCTTCCGGATCTGGATCAGACATTTGATTACATCGTTGCTTATTCCGTCTTTACGAATACAACCCGGACCGACATGCTTCAGTTGGTCGATCAATTGGAAGGTCTGTTGGCGAACAATGGCGCATTGGCCTTTACTTTCATAGACCCACATTATGTTTCCTGGCCCGGGCAGTTTCACGGTAATAACTTTGAGTGGCGGTTGGAGCGAGAAAAGGAATTGGCGAGAGAAAGAGGCTCGACCCTGGATATTGATGTGCCGAGCCTGATGAGCAGGGCCCAACCTGCCGATTGGCTTATGCTTGTAAATGGCGACGACTTATATATCGAGACTGAAGCTATTCAAACTTATGAACCGGAACGACAGAGAACATGTCATGCCTTTTACTCCGAAGAATATATGAAAATCTTGTTTCCACATGCTACTGTTCTGCCTCCAGTCAACAACGAGATGCAGCACTGTTGCGTCATTAGAAATGGATGAGCCAGGAACCGAAGGCCAACTGAGGGTTGGAAGGGATTAAAGACAATTGGATTTCGTTCATCTCACGCCGGAACAGCGACGATCTTTTGCCGAAGACGGATTTTTAGTAGTGCCTAATGCGCTATCGGCAGAAAGGGTAGACCGTCTCGTTGAGGCGAGCGACCGTCTGGCGGAACCGCTGCTCAACAAGCCGAAACTGACTGGCAGGCCAGAGTATAATCATCTTGACTTGCGGCCGGGTTTACTCAAAGAGGAAGCTCTCTTCGATCTCATCACCAATAGTTCGACCATCCCGCTCGTGGTCCAGTTGCTCAGCCCCAATATTCATTTGCACTCGACGACGCTCATCTACAAGAGACCTGAATCTGCGAATGCTCCGACCTTCAGACGTGGTTGGCACCGCGACATCCGCATTCCGCGGGACCTCGGACACCAATCTTTGCCGCTGGTGGGTATCAAGATCTGTTACTGTTTGACGGACTTTCACAAGCCAAATAGCGGCATGACTTTGATGGCCCGCGGCAGTCACCTGAGAAACACACCACTGGCGCTGCCGAAGGGTCAGGTAGACCCGGCGGACGCCGAAGTATGCGATCTCAAGTTGAACGCAGGCGATGCTTTCCTCTTCGAGAACCGTACCTTTCACACCGCAACTCCCAATCGGAGTGATCGCATATCGAAAGTACTGATGTACGGCTATTCCTACCGCTGGATGAAACCCGAGGTCTATCTCGAGGTTCCTGATAAGCGGCAACTGGCGAAGACAGATCCAGTTACCCGTCAGTTGCTGGGTGAATACCGGGACGTGGATACACAGGCCTGGGCCTTACAACGTTGGGCCAAACGTCATGGCGTCCTTCCGGAAACAGTGCCATGGACCGTGGAAGTTTGAAGAGCTAAATTGATGTCACTTGCTGACGAATCATTGTTAGTTGCCGGCGAGGGCTCTCTCTTTGCAGAGGGGCGGTCGTTCGCATGGAATCTCGTTTCCACCAGGTCAACACAATTTTCCTACTTCGACCAATTGCTTGCACGCCCGACGTGGAGGGGTCGTAAAATCCTGGACTTTGGCGGCAACATCGGCACGTTTCTGGTGGGAGCAGGCAAACACATTGATCACGACGACTACTGGTGCCTGGATCTAAATCTGGATGTAGTCGAGCAAGGCCGCCGCACTTACCCGCAGGCTCATTTCGTGCACTATAACCGCTATAGCCCGCAGTACAATCCAAACGGTATTCGTTATCTGCCCGTCCCCGACTGGGGAACGAGATTCGACATCATCCTGGCCTTCTCCGTTTTTACTCATACCGACCGGAGCGAGATGCTTGAGCTGGTTGGGTCACTGCGAAGCATGTTGGCGCCCGAGGGTGTGCTGGCGTTTACCTTCTGGGACCCGCACTATGACAGGTCCCTATGCGACCCCATGCTTCCTTCATCCTCTCCGGCGCGAAGTCACCTCCACTCCGCGGTCACTGATGAAATCGTCAAGCGGGCGCGGTGGTCTGTGCTCATCAACAACGATCTCTATGTTGAACCGGGTGACGAGCTCTGCCATCAAACACGTGTAGGCGCACCCCTGGAGTCGTACTGTGCGTTCTTTACTGCCGACTACGTGGCCTCGCTCTTCCCTGACGCGACTGTGCATGCTCCCGTCGGCCCTGAATGGCAACACTGCTGTATTCTCAAAAATATCGGATAGTTTTTCTCATGCAACCTGCGCGGACAGATTGAAAAGCGGCGAAATTTTATAGGTAGGCGAAAACTTATGGCGACGCATATCTCAGTGCGGCAAACACAATTTTCCTACTTCGATCAGGCACTGTCAGGGCCGATTTGGAAGGGTCGTAAAATCCTGGATTTTGGCGGCAATATCGGCGGCTTCCTCGTTGGCGCGGGTGATCACGTTGACCACAATGACTATTGGTGCCTGGATGTTACCGAAGCTGCAATCGAACAAGGGCGCCGCGACTTCCCGCAGGCTCATTTTGTTTTCTATAACCGCTACAGCTCATACTTCAACCCGAACGGGGTTCGCAACTTAGCCGTTCCGGATCTGGGGCCGGAGTTCGACATCATCCTGGCATTTTCTGTTTTCACTCACACGCATCTTAGCGAAATGATTGAGCTCGTTGAGCAACTGCGCGGCAAGCTGACACCTCAGGGTGTTTTGGCGTTTACTTTTTTCGATCCACGCGACGACGACTTTTGGGAGGGTTGCAAACTGCCTTCGGGCGACTACCCGCATTGGTGTGTTTCTGTCGATGACGAACTCTATCTCGAACCGGGAAATGAACTCTGCCAGCAGGAACGGGGTAAGCCTGGAGAGGGTTATTGTTCTTACTTTACCGCGGACTACTTGACGTTGCTTTTCCCGGGGGCAATCGTGCTTCCACCGGTCGACGATGGACCTCAGCACGTCTGTATTCTCAGAGGGCCGTGTAGTCTCGCGGCTCGATCTTGAAACTGAAAGCTCGAGAACTGAACTGTGAATTTAAGATTCCACTGGATGCTGCCAAAGAGTGGCGAAGTAGCTTTGGATAAGCTGCAGACGCCGAAACAGGCAGCCCGTTTCCGCATCGAGTCGACCAGCAGCAGTTCGCCGGCAGCTCGGCCGGAGATGGAAGGTTGGTTGCACTTTGCGCGGCATGCAGAAGACGCCGGCATCGAGTCTGTATTGGTAGCACTCAACCGTTATGAACCTGACCCGTTCATGATTAGTTGTGCGCTCGGTCGGGCCACGAAGCGACTCAAGTTTATTGCCGCCTATAGATCGGGGTTGATGCAGCCCACCATGTTCGTGCAGCAGGTCAACACGCTCTCGGGCTTGATTCAGGGTCGCGTCGATTTGAATATCGTTGCCGGGAGTTCCACTCTGGAGCAACACAGCTATGGCGATTTTCTCGCTCACGATGAGCGATATGCGCGCGCCGAAGAGTTCCTCGCCGTCTGTAACGCTTTTTGGCGAGGCAATGGCGAGGTCGATTTCGCCGGCAAGCATTACCGAGTCGAAAGAGGAAAACTGAATACGCCGTTTCTCGCGCCGGATAGAAAGGCTCCGGAAATCTATGTCTCCGGTCACTCCGAGGCGTCTGAGCAATTGGCTTACTCACAGGGAACCTGCTGGCTGCGGGTGGCTGACACTCCCGAGAAACTTCAACCGATCGTGGCACGTGCTCAGGCGCAAGGGATCAGGGTCTGTCTCAGGCTCGGTTTGATATGCAGGCCCACGCGAGCGGAAGCTGTCAGCGCCGCCGAGGCGCTATTGCCGGAGGATAAACAAGAAAGTACTACCGCGCTCAAAGATGATTCGCAGATGTTCAAGGAAGGCAAGGCGGTTCGGAACGATGCACACTGGCTGAATCGTTCGCTGTGGGCCGGGTTGGTGCCGCACTACGGTCCGGTATGGACCACCCTGCTGGGATCGCCGCAGGAGGTTGCCGCCGCGTTTCTGGCATACAAGGAAATTGGCGTCAGTGAGTTCATTATCTCAGGCTGGCCGGAGGTTGATGAACTGGATACTTTCGGGCGCGAGGTACTGCCGTTAATCAGGCGCGAGGAAACACAAGCAGCGATGAATTGTGCGTGAAGGAGACTGGTCACCGTCATTGCCGATTATTTTTTCCCCATGTCATTTTCCATTTCTCATTTATCACTCCGACCCGGTTGTTCTTCTTGGTGGGTATTACTTTCACTCTTTTGTCGCCCGACAGGAAATCGCGGCTTTCTTCGGTGACAAAGAAATGGAGAATGGTTTTTATTAACTCGACCTTAGCTAGTGTCCTGACTCTAAAGTTCGCTGAACAATTCGTACCGGATGGCCCGGCTGCAGAGCAGTCAAATGTTTATAGCCAGATGTCATCGAAAGTACT
>Ga0179594_10000320_pt1 | contig 12078 bp, 8 predicted proteins | sample CZOMad1_1_08_16f_FD_148625 | JGI IMG/M metagenome (GOLD analysis project Ga0179594, IMG submission 148625) | Vadose zone soil fungal communities from Angelo Coast Range Reserve, California, USA - CZOMad1_1_08_16fungal (Illumina Assembly) | ecosystem: Environmental > Terrestrial > Soil > Vadose...
CCGCTGCGCATTGAAATGCATGCCATCGTGCGCCGCGCATTCGCTCCACATCGCCGGAATCACGTCACCGAGACCCATCACCTCTCGGAGATGCAAGATCCCGAGGCCGCGCGTGATGCGTCCGCGAATGTCCGGTTGGTTCAAGCCGGGTTCGCCGCCGCAGAGTGCCTTCGTCAGCGTGGATCGCGTGCCGGTGTCGTGGCCGATCGTCTCCCATCGTTCGGCAAGGTGCAGTCCGAACGACGTGGTCGCCAGCAACGCGGTCGCGTGCAGGCGGCGCATCTCCCGGAGGATCCGCTCGGTCGAGAAGCCGCCCAGCCAGCACAGCGTGGCGCCGATCCGACGGAAGCCGTCGGCATACGGCAACCCGCCCGCCACCATCGGCAGCCCCACCAGGTGGGCCACGACGTCGTTGCTCCGCAAGCCGGCGGTGAACCAGGTGTTCGCGATCGCGTCGGTAGACATCTCGACGTCGTGGGCGGTCAGCCCGTAGTAGAGCGGCCGGCCCGTGGTGCCCGAAGACGACAGTACCTGCACGATGTCAGTCGTCGATGCCGCCTGATTGTCGCCAAGGGGTTGCGCCGCCGTCGCCTGATCGTGCGCGATGCGGATGTCGTCCTTCATCGTGAACGGCAAGTCGGCCAAGTCCGCCAACGACTTGAGGTGCAAATTCGTCCGGACGTTTTCGTGCAGCCGCGCATACATCACCGAGCGACCTCGCAAGGCCGGCAGCATCTGCGCGATTTGCTGCACCTGCCGGCGCTCGACCTCGATCCAGGGGCGCGTTTCGAGCGCGGCATCCCAGTACTCGCCGCTGGCGGCGGCGTAGCGGCTGGCCTTCACGAGTGAGTTCACGATCACGAGAGCTCCCCTGCGCAAGGCGCAGCGCGGACTATCTCGACCCGCGCCTTCAGCGCAGCGATGGGCGTATCGGCTGCCAGGTCGGCGACGGTGGTGACAAGACGTTCGCTGGCGTTGTCGCCAGGCAGCGAAGGCCACTGCGACGGATCCCTGGCCCACGCTCGGCCATGCGCACGTGGCATCGCGCCCGCGTGCTGAGCCGCTGTGGGACAGGCAACCGCCTGCGGCGGCCAATCGGGTGGTTCCCCGTCGACGTCGACAATCAGGACCGGCGGCACGCGGTGAAACCGCGCGACGTTGCCGGCAGTGCCGAGCGCACCCTTCCAGAAATCGAAATCACTCTCTGGGGGACGCGTCGTCTCATGCCATTGCAGCACGTGCGCGCCGGCTTCGGCATACAGCCGCGCCAAGGCGGCAAGCAGGCGACCCACATAGTCGTAGCCGGCTTCCGCATCGATGGCGGAACCCACCGACCGCAGCTGCGCCAATAGGCTGGCCGGCCCGGTCAGCGCGGCCACGATCACGGGCTCGCTCGCGTCGGCGGCCGCGATTTGACGGACTGCGTCCAACGACGCCGCAATGCGCGGGCTCGCCGCGACTGCGTTCGCATCGACCTCGCCACCGGTGTTTGCCGGTGCCGCGACCACTCGCGGCGGCCAGTCGTCCGAAACGGCAGCGCCCGCCGACTCCAGCTCCATCGCCGACGGCACTGCGCAGACCATCGCGCTTAAACCGAGCACGCGACGCAGCTCGGTGAGATTCTTGCGCAAGCGGGTTCCATCGTTGGCCATCGCCGCTACGGGAATCGCCTCGATCTGCGCGGCGACACCGAACGCCAGTGGAGCGAACAAGGGCGCGTGCCCCCGTCCCACGTTGCGGGACAGATCCTGCATCCGCTTGCGCCACGTCGCGCCGGTCACGGCTTGCACTCCGTTCATTTCGAGTTCCGGTCAGGCGCGCAGCAGCGACGTGACGACTTTCGCGTCCGGCCAGGACCCGTAGTACTTCAGGATCTCCTCGGCGGGCTTCTTGGTCTTCCACTCGGCCTCGAAATCCTCGTAGCGGCGGCCGCGCTTCTTGCGTGCCGCGAGCTCCGCGGCGCGCAACTTCGCCGTCGCCTCGAGATCGACGCGGCGCAGGCCAGAGTCCCACACGACCTTGTAGACATGCTTGGCCGCATCCTCGGACAACACGCCCTTGATCAGGTCGGTTTCGACCGCCTTGGGGTCGCGATCGAGCACGTCCCCGTAGCCGGTGCCGCCGCAGGAAAAAGCGAAGGTGGCGACGTCACCGTTGTTGTACTGCCGCACCGAGCGGCCCTGAAACTCGATTTCGTACTTGCCATCGATCGGCCGGTTCTGCAGAAGCTGCTGCACATCGAGCGTGAGGCTCTCGCTGCCCTTGGCCATCAGATCCTTAACGTTGGCGTCGCGAATCCCGATGCCGGGCACCGTGCAGGGCGCGTAGCCGCCAAACAGGGGCTGCGGCGTTTGCAGCTTGGTGTTGTCGGCGATCGCCATCATGTAGACGCTCGGTACATGGTGCGCGATCCACATCTGCGCCGTGCCGACGCCGCCGCGGTACTTGCCGTGGCCGCAGGAGTCTTTCCAATGGTTGGACAGCGGCACCAGGAGCGGGAACTCGTTCTCAACCGTTTCCGTGTTCGGCGCCCGACCGAAGACGCACCAGGGGAAGCCAAAGGCGTCCATACCGTCCTCGGTCGGGCGCGCGCCCTGACCCTCGGTGTTGATCGAGTACGCCAGCATGTCGGCGAAGTGGGAGCCCCACTGGTTTTGCCCAGCGAGCACCAGCGCATTGCCTCCGTTGCCCATCGACGCGCCAGCCTGCCTCCAAAGTCCGGTGGAGAACATCGCCTTGGCGACGCAGTTGTGCACCGCACTCATCACGCCGGTCGAGATCATCACAGAGCACGAGGTCGCCGCGCGCGGATCGGGAGACAGGCAGGTCCGCTCGCCGAACTTAAAGTCGATTCCTGCAAAGGTTCCGTTAGAGATTGGCAGCGAGTGGAATAAATATTCGTAGATGTAATTCGAAAAATGCGCAATCGCTGCTTGCGGATGGGCGTTGTACGGCGATGGCGTTTCGGGTCCGGTCTTCGAGAGGTCGACGAGCATGCGGTCGCCCTTTTTCTCGATCGTCATGTAGCATGAGCGCACGAGGCCTTGCTTCAGGCCAACGGCGTCGCTGAAAGTGACGCAGCGATACTTGCCGTCCGGCCACTCCTCGATGATCGCGCGCGCGCCAGCCTCGGCCTCCTGCAGCATCTTGCGGAACAGCCCTGTCATGTAGTCCGGACCCTCGCGGTCGCACAGCTCGATAAGGCGAGTGCGAACGCGGTCAGCGGTGGTGCAGCGCGCCTTCAAGTCCACCGCGATCATCGATGGCGCACGGATTCCGAAGGCGACGAACATCGACACGACGTCCTCGGAGAGCTTGAAGTCCCGCCCGATCCGCATCGGCGGGATGTTCATGCCCTCTTCGAAGCGCGTCGTCGCCGACACCGGCATGCCGCCCGGCTCGATCGCGCCGGTTTCGGTCGTATGCACCAGCGCCGCGGTCCAGGCGACCAGCTTGTCGTCGTAGAACACCGGCATGCAGACCATCTGATCGGGGTTGTGCACGCCCCCATACACGGCGTCGTTGGCGAACCACAAGTCGCCGTCCCGAATCTCGTCGCCATAAGTGGCGAGGATGTACTTGATAATCAGCGGCGGGATCACGGCGTGCAGGTAGGTGCCGCAGGACCCGTTCACGATGTCGCCAGCCGCCGTCATGATCGCTACCAGCGAGTCGCCGGCAACACCCATCGCGCAGCGGCACGAACGGACGAACACGTCCATGCCTTCGTCGAGGATGTCGTTGGTGCGCTGGAAGCCGATCTCAAAGGTCGCTGCGTCGATCTGCGCCGCGAGGTCGAGTTCGTGCTTACTGGCCACCGAGGGCTTCAGCCAGGCCAGCTTTTCTTCGAGGGTGGGGATGCCCATTCGTCGATCTCCTTGACGCGTCCTTTTTAAGCGGCCACGGCCACGTTCGAAGCAATGCGCTTGCGCGGAGGCGCCAGTTTCACCGGCTCGAGGATGCCGAGGCCGTGCTTCTCGATCGAAAACTTGTGCTCCGGAGGCACCGGGATCGTCGTCAGCTCGGCCTCAACGACGGCCGGCCCGACCACTACGTTGCCGGCCTGCAGCCGCTCCCACTGGTAGGTTGGCGTGTTGACCCATTCCTTGCTTTCAGGCCAGTAGGCCTTGCGCTTGGCTAGGAATGCTCCTGACGGGTCGGCGCCCTGCAGTTCATACACCGGCACTTCGGGCTTCCAGGTCGGCACCGTCACGCGAAGCACGAAGTTATCGAGGAACACGCCGCCCGGTTTGTTGACCACCAGCGGCGAGAAGGCTTCGCCGAATTCCTTCTCGAACTCGTCGTAGACCGCTTGGGCGTCGCTGTCGGATTCGATCTTCAGCCGCGGCGACGAGGCGCGCTTCAGGTTGACCTGGCCGCCGTACAGCATGTCGAGCTCGAGTCCGTAGACCGCGTCGTCCACGTTCAGACCTTCGCTGGCCAGGTCCTGTCGCGCTTTGGCGATCATCGACGCGACCGTCTCGTTGAACTGCTCGCGATCGATGACGATCTTCTCAGTGATCGGCTCCATGAACACCATGCGCCTGGACTGCTCGTACATGTGCACGATGTCCATGATCGACGAGCCCATCGCGCAAAACACCGGTGCGGCCGGGAACATCACTGCCTTGGGAACGTCGCCGCGAAAGCCGGCCATGTGCGTCGGGCCGGCGCCACCGAAGGCGAACAGCACGAACTCTTCGGGGTGGTAACCGCGCATGTGCACTTCACGCTTGATCGCCCCGGCCATGTTCTCATCGATTACGCGCCGGATCAGCGTGGCAGCTTCGATCATCTCGATGCCCAGTGGCTGGGCGATCTTTTCGCGGATCGCTTTTTCAGCTTTGGCCCTGTTGAGCGGCATGCGCCCGCCGAAGTAGGTGTCTGGATTGATGTAGCCCAGCACCACGTCGGCGTCGGTCACCGTGGGATTGGTCCCGCCCAGGTCGTAGCACACCGGGCCAGGCATCGAGCCGGCGCTTTTCGGCCCCACCGAAAGGCGGCCGTTGTCGACCTTGGCGATCGATCCACCCCCGGCGCCGACCGAGATGGTCTGCATCATCGTGACGTTGACCATCCACTTGTCGATGACCGGGCGGAACGTGTAGTTGCGTACGCTCGACTCGACGACCAAAGCCACGTCGAAGCTCGTGCCGCCCACGTCGCCGGCAATTACGTTCTTGTAGCCGAGCTTGCCGGCAAAATAGGCTGAGCCCATCAGCCCGGCCACCGGGCCGCCGTTGAAGGTGCGTGAGGCCGGCGTCTTGAAGATGTCGGCGCTGCCGCCCGAGTTATGGATCATCAGGAACGCACCGCCGTAACCCTTGTCGCGCAGCTTGTCCCAGGTCGCACCGATGTCGTTCTGCATCGAGCGCTGCAGGTACGCATCGAGCACCGCGGTCATCGTCCGCTCGTACTCACCGACCTTGGAGACGACGCTCGACGAAAGCACGACGGGCACGAAGCCGATGTGGTACTCCTTGTACTCCTCGCGGATGATCTCGCGCACGCGCTTTTCGTGGGCCGGATTCATGAAGCTCCACAGGAGCGAGACGACTATCGCGCGCGCGCCGCGGTCCATCAGCAGTCGCAGCTTCTGGCGCACGTCCTCTTCGTCAAGCGGACGCACGACCGTGCCCGTTGAATCGATGCGCTCTTTGATGCCAAGGATCAGGCTGCGGTCGATCAGCGGGTGCGGCTTGTTCTGCACCGCGATGTTGCGCCGCTCGGCGACGCGTTGGCCGTCGGTCCACTGCGCACCTCGCCCGATGATGATCGCGTCCTCGTGGCCCTCGGTCATTAGCAGGCCGATGCGGGGACCGACGCGCTGCAACAGGCGGTTCAGCGCCACCGTCGTCGAGTAGCGGATGATGTCGATCTTGGGTAGCAGCTCGTCGACCGTGAGTCCGACCTTCTCGCCGCCCGCCTCGATCGCGTTCAGGAATCCGATCGACAGGTCGTGCGGCGTGGTCGGGCACTTGGCGATGTGGCGCTCGCCGTCGAGCGTAAGGACAAAGTCGGTGAAAGTGCCGCCGACGTCGATGTCGATCGAGTTGATCACGTCCTTCCTGGTCAGGCTGCTCATACTGCGGCCCCATCGTTATTCGCCTTGATCAGCTTGCCGTTCCTGATCACCACGCTGCCTCCAGCGAGACGTGCTTTGAGGCTTTCGAGGTCGACCTCGATGTCGTGCGTGATCGGGTGTCCAGGCGGCAGGTATTCGGTCTCGATCTGCCGGGCACAGCCCGGGCAGTAGAACTCGAGGATGCGCACCCAATCCTTGTCGGGCGCGAACGAGTACTCGCCGCCGATGACGGGGTTGTGGATCTCCTGCGGCATGCGTTCGGCCACCAGGCAGCCCTTCTTGTAGCTCTCGCGCGCCGAAATCAGCTTGGTGCCGCAGTCATGGCAGTACCAGTGATCGTCGTTCAGGTCGAGATCGAGGTACTCGGTGAAGTGGATCCGTTCGTACATTCGCGTGACTCCTGCGTTCTTGAGTCCCATTAGGCGGCGCGCCTGAGTTCTGCGTTGCCGTAGTCGTCGACCTTGAGGCTCCAGCCGGGCGGAACCGGGCAGGTGAGCGTGGCGCCGTTGACGACGGCAGGGCCAGACAACGTGTCACCGACGTTCATCGCCTCCCAGCGAAGCACCTTCGCGCGTGACTGCGCGGAGTTGCTAAAGCGCACCTCGCGTTCGCGGGAGGCTTCGGGCGGGGCCTTATCGTGGCGCTTCGTCATCTGATGCGCCCCGACTGCGTAGCGAGTTGACAGGCGCAGCGTGAGCAGCGGGTGACTGGAGAGCTTGGCCGAGGCGATGGACCGTTCGAGCGCGGCAAGCGCTTCCTTCGCATCACCGTATGAGCCCGCAGCTTGCACGGTCCCGATCTGCCCTTCGCTGCTTCCGAAGTCGAGCTCCCAACTCAGCGTCGACTTGGCGGGATCGAAGCCTTCGCCACGCAGGTCGCGTTCCGCCTGCGTCGACAGTGTGGCCGCCAGGGGCGTGAGCGCGGCCTTCGCATTCGCGTCCCAGGACAATGCCAGGCCGCGCTCGTAGGTATGCACGACGTCGGAGATTGACGAGCCAAAAGCGCTGAACACCGGCCCGAGGTGGAAGGCGTAGGCGAGCGGCATGCCCAGCTTGCCGGCCACGAAGGCCGCGAACATCGGGCCATTGCCGCCGAAACAGAACAGCGCCGTCTCGGCCGCCTTGAGCTTTCCCTCCGCCAGCGTGTTGCGGACCAGCTCGGCCATCATCGCGACCGCTTCGTCTCGAATCGCCAGCGCCGCGATCTCGACCGACGCGCCGAGCGGCTTGGCCACGTGCTTGTCGATCGTCTCGCGCGCTAGGTTTATGTCGAGCTGGCGCCGTCCGCCGAGGAAGTTCGCTGGGTCGAGATACCCAAGCACCAGCAGCGCGTCGGTCAGCGTGGCGTTGTTGCCCCCCAGGCCGTAACAAGCGGGGCCCGGTGCCGCCCCCGCGCTTTCGGGACCGAGCATCACCGATCTGTCCTTGACGCGGGCGATCGATCCGCCACCGACCACGGCGGATCGAAGCATGGCGAACGAGGACTGCACCGGTACTCCCATCAACTCGCCGCCGCGCTGATACACGGGAGCGCCGTCGCGAATGATCGAGGCCTTGGTTGTCGTGCCCCCGACGTCGAAGCACAACACATGCGTGAGGCGATACAGACCAGCCATGTAGGCCCCGCCGAACGTGCCGAACACCGGTCCAGATTCGATGGTGTCGACCGCCTTGGTCTTGCCGATGCGCGCCACGCCTCCGCTGGTGTTGCCGATCAGCAGAGCGCCGTTCCAGTTGAGGTCGTCGCGCAGCATGTCCTCGGCCTTGAACAGCGAGTTCGCGAGCTGGGAATGCGTGTAGGCATTCATCAGCGAGTAATGCACTCGTGTCTGGTCGTGGCGCAGCGGCACCATCTCGCTGCCGAGCAGCACCGGCACAGCGCCAATGATGTGATCGGGGTACTGGTCCTCGATGACAGTCTTGATCGCGCACTCGGCCTGGTTGTCCGGAAAGGAATCAGCGAGGCACACGCAGATGCGGCGTACGCCGGCTTCGAGCAGTTGCTTGACGCCGTCGAGAACATCGGCCGCGCTCGGCTTCGCCGGCAGACCGATGATCGCGCCCTCGGCCACCAGCTCGCCCACCACAGGCGAGCGGCTGCTGCCGTAGAGCGTTTTCTCCTGCCCTTTGCTGACCAGCAGGCCGACCTTGGAGCCTCGGCGCTCCCCAAGCACGTTTGTCGTGATCGTCGAGGACCAGCGGATCAGGTTTACGCGGGTGAGGAATGCCTCGACACTTTCGTAGTCCAGGTGCTTGGCGGCCTCCTGCAGGCAGCCTAGAAACGACACGGTGTAGTCATGCGGGGTCGTGTCGACTTTGAAGGCATGGCGCGCGACGCCGTCCGAGACCAGCGCGTCCGTCATCGTGCCGCCCGTGTCGATGTCCACGGTGAACATGCTTGCTCCTTCTACGGTCGAATTCACTTCTGCACCGATCAGCCCGATCCTTTGAGGGTGCGGGGTCGTTGGGTGAACTGTAGAGACTCGAGACGCGTCCGCATATTCAGATCGATTCCCAACGCGACTAAGCAAAGTTCGTATTGCGCCGCAGCATCGACCTCGTAGCGCGATTCAGGAATTCGAGCGACCATAGGGTCTCGCTAAAGGGCCCGTCGACGTTTGCGGAGGACCTAGCGCGAAGGCGCGGATTGGATCGATGTTCCATTCCCGCGCGGGGCGAATAGCATAAGCAGGAGGAGATCCGACTATGTCGGCCGACTTCGCAGCCGATGCCGCCACAGCGGTAACAACGCCGCACGGGCCTTGGTCGGAACTGCACGATCAGGCTTCGTCGCTTTTCGACCGGGGGTTCGCCTACGACCTCGTACTCGAGAACGCAATCGTTGGCATCTGCTACATGCGTCAGCGGCGCTTCGAGTGGGCCAACACCCGAATGTGCGAGATATTCGGGTACGCGCCGGGAGAGCTGACAGGCCAGTCCGTGCGCATTCTGTACGACACGCAGGAGGACTACGAGGAAGTCGGCCGGATGTACACCACCTTCGTACGCAACAATCGGTATACGCACGAGCGCGCGATGGTGCGCAAGGACGGCCAGCAGATCTGGTGCCTCATCGCCGGCCGGATGATCGATCCGGTCAATCCGCAATCGGCGTCCGTCTGGGTGGTGCAGGACATCTCCGACAAGAAGCGGGCGGAGGATGGACTGCGCCGGGCGAACCAGCGCCTGGAACTGCGTGTCGAGCAACGCACGGTGAATTTGCGCCGCACGAACGAAGCGCTGCGCCTCGAGGTCGAGCGCCGCCGCCACGCCCAGGTCGCCTCACTCGAGAGCCGCGAGAAGTACCGCACACTCTTCCGTACCATTCCGCTCGGTGTGCTCGTGACCGGCGCCTCGGGCGAGGTCGTCGAGACGAATCGCACACTGCAGACCTATCTCGGTGCCACGACTCGCGCGCAGTTGCAGACGCTCATGGATGACTCGACCCGCGTCGTTGCCGGCTCGCAGACTACGTCGCTACGCGAACTGGTTCGTCGCTGGACCGCCATGATCGAGCGCGGCGTCGTGCGTTTCGACTTCGACTGGATTTCGCGCAGCGGTAAGCGACACAGTATCGCGGTGGTGGCGGCTACCCTCTCCAGACACGAGCTCGGCACGACGTTTGCGTTCGCCGACGTGACCGAACAGCGACTCGCCCGTGAACGCGAGCATGAGCAGCAGCAGGCGCTTGCATACGCGTCGCGCCTCTCGCTCGTCGGACAGTTGGCCTCCACGCTCGCGCACGAGCTCGGGCAGCCGTTGAACGCGTGCCGCAGCTACGTTGCCGGCTTGCAGAATCGCATCGCTGACGAGTTCGCGCAGCGGCCGGACATGTTCTACGCGTTCAAACGGGTGGGCGAGCACCTCGATCAAGCCGACAACATCATTCGCAATGTCCGCGGTTTCGTGTCGCGCCGTCGGACCGAGCTCGAAATTGTCGAGCTCGACTCCCTGGTGAAGCAGACGCTTGCGCTACTGGAGGTTCCGCTGCGCGGAGGGAGCGTGCGCGTGAGCGTCGATACCGCCCCTCGGGTGTCGCGAGTGAGCTGCAACCCCGTCGAGATCCAGCAGGTACTCGTTAACCTCGTATTGAACGCGATTGATGCGCTGCAGGACGTCGCGGTGGAGCAGCGGTGCATCCAGATTCGCGTCGAGAGCGAATCGCGAACGCATGTAGGCATAAGTGTTTCGGACAGCGGCAGAGGCGTGCCAGATGAAGTCGCGCCGCGGCTGTTCAACGCCTATTTCACAACCAAGGAAACGGGTCTTGGTTTGGGCTTGACGATTTGCCGCACGATTGTCGAGTCGCACGGCGGCTCGATCCGCTTGATCCCCACCCGAGGCCTCGGAGCTGAATTCCGCTTTACCCTTCCGCAAGCGGAGCGGGCATGAATACCGCAGCTGTTCAGGTCTTTCTCGTCGATGATGAGCGCGACGTGACCGACGGTCTCACGTGGCTGCTCGACTCGGTGCGGATTCCGTCGCGAGCGTTTTCGACTGCCGAGGACTTTCTGACCGAGGCGCGTAAGGCGAGCGGGCCCGCATGCGCCGTACTCGACCTGCGGATGGCGGAGACAAGCGGCCTGGCATTGCAGCAGCGGATGCTTGAAGAAGGCCTGCGGTTTCCGCTGATCTTCCTGAGCGCGCACGGAGACGTCCCGGCCGCGGTGCGCGCCATTCAGCAAGGCGCAGCCGACTTTCTAGAGAAGCCCTTCAACCCGCAGGTGTTTCTCGAGGCGATCAATCGGCTGATGCAGATTGCGCGTGAACGCTATGAGCAAGGCCTACAGGAAACCGACCTGAAGGGGTGCCTTGACAAGCTCTCCGCACGCGAAAGGGAGGTTCTCGATTGCTTGGTCGAAGGCCGAACGAGCAAAGAAACCGCGCTAATGCTCGACATCAGTCCGAAGACCGTCGACGTGCATCGCGCCAACATCCTGCACAAGATGAACGTGAGGTCCGTAGGTGAGTTGCAGCGGCTGATTGGTCGGCTTCGAGGCACGAAGGGATGATCCAGCCTTCGGAGGCCTCCGCCCCGAAGGTGCCGAAAGGCAATCGCGGATAATTTCGGCCGCAGTTTGGTGGGCCGCAAGCTCCGAGACAAGCTCGTCGGCCAGCGGCTTGATCGGGGCAACCATTGCGGTCGGCGCGTCCTTGAAAGCTTGCCGCAAAGAAGTCGGCTCGGATTCGGTCATCACGGTGGCGAGCCGCGAGTGTGGCGCCAGGATCTCTGCTTTGTAACGGATGACACGATCGCGCGGCCGGTCCCGCTATGGCGTGCATATGCGACTCGGAAGCCGGCGCTGCGTCATAGGCCGGACAGGCTACGATGCTTGCCGTCTAGCGGCGCTGGAGCTTTTGCGTAGCACCCTGGAGCACCGCAGCCCCGTTTTCCCCCCGCGGCCACGTTGATGTCATGAGCACCCGCATGCACTATCTCGGTCCCACGCGAGCGTCCGCCATATCGCGACTGTCCGCCTACCGTGAGGCGAGGACGCGGGGCGAGCGCGTCGAGTCGTCGCCGGTTGCGGGCGACGAGTGTAAGGTCATAGCCGCGCCGCGCGAGCCGCTCAGCGTAGGCCGCGCCAATGCCACTCGACGCTCCGGTGATGAGGGCCGCCCCGTTGCGATGAAGCGACATTTTGTGTTTCCCCGGATGACTGCTGAAGTCGAACATATCTACGCCTCGTGAAGCTCTTGCGAAACGTCGTACATGCCACGTTTACGGCCATCGCCCCGGCTGGCCATAGGGCCAACGCCGATCGTATTGCCGGGGCTTCCGGCCACTTCGGCCGCATCTCCGTCACGCGTGTCCCAAATAGTTGCTTCTACGACATACGAGTCCTTGGCAGGCGGACGTAGGATTCCTGCATCGCGTTTCGCGCTTCCGTAACGCGTCGCAGGAGGCTGCGTCGTGGCAGAAGTGTCCAACGTCGTTCTGGTGCATGGAGCATGGGCCGACGGCTCGAGCTGGGCCAAGGTGATCCCGCAGCT
>Ga0179594_10000321_pt1 | contig 12077 bp, 9 predicted proteins | sample CZOMad1_1_08_16f_FD_148625 | JGI IMG/M metagenome (GOLD analysis project Ga0179594, IMG submission 148625) | Vadose zone soil fungal communities from Angelo Coast Range Reserve, California, USA - CZOMad1_1_08_16fungal (Illumina Assembly) | ecosystem: Environmental > Terrestrial > Soil > Vadose...
CGAAAATGCCGGAGCCCATTTTTATTGATCAGGCGATTGCACAGGTGGCTGGAGTCGGGCGGGTTAACCATGTTGTCAATCCCATCTAATTGGCGAAGGTATTGTAATACGTTAGCGATAAAATCTGCACGAATCTTGTGTGTACCCCGGCTTGAGCGATCGCGGCGACCTCCGCGTCGGTCAGGGCCTCGACGGGCAGGACGTCGCGGGTGTGGCGCTGCATCTGGCGATAGGTCTCGGCGGAGAGGATCACGATCCGCTCCCGGCCGTTCTGCGTGACGGTCACCGGTTGGACCAAGGCGGCGTCCTGGTATTTGGCAAAGTTCTTCTGAAACTCGGTAGCGGACACGGTCAGCATACAGCGCTCTCTGGAATATTCGTATTATCCCTATTATGCCAAATTTCTGGATGCAATCAAGCGGTCTGTGGAACGCCCCAAACATGGCCAAGACCTCCTTTACGCCGGTGGGGAATTGCGCCGACTCGCGAAAAGGCCCTGAGACTGGTGGGCCCCTCACCCGTGACACCAGCCCTCTGCTGTGTTATCCATTCCCCGCTCGGATGCCGGGAGCAGGGGGGCCATGTGGGTGCCGACCGACGACTTCGCGCAACTCCAACTCCAGTTCGTCGACCAGACGCAATGGCGCTACGAAGTGATCCGGCCCCTCATCCTCTTTGCCGACCTGACGCCGCGCCAGCGGGCGGATGAAACCGACACCCATCCCGCCACCGTGCGGACGCTCACCCGCCGGTTTCGAGGGCAGGGGATGGTGGGGCTCCTCCCAGGGGATGTGGAAGTCATCGTCCGGGCACGGGTGCCACGAGTTCCGGAGGTCGTCAGACAGGAAATTGATCGGCTCAAGGCCTTGTATGATGGATTCCACGACCGAGAGCTGGCCCGCATCCTGTTCATCACGTGTGGCGTATCAATTGACCATAAGACCGTCAAGGCACTCTGGCAGGCGAGTGCGGTTTCCTGTCAAGGGCACCTGGGGCTGTGGGACGATCACGCCCAGCCCGACCGCCATCGGGCTCGCATGCAGGTCATCCAACGCTATGACCGCGGCTGGAATAAAGGGAGCATTAGCCAGTATATGCACGTCTCTCGGCCGACCGTCGACGCCTGGGTCCGGCGGTTTGAGGCCGAGCACTTCGCCGGGCTGGTGGACAAGAGTCGGGCGCCTCACGCGCCGGCGCGCAAGGTCTGGCTGCCGCTGATGGTGCAGGTCTATCACCTGCAGAAGGCGCATCCCGATGCCGGCCGGTTCCGCCTCTGGAGCCTCCTGGCGCGGTCGGACATCTCGGAGCGCACGGTCGGCCGCATCATGGCGCTCAATAAGCTCGTGGATCACGACATTCCGCACGTGCCCACACCAGGGGTGAAGCCAACCCCTGGGCCGCACCCGTCCAAAGCCTCGTACCGTCAGCCGGACTGGTTTATTGACGGGCGTCGCATGGACTTTGCGTTGGAGGGCGTGCGGTGGTGGAGCCTCATCATCCTCGAAGGGTATTCGCGGACCATGCTGGCCGGGATGATCGCGCCCACCGAAGCCACCTGGGTGGCGCTCATGGTCCTCTATACCGCCTGTCTGCGCTATGGGGCGCCCGTGTCTCTCGTCTCCGACCGTGGCGGGGCCTATACGTCGGCCGACTTTGAGGCGGTCTGTGCGCGGTTGCAGATCCGGCATGAGACCATCAGCAGCACCCAGGGCGAGAGCTATCTGAATTGGATGGAGACCCATTTCAACATTCAGCGGCGGTTGTATGACTACCAGTTCTCCTTGGCCCGCACGCCGGCGGAGCTCGAGCCGCGCCATCAGACGTTCATCCAGACCTACAACACCACGGCCCATCAAGGGCTCCTGAAGGATCGGCGGCTCCCGCCGATTCCGGTGGAGGTGCTGGGAGCCGCGCACGGCCGACGGTATACCCCGGAGGAACTCGCCCGCGCCTTCGCCCAGGCCGTGTTCCCGCGCACCACCAATCAGCACGGGTGTGTCACCCTCCACAGCTACCATTTCCATGTGGAAGCTGGCTTACCGCACACCCAGGTGCTCTTGTGGGTGGCCGGCACCCAGCTGCGGGCGGCCTTTGAGCACGTGATCCTGGCCGAGTACTACTGTCGGTATGATTGGCGCGACCGGCGCGTAAAAGATGTGCGTCAGGCGGGCTTTCACCCGACACGCTTTGCGTCACTGCAGGGCACTCTGCTCCCGTTGACACCCCAAGATTCCTTGGTCGTCTATCGAGCCCGGGCCAGGCGTCGCGCTGCAGCGCCGCCCCCAGCACCGCAGTTACTCCTCTTTGAGGTGGTGCCGACCGGATGAGTCGGCGCAATTCCCCACCGACGTAAAGGATGTCGTGACTCTGTTGGGTAAATCCTCCCTTAACAGAGCACCGTTGTGTTTTTCTGGCCCTTCCATGAGAATGACGGCTGCAGCTTGTTTTATTCTTTTATTAATACCGATCGATGGGCTTTCACTTGCGTTTGGTAGTCCGCATCCACGACGGCCAAATATGCCTTCAACACCTTCTCTCGGCCGGTGGCAAGTGAAGAGCGATCGACGTTTTTTAACCACAACCGAAGTTCTTCCTTCGTCGGATTGGTGCAGTAAACAGGTGATCCAGGTTGTTGCCGCCACGAGTCAGCGATTGTCCCGGCGTCAACAGAATCGAATCCGATTCGATCAATGACTTGAGCGACGATTTCTTTTGCCTTGGGATCGTCTCCAGAAATCGGCAAAGCCACACGATCTCTACTTCCAGCCGGACGTCCCGCCTCCGCCAAAGCCTTCGCTATAATTGTGTTGAAGACTTTGACCACGGGCCGCCCAAGCTGCCTCTCAACCCACACACTTTCCGTGAGGCCGTTTTCTATTTCATCGATACGGCCGTCGCGAAATGGGTAATAATTGCCAACATCAATAACAATGGTCTCCTTTTTTGCTTTATTTAGAAGCCCTTTCGGTAGTTTTGGAATCGCCTTTTGAGGGACAACAATGAAGAGCATATCGACATTTTGAACGACCTGTTCAACTGAGACAGGCATTGCTCCCGTTTTCGCTGCGAGACCTCGTAGTGACTCTGGCCCTCTTGAATTTGCCATTTTCACTGGATAGTCTGCATCTCTTAATTTCCTGACAATCACTTCACCAATATCTCCAGGTCCGATCACGCCAATGTTCATATGTTCTCCTTTTCCTGGTGATGGTACCGTGCGTCTGAGGAAGCCCGATTCCGATGTTCCGTGAAAGCGTCGCATGAGCCGCTCAAGAGCCCCTGGTGTAATCCTCGTAAACGCCCGGGCTGCCACAGTGTTAGCTACCCGCAGCCTCCAACAGCTCGTTGGCGTGTAGTTTTGCCCAATCCCTCAGCAGCAATGGCTCGCGACCTAGAAGCTGCTTAGTGTCGTCTACTACGCTTCCAACGTACGCCATTCTTCCGTCCTCGACCTGTTCGAACAGTTCGAATCCACCCTTTGCATACGCTGGTTCGAATGCTGAACCAGGCTGCACGGAATGGTCTGTGAAACCTCCGGCATTCCGAACTGCTGCAGTGAACTTACGACCGGTAGCCGCAGTCAGAGTTTCAGCCACTTGACGCGGAGTAAGCACGTCCGCTGAAAACCAATAGTCCTTTCCATTGTGTTCGTCCGGACCTTCCATGAGAATTATGGCTGCAGCTTCCGCTACGTCTTCCAAAGCAGTAAACCCAACGGCTTTGGAAGTGTATGCATTGTAGACGGCACCTTTGATCGACCACACGGACAGAAAACTCTGCATAAACATGTTGGGATGTAGGTTCGTCCAGGCAACGCCACTGTCGCGAAGATATGCTTCAATCATCTGATGCCAGGCGAAAACCGTAGAGTAGGCGTCATGATCTCGCGTGAATGCGCCCAGGTGCACAATATGCTTTACACCGTTACGTTTTGCTGCGTCGATCAGTGATTTGCTTTGCACAAGCATGGCAACTGTATAACCGGTTAGCAAAAAAAGTCCGGTGATGTCTTTCAATGCCTCGTCGAACGTTCGTGGATCATCGAGGTCGATAAAGCGCGATGCCCCGAATTGATGTGCGAGCTCTTCCAGATTCGCTTGCCTTCGCGTCCCTACCGAAAAGTGTACTTCACTCCTTTTTAAGTGTTGCGCGACAAGTGTTCCCACTTGTCCTGTTACGCCCAACACGAGCAGGCTGCGTGAACTGTTCATTTGAGTCTCCTTTCACTATTTGCTCTTGAGTAGTATCAAGGCGGGCCACTTCTCATCTCTCCACAGAGCCTATGTGTCCACGTCCTGGTCGCGGGCCACTGCCACGGCTGATATTTCGAGGAGCGCCCCCGGCACTCCGAGCTGCGTCACGCCGACGCCCGTCCAGGCCGGGTGTGGCGGCCGGATCCGCTTCGCCTTTATGTCCACGAGTTCGCGCAACTGGCTGTGTAAGTCGCCGACGTGATAACTGTGCAGGCTCGCCACATCATCGAGCGTCGCCCCCGCCTCTTTGAGAATGGCTTCGAGGGTCGAAAAGACGTTCTCCGCCTGACTGCGAAAATCGGGAGGAAGCCGTCCCTCGGCGTCGGCCCCGATGATGCCGGAGATGAGGATCTGGTCGCCGATCCGGACTGCTGGCGCATACTGGTAAGTTTCGGAGGCCGCCTTAAATGAGGGTGGTACGATGGTCGTGAACGGCTTTGGCATTGGGTTTCTCCTCTCGGTCGAGGCGTTGCTTGAACTGTTCATTTGAATCTCCTTTATTCTGGTTTCTTCTTGGGAATACCGGCCTAGCGCCAGCCGCCGGAGGCCGAAATGAGCTCCCCCGTCAGCCAACTGGACTCGTCGGAGGCCAGGAACACGGCGATCGGCGCGATGTCCGAGGGCTGCCCGACGCGGCCGAGGGGCGTCATGGCAATCATGTGCTTCTCGTACTCACTTCCGACTCCGATAATGCCGGCCGCGCGAGCGCCCTCGGTGGCCGTTGCCCCGGGGTTGATGGAGTTCACGCGAATCTGTCTCGGCCCCAACTCCTTGGCGAGCACCCGTGTGATGGCGTCCAGGGCACTCTTGGTGGCCGTGTAGATCGACAGGTTGGGCGGGGTCACTTGCGACGCCATCGAGCCGATGTTGATGATGCTGCCACCCCGCGGCCCGAAGTACTTGACGGCCTCACGGATCATCAGCAGGGGACCAAGCACGTTCGTGTTAAACTCCCGGTGGAATTCTTCCTCGGTCGTCGCCTCTAGTGGCCCGAGCTGGTAGACCGCGGCATTGTTCACGAGTACATCCAGCGCGCCGTAGGCCGCCTTGGTTTCGACGAACAGCCGCACCACGTCGGCTGACTTGGACACGTCGCCAGGGACCACGATGGCCCGGCCGCCAGCGGCGGTGATCGCCGCGACCACCGCTTCTGCGCCGCCCCGGTCGGAGGCGTAATTCACCGCGACCGACGCCCCGGCCGCGGCCAACCCCTTGACGATCCCCGCCCCGATGCCCTTGGACGCCCCGGTGACCAGCGCCACTTTGCCTGCTAATCTTGACATGGGTCGACCTCCTCTGAACATTGTGGTTCAGCGCTGTACGATTCACACATGAACCACTGGGTCAAAAAAAACTCACTGGACGGCATCCAGCGCACGTTTCAACACCTGGGCATCAACGGCGGAAAGCTGCTGGGCCACATCTTGGAGCACTGCGTTGACCACCGTGGCCCCGGCAGCATGCCGTTTCCGTCCGAGCGCGGTCACTTCCGCGCGGACAGCCCTCCGGTCGGCTGGATCATCGGTCCGATTCACCAGACCGTCCGCCTCGAGGCGGTCCACCAGCTGCGTGACGTTGGACCGCACGCAGGTGAGCTTCGCGGCCAACTCGCTGAGGCTAATCGGCTCGTCTTGGGTCACCAAGACGGACAGCGCACCAAATCTTGCGCCGGATAGCCCCACGCCCGCTAACGCCTTCTCCAGGCGTGCCTCGACGCGGTGAGCGGCATGGATCAGTGTGACGGCGATCGCATCGTTCATATCTGAATAATACATACGTGGCCGATCGGTGTCAAGGGCCAAGTTGGGACGAGAGAGGGGGGAGGAGACACGTTGGGGACTACTTGGCGTGGTTGCTGGTGACGGATACACTACGCTGAGGGCCCCGGGGCAATTCAGGTTTTCCGGGCCAAACCAACCGTTGCCGCAGACGGGGCCGGCATTATTGCCCGGGACGGCCGGATCGCCGCTGTGTATCTCTTTTTCGACAAGTTACGCTGAGCTGCCGCCCGGCGGCTCCTGTCGCAGCTCAGGCCTGGCCGTTAGACAGTGCGCCTACGCGAGTCGGCTGAATTCCCCACGGAGGTAAAGGAGGTCTTGGCCATGTTTGGGAACGCCCTGGCTGCTGCAGCCCGGAATCCTCGGAGACACGCAGCCGGGAAGCCGTTTCACGCCTTCCTGTTCGTCTGGCTCGGCTGGGGCCTCGACTCACTCGGATGCCGGTGAGACGCTTCCTGTGTCCTGCCGACCCAGGTCGTGCCCATAGGCGTCCAGCCGTTCATGTCGCAGCGATACAAGCTCCCATCCTCCAGCGCCACCGCATCGCCGGCAGACATGGAGCGGCGTCGGGTGCCAAACGCCCTGACGCCTTCGTTCTCGGTCCAGCTCCGCTCGATATTCTGCGTCAGGTGGAAGACATACTCCAAGGCATCACGGGATGACCGTCCGCCCTGGTCGATCTCAGCCACGAGCTCGTAATCCTGCGGCCAGCGGGGTAGCGGTTCGTCGGCCATGCCGCCGCAGGTGAGTTGCTTGGTGTGGTAGACGCGCATAGGTGTGTTCTACAGCAGAGCTTTGCCGGAGTGCAACGGTTCATCCCTGGCCGGAGGTGAAGCAGCCCCCGGCAGGGCTGATAAAAAACCTTGGCTTTCAGATGCGGCTCCTCTACTGCTGTAACGAACCCCTGATTTGCCGATCCCTGCCATGGCGCCCAGGTCGTCGTCTCCGTATCAGCCTTCCCTGGGATTTCCCCTGGAGACCACCGGCCATGCCCGCCACGCCGCAACCTCGCAGACCAAGGAAACACCGCATGCACTACAAAACGATCGTGCTGGAGCTCATTCAGGAACGTCAGGCGCTGCATCAGAAACTCTGCAGCAGCGGCACACTGCTGCCGACCCTGGAGAGCTACGCCCGGATGCTGAAATCTCGACACCAGTATTGGATGGACGCGCTGCACGAGACTGAACCGGCGCAACATCCGACGCAGATCGCCAGCGCAGCCCTGACCCTGGCGGTGGGCGACCTGCAGGAGACTTTGTCAGCAGATTCGCCTCCGGAGGAGGACGCCTGGGAGCCGTCGCTCGACGAGGCGATCACCGACGTCCGACGTCAGACACCGCCCGCCTGAGTGTCGTCCGCGCCCGAGCTGAGACCTCCACGTCGCTCTCCTCCCAAGGATCGCTCTTTCCGCTGAATATCTTCACTGGCCGCCCCGCTCCGGCCAACACTGAGAGTGGAGCCCAGGCGCCGCCCACCCCCGGCGACCATGACGCCCACGTCGTGGACGATACCGCCCCCACTTCTCCTGGCGAGGACGGCCAGCAGACTCCCAGAGAGCGCCTCTCGAACGTCATCCCCCTCATCGCCGCGGGCGACAAAGCCAAGGCCCGCGATATCCTCGCCGCCATCGACACCCTCACCCGCATCGAGCACGACGGTCGTCCCGCCACCCCAGAGGAGCGCCAGGTCCTCGCCCGCTTTCCCGGATTCGGCGCCGTGGCCCTCTCGCTGTTTCCCGACCCGCAAACCGGCCGCTACAAGGACGCGAGCTGGCAGACCCTCGGCGAGAAACTCCGCGCCCTCCTGACGCCGGAGGAATACGCCAGCGCCCGACGCACCGTCACCAACGCCTACTACACCTCGTCGCTGGTCATCGGGGCCATGCATGAGGCGCTGGCGCGCCTCGGCGTGCCCCAGGACGCCACCGTCCTGGAGCCGGGCTGCGGCAGCGGCAATTTCATCCGCCTGGCGCCCCCAGGCATGCATTTCATCGGCGTCGAGATGGATAGTATCTCAGGACGCATCGCCCGCGCGCTGTATCCGGACCACGATATCCGCATCGAAGATTTCGTCGACACCCGCCTGCCGGCAGGCCGCATCGATGCGGTGATCGGCAACGTGCCGTTCATGAACGACCGGATCAAGTATGCGGGCCAACGCCTCGCCCTGCATGACTTTTTCCTGGCCAAATCCCTGGATGCATTGAAACCGGGAGGCATCCTGGCCCTGGTCACCTCGCATTTTTCGCTCGATAAGCAGAATGCAGGCCTGCGCGAGCATATCGCGGAGCAGGCGGATTTCCTGGGGGCGATCCGCCTGCCCCTGGAGGCCTTCAAGCGGGAGGGCACCTCCGTCGTCACGGATATCCTCTTCCTGCGCAAGCGCGCACCAGGCGAGCCAGCCCAGCACGCGGACCCCGAGTGGCTGCGCACCCAGCCTCTCACCATCGACGGGGTGGACGTGCCCATCAACGTGTATTTTCACCATCATCCCGAGATGGTGCTGGGCGATTGGACCCGCGAGAAACGTCCCTACGCCGCGAGCTATGGCGTCTTCGGCCACGGCGACCTCGCCGAGCAGCTCCAGGAGGCCATCGCACGATTGCCCGAAGGCGTCTATACGGGGCACGCTACAAACGACCGCGCGCCCCCTCCTCTCACCGACGTCACCGCCCCGCCGCTGCTGCCGCATATCACGGAAGGCAGTTTCTTCGTCGGCGACGACCACACCCTCCTACAGGTGGTCGGCGGCGAAGGCGTCCCCGTGACCAACGGCGGGAAGCCGCTCAAAGACAACGGCACGATGGCGGGGCAACGCTGCAGCATGCTCATCCAGCTGCGCGATCATTACCGCCATGTCCTGCGCTCCCAGAATGAGGGCTGGCCGGAAGCCCAGCGCCAACAGGCGCGTGCGGCGCTGAGCCGCCTCTATGACCGCTTCGTCGCCACCTACGGTCCCATCAACAAGACCACCTTCTCGACCACCGAGGAGGGCACCGTGGTCCGGCGCATGCCCAATCTCTTCAAGTTTCGCGACGATCCCGACGCCGTGGCGGTCATGGCCTTGGAGGAATACGACGAGGTCACCGGCAAGGCGACCAAGGCCGATATCATGTACAAGGACGTGGTCGGCCCCACCCCGCCTGTCACTACCGTGCCGAACGCCGAGGAAGGGCTGCTGGTCTCGCTCAACCATCGCGGCATGGTCGACCTCCCCTACATCGCCACGCTCTACGGCGCGCCCGTGCCGCAGAGCATCGCCGAGCTGGGCGACCTGATCTACCAGGACCCCGAGAGCGGCGCCTGGCAGACCGCCGACGCATACCTCTCGGGCAACGTGCGCGCCAAGCTCGCCGCCGCCGAGCACGCCGGCGCCGCCTATGCCCGCAATACGGAAGCCCTGCGCGCCGTGCAGCCGGAGGACGTGCTGCCCGGCGACATCGACGCCAACTTAGGAGCCCCGTGGATACCGGAAGACGATATCCGCGACTTTGCCGCGGCGCTCTTCCACATGCCGCCTGACACCATTCGCGTCGGCCATCTGAAAACCGACGCCTTCTGGAGTCTGGACGCCGATATCCCGGTCAAAGCGTCGGTCGCGGCCACGACCGAGTATGGCACCTCGCGCGCCAATGGCGTCGACCTGTTGGAGGACGCCCTCAACCTCAGAGCCCCCTCGATCTACGACACGGTGAAATTCGACGGCAAGGAAGAGCGGATACTCAACCAGGAAGCGACCCTGGCCGCCCGCGAGAAACAAAAGACCATCAAGGAACGCTTCCGCAGCTGGATTTTCGCGGACCCCGAGCGCACCGAGCGCCTGGTGCAGCGCTACAACGAAACCTTCAACACGATCCGCCTGCGCAGTTTCGATGGCTCACACCTCGACTTCCCCGGCATGAAACAGAATATCACGCTGGCGCCGCATCAAACGGCAGCCGTCTGGCGCGGCATGAGCAGCGGCAATACCCTGCTGGCCCACTGCGTCGGCGCCGGCAAGACCTTTGTCATGGCCGCGACCGGCATGAAGATGAAGCAGACCGGGCTCTGCAAAAAGCCGCTCTACGAAGTCCCGAACCACATGCTGGAACAGTTCGGGCGCGAGTTCATGCAGCTCTATCCCAACGCCCGGCTGCTGATCGCCACCAAGGAGGACTTTACGCGCGAGCGCCGTAAGCTCCTGACCGCCAAGATCGCCAACGGCGAGTGGGACGGCATCATCGTCCCCCACAGCTCCGCCGAGCATATCGGCATGTCGCGCGACGAGCGGACGCAATTTCTGCGGGAACAGATCGAGGAATACGACCGGCTGCTGTGCGACAGCGCACGGGAGGATAGCAGTAAGGCGCAGCGCAATATCATCAAGGCGATCGAGAAACAAAAGCAGCGGCGCGAACAGCGGCTGAAAGAGTTGCTGGCGGAGGAGAAAAAAGACGGTGGCCTGGTCTTCGACGACCTGGGCCTCGACCAACTTTTCGTCGACGAAGCGCAGGCCTTCAAAAACCTCGAGACCCCCACCAAGATGGAGCGCGTGGCGGGCATTCAGACCGGCGGCAGCGAGCGCGCCTTCGACCTGTTCATGAAAACCCGCTACCTGGACAAGCTGCACCCCGGCCATGGCGTCTGCTTTGCCTCCGGCACGCCGATCAGCAACAGCATGGGCGAGATGTACACGCTGCAGCGCTTTCTCGCCCCGGCAGGCCTACGTGAGCGGGGCATCGGGCATTTCGACGCCTGGGCGGCCAATTTTGGCGACGTCGTGGAAACCATGGAAATTTCCCCGGACGGCGCCAGCCTGCGGCCCCGCAGCCGCTTTGCCAAGTTTATGAATCTGCCTGAACTGCAGCAGATGTTTAGAGCCTTCGCCGATGTGAAGACCGCGGACATGCTCAACCTGCCCCGTCCGCGGCTCAAGGGCGGCCAGGCCATTACCATCGCCTGCCCGATGTCCAAGGAGCAGTGCGACATCCAGTCCGACCTCGTGGCCCGCTACGACCGTCTGCGCAACGGCAAAGTCGATCCCAGGGAGGATAATGCCCTGGCGATCACCACGGACGGCCGCAAGCTCGCCCTCAATGCCCGGCTGCTCTCCGCCAGCGCGCCAGATTGTCCCGACTCCAAGATCAACGCTCTGGTCGAAAACGTCGCCGACATCTGGCAGCGCACGGCCCCCGAGCGCTGCACGCAGCTGATTTTCTGCGACATGGGCGTGAATCCCACCGCCTGGGGCTACTCGGTGTACCAGGAGATCATCGACAAGCTCGTCGCCCGTGGCCTCCCCCGCGCCGAGATCGCCACGATCGGCGAGGCCGATACGGACGCCAAGAAACAGGTCCTCTTCGAGAAGGTCCGCAACGGAACCGTCCGCGTCCTGCTCGGCAGCACACAGAAAATGGGGATGGGGACGAATGTCCAGAAACGCCTGATCGCGCTCCACCACCTCGATGCCCCGTGGAAGCCCGCCGAGGTCGAGCAGCGCGACGGCCGCATCCTCCGCCAGAAAAATACCAATGAGGAAGTGGAAATATACCGCTACGTCACCGAAGGGTCCTTCGATGCCTATATGTGGCAGGCCCTGGAGACGAAGGCTCGCTTCATCAACCAGATCATGACCGGGGACAGCACCGTGCGCCGCGCCGAGGACATCGGCGGCCAGGAGCTCTCCTATGCCGAGGTCAAGGCCATTGCGTCGGGCAATCCCGCCGTATTGACCTTAGCCCAGACCGACGCGGAACTGCAACGGCTCACGCTCCTGCACAAGCACCATGATGATGAGCAGTTTAAGGCCCGGCGCAGCCTGCGCGCGCTGCCGGAGACCATCAACCGCCTGGAAGATCGCATCGCCGATCTCACCAAGGACATCGAGACCGCCACGGCGCACCCAGCTGACCCGCTAACCATCGGCACGCGCACCTGCTCCCGCGAGGAGGCCCCGGACCTGCTCGCCACGCGCCTGCAAGCCCTTCCCACCATCGTCCACGAGCCGCGCACCGTCCTCCTCGGCCTCTATCGCGGCCTGCGCTTTGGCCTGGACCTGCACCCGC
>Ga0179594_10000322_pt1 | contig 12075 bp, 9 predicted proteins | sample CZOMad1_1_08_16f_FD_148625 | JGI IMG/M metagenome (GOLD analysis project Ga0179594, IMG submission 148625) | Vadose zone soil fungal communities from Angelo Coast Range Reserve, California, USA - CZOMad1_1_08_16fungal (Illumina Assembly) | ecosystem: Environmental > Terrestrial > Soil > Vadose...
CAAACGGCGTAACCTGGGGCCACTGGTTAAAGTCCGCTGGCGCGAAATTAGGCGGCGTCAACTGGTAGTCTCCGGGCTGGGACCCCGGGACATAAGGCGGTGGAGTTACATTTGCTCCATCAGCACTGCGCGCAGCGAGCAGTTGACCGGCAACTGCCTGCCCAACGGCTATTCCCTGAGCTTTTCGCTCATTAGCGGGAAGCAGCGCTAAGTCCTGCTCCAGTTCCGTATCCAACGACGCCCGAAACGCAGGATATAGAAATACGAGAACATCATGAGCTGCTTGATCGGTCGCAGCTATTTTGGACGCGCTCCTCGGAACATCGGGAAGGCGCACAAGGTACGGACTGAACTTTGGCTCGATATTGTTGACTGCGTCGTAGATGGCGGCGTGCACAATTGCGAAATTGCGAGTTGAGTGAATGGTAGCTGGCTGAGCGCCGGGCGTGCGAACGATTGCCAAAAGAGTTCTATTCCACTCGATGACGGCGTTGACGGGCTGGCCCGAATTCTGTTGTTCGTCCTTTGCTGCAGTCGCAAGCGGAGCGAACTGCAAAAAAGCGCAAATTAATGCAAAAGCGGTTAAAATTTTGAACATATGTTTTACCTCAGGTTGTTGATTAGATTGGTTGTTTCTAAGAACGCCGTTATTCCGGCGTGCATATCTTCAGACTCGAAATGGCGTGTGATATTCCCCGGATTGTGTCAAAAAATAAATAAATCGCTGGCAAAAAGCTGATGACACCCCTTCTTGCACACACGCGAGGTGGGAGCAGCTTGGAGTTAGTCAGCCAGGCATTTGACCCATGCTCAACCCCATGTGTGCGCGGGTTGATTACCGGGGGTTGCGCGTGTTTCGCGAGCAGGGCGGCTCTTAGATCAAACGGATTCATGCGATCCTTTGTGAAACCTCGCGGATTTTCCGACGCTTAATTGCTTGCTATCGCGCTGGGCGATTCCTAGCCTCTCGAATCCAAGTCGAGGATTGTTTGCCGACCGGCCTTGATAACGACGCGCACCCGGACATAGCCGTCCCTTTCCGATCGAGCTTCGATCACGTACGATCCGACTGGCAGTGTCTCCACCGCGGGAATTTCATCGCTACGCGAGATGTGATTTTCGACATTCTTGAATAGCTTTCCGTCGGCCGTGTAGATGGTGTACGAGCTATGTGCATAGTAAGGTACATCACCGTCATCGAATGCATCCGTTGCGGAATAAACCACGAGCGAGCCCTGCGATAACTGTTCTGCTTTCGCCTTGCCTTTGGCCAGTGCTGTTTTCTCTGTTTCATTGCCGCGCGTCGTGCCAAGCAGCGCCACAGCAATAAACATCGCGACCGCCAGATTTCTTGTGCTCACGTACCTGAGAAGTGGCTTGAACCTGGATATGTAGCTGTAAGTCTGTTTGTGATTTGTTTTCATTGTTTGTTTTGAATTACCTCCAGCAACTCATACCAATTTGCTGAGCGAATATTCCCGCTCGAGCGGGGACGGTTTTCGCATCGAAGAAGTTGCGGGAAAGAATCGCTCCGGCTCGGCGGAGTAGGATGCGACTATTGGCGATGAGCTAGCGTGTTATCGTCTTACTAACGACCAGGGATGTCGTTAGTGACGTGGCGTCCGAGTTTCGAACTGCTGCTTAAAAGTCTGCAAATCGTTAGCGTTAACGTCGGAAACGGCCCAGTAGTTGAAGTCCGGATCAGCCCAATGCAGAAGCTGATAGCCTTCATGCGACATCGCCATTGTAGGTCTAGCTGCTCCTGTCTCCCCCGGCCAAACAAACAGATTAATGAAATGCTTTCGCCTTTGGTAAACCAAGGCCGCCACCGGCCGGTTATCGAGATAATCGAGGCGGCCACCGATTAAAGGAAATCCTTGCTGGGAAAGATCGACCACCGGAGGTGCAAAATCGAGCTTTGCGTCAAGCCACGGCTTTACAGTGTGCTGATCGGAAGAAGCCACGTCGGTGAGGTGATTTGCCATCAGCGAACGCACATGACTGGCGATGAGTTGCGTCGCCAGGAATTGATCGGCCCCGGGTCGCTGCAATCGGGGCACCAAGGTCAAAGCGATGATCGCAGCGAAAATGATCGCCGCGGCGAGAGCCAGCCAATTCCAGGATGTCTCCCAAAGAATGGCCCGTGGCCGTGGCTCCCTTCTTGGGAACAGCGGCTGAGGCTCTCGCGCAATATTGCGCGTGGGCAGTTCGGCGATCTCATCCCGCAACGACGATTGAATTCGCTCACGTAATTCCGCAGGCGCCTTGTAATAAGGAGTTGCATTGCCAATCGCACGAATCAGCGAGCCATGGATTTTGTAAGCTTGGTCACATTTAGGGCACTCCAGCAAGTGCTGTTCGATTGTCTGGCTGGTAATCGGATCCAGTTCGCGATCCAGATAACCATCCATCAGTTTTGCGGCTTCTTCGCAGTTCATCTCACTTATCCTTACCGATGCGGGCCGTTAAATATTCCTTGAGTTTGCCGCGGGCGCGGGCGAGCCGCGACATAACTGTGCCCGGGGGAATTTGCGCGATGTCGGCTATTTCCTTGTAGGAGAGACCTTCCTGGTGTTGCAGCGCCAGGATCTCACGAAATTCCGCAGGCAATGCATCCATTGCTTCTCTAATCAGTTCCGCGTCTTCACCATGCTCCAGAATCGTCGCTGGACTAGCAAATTCGTCCGCCGCCACATGTATTTCTTCGTCAAAAGTTGTGAAATCAACCGCCTGGTTCTTTTTGAGCAACGTGTAGGACGTATTTCGGACAATCGTCAGCAGCCAGGCGCGGCCATTTGAACCATGGAATCCACTGAACGATTTGAACGCTCGCAGATACGCCTCCTGAACCACATCCTGCGCATCCTGTTCATTGCGAAGGAGCCATCTGGCCAAATTGTGGGCTGCATCAAGATGGGGCAGGATCGCCTCTTCAAACGATGCCAGTTCCGCTTTCTGAGCGTGATTCTGTTCGCTTTCCTTGAATACCGTGAACTTCACAATGTTCGGACGCGATTCGAAATCTTCGGTCTCGGAAGCATGCTCCGCTTTCAGTGGCAAAGCCATAGTGATTTTCGAGGGGTCATAACTTCGGCCTGGCACAGTACATTCAAGTGCTGCCATTTATCTAACTAGACCGGCTTTGCGTCGTTTTATTCCATTCACCCAAAGAAAAATCTTATCGAAGAGCTGATCATGTCATTGATTCGGCGAGTCAAACAACCCGCACGTCACTGTTCGGGAATATAAATTCGCTAGATCGGTATGAATGGATTGAACGCTGCACATGAAATAAACATATCGGAGATTTTTTTATGCCTATTACAATCGCCAGTATCATGAATCTTATGGGGCCGGACATGATGGTAATCCTCCTTATCGTGTTGCTCCTGTTTGGAGCAAAAAAACTGCCTGAGCTCGCCCGAGGGATGGGTCGAGCGGTAAAAGAGTTCAGCGCAGCGCGAGACGAGATTGAGAAGGGGTTAAGTCAGTCCGGTCCCAGCGGCGTAGCGCCGTCCAAATTACTGGACACAAAGAGCGAGCTGCCGTCTGCGCGGTAGTCCTAGCGGCATCTACAGGTTTCTCGACGGCTTCTCACCGGCAACCCAGCTACAGAAAGAACTCGATGATCGCCCGGGTAACTCGAAGGCCGCGCCAAAAACGAATCGTCATTCTCGGCGGTGGTTTCGGCGGAGTTTATGCCGCCATGCGTCTTGAGAAATTGCTGGCGAGAGAGAGCGCAGTTGAGATTTGTTTGGTTAGCCGCGACAATTTTTTTCTGTTCACACCGATGCTTCACGAGGTCGCGGCGAGTGATCTGGAGATCACAAATATCGTAAATCCACTTCGGAAATTACTTCACAAGGTTGAGGTGTTAGTTGGGGATGTGCACCAGATCGATCTATCTGCCAAGCGAGTCCTGATTTCGCGTAGTTTTCGCAATCACCCACAACAAATCGGTTATGATCATTTGGTCATTGCGCTGGGATCGGTTACCAACTTTTATAATCTCCCAGGTATTGCCGAGTTAGCCGTACCAATGAAATCGCTTTCGGATGCGATTCGATTGCGCGCACAAATCCTCCGCCACCTGGAAGAGGCAAATTCAGAATGTAATCCGACCGATCGCCAGTCGTTACTTACTTTCGTAGTCGCGGGCGGAGGCTTCGCCGGCGTGGAAACAGTAGCGGCCTTGAATGACTTCGTGCGACAAGCGTTGCCATTTTATCCTAATCTGTGTGAAGAAATGTTGCGGGTTATGCTTGTGCATTCTGGTCCAGTGATCTTGCCGGAATTGGGTGAAGGCCTGGGACGATACGCGCAGAAGGTGCTCGCGCGGCGCGGCGTGGAAATTCGATTTAATACTCGGGTCAAGAGCATGACGGAAGGGAACGTGTCTTTAGTTGATGGTCTCTCTATTCCAACCCGCAATTTGGTGTGGACGGCCGGAGCCGTGCCCAGTCCGCTCACCTTTTCGCTTCCGTGCCCAAAAGAACAAGGCCGACTACTCGTAAACCAATTCTTGCAAGTTCCCGATTGGCCCAATGTCTGGGCAGTAGGTGATTGTGCGTTTGTTCCAGATATCAGAAATCCAGGGAAGTCGCATCCACGAACCGCGCAACATGCCATACGCGAGGGAAACATTGTGGCGCAGAATATCGCGGCTTCACTCTCGGATCGTCCTTTAAAATCATTTTCATTTAGAACGATCGGACTGCTGGCTTCGATAGGCCGCCGCATGGGCGCGGCGCGGGTTCTTGGTTTCAATTTTTCGGGGTTCTTCGCCTGGTGGATGTGGCGGACGATTTATCTGAGCAAGTTGCCCGGTTTGGACAAAAAGGTTCGCGTGGCATTCGACTGGACATTAGACCTTCTCTTCCCCAAAGACGTGTGCGTAGTATACGACCTGCCACATCGTTGCGATCCCGATCGTATGGCACCCATCAACAATGGCGTATCATCAACCGACATAAAGTTGTTAGGCGCGAACAAATTGCCCGACCTCGCCGCGACCATGGAAGAGCGGTAGACGAAGTGCATGCAGCCCGCGAAAGCCACTAAACCGCTGCGCGGCTACAACGTCTTGCACTAGCGAATGGCGGGAATGAATTACTCCCTGGTTTCGGAAGTTAGCGAAGACGATTTACGCAAATTCGCTGCCCAATTTGTCGATGCGGCGAATCTGTCGCATTGAGCTCCCTCTCGCCCCGCGCGGCTGCTCCGAATGGAATTGCAGTAGTTCTCGCATCCCCCGAGATGTCGCGCTTAATTTCGATTGATGACCTCGGCGCAGATCCGGCAATCCTTTCTCGATTTCTTTCGCGAGAAACAGCACACCATTGTGCCTTCGTCGTCGCTGCTGCCGGACGCGCCGAATCTGCTCTTCACCAATGCAGGCATGAACCAGTTCGTGCCGATCTTTCTCGGACAACAAAAGCCGTCGTGGAGTCCCGCGCGCGTGGCCGATACGCAAAAGTGCATTCGGGCTGGAGGAAAACATAACGACCTCGAAGACGTCGGACTCGATACCTATCATCACACGTTTTTCGAGATGCTCGGCAATTGGAGTTTCGGTGATTATTTCAAGAAGGAAGCGATCGAGTGGGCGTGGGAATTACTCGTTGGGCGCTGGAAATTTCCGGCACAACGGCTTTATGCGACGGTTTATAAGCCCGGTGCCGGCGAACCCAGCGAGTTCGACCAGGAAGCATACGAGCACTGGGCGCATTTGTTTCGCGAAGCCGATCTCGATCCTGCTATTCACGTTCTGAGCAGTGGCAAGGCTGACAATTTCTGGATGATGGGCGACACCGGCCCGTGCGGACCGTGCTCGGAGGTTCACGTCGACCTGACACCGGACGGCGACACGCGTGGCGAGTTGGTAAACAAGGAAGACCCGCGTTCCATCGAGATTTGGAATCTCGTTTTCATTCAGTTCAACGCGAATCCGGATGGCACGTTCACGCCGCTGCCGCAGCGTCACGTCGATACGGGGATGGGTTTCGAGCGGGTAACCGCGATTATTCAGGGCACGAAGAACCTCATCGATTTCTCTGGTACGATCTCAAATTACGAGACAGACATTTTTCGCCCAATCTTCGATCAGCTGGAGAAGCTGAGCGGCAAAAAATACGCATCTACGTTGCCGATCGTAGGGCAAGCGCATCGCTCGCCGGTCGAAGAGGGCAGCCGGAGCGGCCACACTACAATCGAGAGCGAACAGGAGAAAATCGACATTGCCTTTCGCGTAATCGCCGATCACATCCGCGCTTTAAGCTTCGCCATCGCGGACGGAATTATCCCATCAAACGAAGGCCGCGGTTACGTTTTGCGTCGCATCCTTCGTCGTGCCGTCCGTTACGGTCGCACGTTGGGCTTCCACGAGCCGTTCTTCTTCAAGCTTGTGGATGTTGTCGCAGAAAACATGGGCGACGTCTTTCCGGAAGTCCGCGCGAGGAAAAAAAACATTCAAGAAACTATTCGCCGTGAAGAAGAAGCGTTTAACAAGACATTGGATCTTGGAATTGCGCTATTCGATGACCTTCTTACTGCTCACGAGGTGTTTCCGAAAGCGGCAGCGGCCATGCAACCTCATATCGATTCAATCGAACTAGCCATCCAGAATTTAAGCGATGGGCAAGACATGGAACACGCACTTAAAGAATGTGCCGACCATGCCTCAGCCTTGGGTCAGATCGCAGCATCCTTGTCGTCCTGGGTTGTAGATGGCATCCCAGAGGAGTTTCAAATCGTCTTCGCAGCGGCAGGCAATATTGACGACGGGGTCTCAACGTTAGGCCAAAATCCTGCAATGCTCGCGGAACGGCGGGAGATTCTCCGAGAAATGCTAGAAATCGAGATTCCAACGCTCGCAAATGTTGCGTTCAACGTTGCAACTCGTGGTGACACATTCAGTGCGGAATCAGCGTTTAAACTTTACGACACCTATGGCTTTCCGCTCGATCTCACTGAACTAATGGCGCGCGAGCGCGGGCTCACTGTCGATGTGGCCGGTTTTGAGAGATTGATGGAAGAACAGCGGGAGCGCGCACGTAAGGCCCAGAAGAAAGAAGAAATCAGCGTCGAAGAAGGGGAGCTGAAAGCCGAGCCAACGAAATTTCTTGGCTACGATTTTCTCGAGGCGGAAGCAGTTGTCGAAACCATTCTCCCGAGCAAAAAATCGGATGAAGTGAATATCGTTGTGGATCGCACGCCTTTCTACGCCGGGATGGGCGGACAGGTGGGCGATCAAGGATTGGTTCATGTGCCCGGGCACGATTGGACTGAAGTAGGCCAGTTGCGTGTGATCGATACGCAAAAGCGCGGCGATGTTTTTGTCCATCGTGCGGCGCTTGTGAAAGGTCGTGCGCCTGAGCCGGGCGAAGCAGTGCGCATCTCAGTTGATGCTGATCGACGCAAGTTGATCCAAGGGCATCATACGGCCACTCATTTGTTGCACTGGGCGCTTCACAAAATTGTTTCTCCCGATGCCACGCAAAAGGGAAGTTATGTAGGGCCGGATAAACTGACATTCGATTTTTCAAGCGCACCGCTGACACCGCAGCAAAGACGTGACGTCGAAAAATTGGTGAACGAAAAGATCGCGGAAAACGCACCGGTTTCGTGGACTGAAATTCCGTACACGGAAGCCAGGAAACGAAACGACATCATCCAGTTCTTCGGGGAAAAATACGGAGACACAGTGCGCGTGCTGCAGATCGGTGGAGCACCCCGCGCGCTTAACGGCTATTCAATGGAGCTCTGTGGCGGCACGCACGTCCATTCCACCGGCGAAATCGGGCCGTTCCGGATCGTGAAGGAGGAAGCGATCGCGGCCGGAACGCGGCGAATCGAAGCAGTTGCGGGCGACGCGGCTCGGGCCTGGGCGAGGCAGGAAGCCGCGAGACAGCAGGAGAAATTTGAGACGCTCGCGCGAAAGAAGCCAGACATCGCGGCGCTGCCTGCTTTCGATTATGATGCTGCGACAGCCGAAATGCTCCAACAAATCGACGCGCGCGCGGCGCATCTTGAAAAAGTGGATGCCGATGTTCGCGAATGGGAAAAGAAAACAGCGAAATCTGCTCAGGCGGGGCTGAGAAGCCGCGCTGCTCAAATCGCGAGCGCACTGGCGCAGGCGCATGCCGGAAAAAACTTTTGCGTCGCAGAAGTACCAGATGCAGATGGGAAACTGCTCCAGGCAACCGTGGATGCGTTGAAATCAAAATTTAAAGGACCGATTTTTCTTGCCGGCACACGAGACACATCAGTTGCTTTGGTCGCGTATGTCCCTCAAGCGCTGACCGCAAAACTCCAGGCGAACAAATTAATTCATCAGATCGCGCCAATAGTAGGCGGAAAGGGCGGGGGCCGTCCGGAGAGCGCGCAAGGCGCCGGCAAGGACGCGAGTAAGGTCGCAGAGGCGCTTGCGAAAGCGCGAGAGCTTTTAAGCTAAATCGAAGGTCAAACCGTACAGGCATTTGTCATTCTGAGCGAAGCGAAGAATCTCGGGTTAATTTTGGGAGTGATCCTCGCGAAGGCAATAGATCAGAGATGTTTCGCTTCGCTCAACATGACAGTCCCGTTTACGGGATGAGTTCTAAGGTGCGCTCGCGCTTGGCGTTCGCGCGTGTTTGACGAGCAGCTTGGGGTTTTTGCCGTCCAGCGACATCCGATAAATCGACGCCCGGTTTTCGTTTTCCTTTTGTATGATGCAAAGGAATTCGTTGGCACTCAGCCAAAACGGTTCCCAAACAAAATCGTCCTTGCCCGTAACGCGAACCGCCTTGTCGCCGCTGAGATCGAACTTTTCAATCGCCGGCTGCGGACCATCCCAGTTTTTGCGCTCGTGCTCCGAGCCGCAATCGACATCCATCAGCAACGCCTTGCCGTCCGGCGAAACACTCAGTCGATCGCCGCCGTTCATGTTCGCGTCAGTCAAGATTTTCGCGAGCTCCCATTTCTTCAAAACATTTCCATCGAGATCGATCTGGTAAATATTGTCGAGATCGTGGCAGAAAATCGATTTGCCATCGCGCGCCCATTCCGGCGCGCCAAACGCTTCAGGCCTTAGCTCTGCGTTCTTCACAAACCGAAACCCGGAGCCATCGGCGTTCACCAAACCGAGCTGCCACGCCTTATCTGCCATAATTGAAAAAGCGAGCTGTTTTCCATCCGGCGACCAGACAGGACCGAAACAATTGTCGCTCGGAATATTTGGCAGAACCGTCACTTTGCCGCCGACGATGTCGGAGATTGCAATGTGACGCTCGGGGCCGGGGCGATTCTTTGCGTCGCCTTCGGTGTTAAACGCGACGCGTGTGCCGTCCGGCGAAATTTCTGGCAACGCGCCCTCCGCAATTTTCTTTGGATGCGCACCGTCCGCGTCGGCAACGAAGATTTTTTCGCGGCGTTCGTATGCGATTTTGCGCTCCCCGGCGTTAACGAGTGCGCAAAACGCGACGCAAAGAAAGATCGCACCAATGAATTGCTTCATGCATTCGGAGCGCTCACACTTGGAAAGCGCGCGTTCTTGAACAGGCGTTTCAGATTTTTCCCGTCGGTAGACATTCGATAAATCGAATCTTCCTTTTCGCCGGCGGCGCGGCTGAGAAAAAGAATGTTGTCGTTGTCGAGCCAAACGCCGTCCCAGCCAAAGAGTTTTTTCGGCGTGAGCCTGGTCGCCTTTTGCGATTGGAGATCGAACGCCCAAAGCGCCGGCAACGGCCCGTCCCAATCTTTGCGGCCGGATTCTTCGCCCATGTCGATGCTCAAAAGCAATCGCTTGCCGTCCGGCGAAACGTCAATCCGGCCGTCGCCGCTCATATCACCTTTTGGCACGATCTTGTCGATCTTCCATTGTGCGCGAACCGTGCCGTCGAGGCTGAGTTGGTAAATGTTCGCCATGTCCTCGCAAAAAACTGATTGGCCGTCGCGCGCCCAAATCGGTGAGTAGCGCGTCACTTCATTTTGAACGCCGGGCCTCAGCGCCTGAAAATTCGTGCCGTCGGAATTAATAGTGACGAGGTCCCAAACTTCGTGAGGGCGCGTAGTGAAAAGGATCTGCTTACCGTCAGCCGTCCAACTTGGGTAATAGGAATTGTTGCTCGGCACGTCTTTGAAGACGTTCAACTTTCCGGTGGCAACTTCGACGACAGCGATGTGACGCACGTAACTCGTGTCGCTCGTTTTTTCGACGGTGTTAAACGCGACGCGAGTTCCATCAGGCGAGATTGCTGGAAAAATTCCATCGGCGATCTTTTTCTCGTTCGTTCCGCCAAGATTGGCAACGTAAACGGCGTTATTGCGTTCGAAAGCGATCTGCCGATCAGCAGGAAATGCAGTGGCAGAAAGGCTGGCTAAAGCGAAAGAGAAGGAGATTAGTTTTCTCATGGTAATGCGACTGTGATGAAAAACGTCACGGCGAGCGCGAATACAAGGACGATCAGATACGCAAATCCGCCAAAAAGGAATTTGAAAATGCTGATGAACCAGCCCTGGCGATAAACGCGACGGATCGACAAGAAAATTTGGACTACGAACGCGATCCAAAGGAGCGCGATGATCCAACCCGTGATCGTACCTGGAGCCATGTGGTTGAGTCCGATTGTCGCGAGCACGATTAGCATGACTCCGGTATAAGCGAATGTGTGGATGTGAAGCGCATAAACCAGGTGGTCGATGTAGAAGATGTGGCGGCGGATGTAGAGGATTTTTAAAACAAAAGCAAAGAGCGGGATACAGCAGAGCATCATGTAAGGCAGATTGTTAAAGAGCGTCGCGATAAACAGCCCCATCTTTGTTCCATGCTCACCCATCTTTTCCTTTGCTCGCGCTTCGATCCATTTTTCGAATGGCGTTGATGCGTTCTTATCTGAACCAGACTCGAGACGTGGCCTATCGTTCTCTCTCGGCTCTGGCGTCGTTTGCCCCGGCTGCTGAGGTTCCCGAGCCGGCGTTGGAGAAGCACGCTTCAATGCATCCTGAATTCTGGCGCGTACCTCCGGCTGCAAATCCTTCATCGCGTCTTCTATTTTGGTACGCGCGTTCGGCACAGGATCGCCGTGCTGCAAACGTTCTTGGATTTCGCGGCGCGCATCGGCCGGTAGATCTTCGCGCTTCAATTCTTCTTCAAGCCGTGCGCGCTTGTTAGGCGCAACTTCGACGCCGCCGAGCGCAGCTTCGATTTTCGCCCGGACTTCCGGGGCGAGGTTTTCTCGCTGCAATTCATCTCGAATCTCGGCGCGATTTTCCGGAGAAAGATTTATCGGATCAAAGTGGGCGGACTTGATCGCGTAGTTGATTGCAAAGAAAAACAGAATGCTTGCAAGAAGATAAAGTCGCAACGGATGCACATAACGCACGCGATGACCCGCGAGAAACTGGTTCGTCAATTTCCATGGACGAACTACGAGAAGACCGATCGTTGCGAAAAACTTCGAGTCCCAATTCAGAAACTCATTGAGTAAATCGGCAATGACATGCCGGAAAGAGCGGCGATAATCGATTGCCGGTTGGCCGCATTTCGCGCACCAATGTCCCTGCAATTGCGCTCCGCAATTCTCACAATGCGTAATCGCTGGACGCTGAATTTTACGCCTGCCAAAAAAACGCCTTTGGCCCGATGACGCTTGTTCAATTGCGGAGATCGCCGTATCGCCCAGCACAAATTTTTCCAGTTCATCGGGCATACGAGCGTCAGCTTACAAAAACATCTTCTCGGCGTCGATTGCGCATAAAATCGCGCGGAGGCCCTGGGTTCTGGTGATGGACAAAGCTTTGAATTGACCAGTCGAACTGCTTGATGAGACGATCTCGACCGGTGGGCTCGCAACTTTTCAAAACCAAGAGTCCCGATCATCTGATGGCCGAAGCCGCCGCGCCCGAGCGGCAAATGAAGCGCACGCTCACCGCGTTCGATCTCACGTGTATCGGCATCGGCGCCGTCATCGGTACGGGAATTTTCGCGCTGATCGGTACCGCAATCGCCGGTCAGACTTTTCCGACACGACTCGAGACGCCCATTCTCAATTTTATCCAAGCATGGCTTTCAGGGGCTGACGTAATCCTAGGCCGCGT
>Ga0179594_10000325_pt1 | contig 11992 bp, 11 predicted proteins | sample CZOMad1_1_08_16f_FD_148625 | JGI IMG/M metagenome (GOLD analysis project Ga0179594, IMG submission 148625) | Vadose zone soil fungal communities from Angelo Coast Range Reserve, California, USA - CZOMad1_1_08_16fungal (Illumina Assembly) | ecosystem: Environmental > Terrestrial > Soil > Vadose...
CCCAGCGGATAGCCGGTGCCATCCCATTTCTCGTGATGCTGGGCCACTACTCTTGAAGAGCGTTTCAGGAAATCGATGCCGCGCAGAATCTGTTGTCCGTGCAAAGGGTGTTCGCGCATCCGCACCCACTCTTCGTCAGTGAGTTTGGCAGGCTTGCGCAAGATAGCATCAGGCACTCCGATCTTGCCGATGTCATGCAAGAGCGATCCAAATTCCAGCGCCTTCAGATCTTCCTGATCCAAACCATATTCTCGGCCCAGACGCAAACTGTAGGTGACGACGCGTTCCGAGTGCCCGTGAGTTTCCGAGTCACGCGTTTCCAAGGCCGCAGTCAACGCCCTCAGCGTCGAGCGATAGGCATCTTCCAAAGAACCGAGGGCCTTGTCTAACGCCGCCGTGCGCTGGTCAACCAATTCTTCGAGGTGATTCTCGTAGCGCTGCTTGGCAACTATTAGTTCGTGGTGCTCCAGCGCCCGCTTCACTACGGCTTCCACCTGGCGCAGATCGAAAGGCTTCATCACGTAATCAAACGCGCCCAGACGCAAAGCCTCAATGGCGCTCTCGACAGTCTGCAGACCGCTGATCATCACCACCACGGTATCCGGCGAAGACTGCTTGATGTGCGGGAGCATCTCGAGCCCACTCATGCCCGGCATGGTGATATCGCTGATCACCAACCGAAAATCACGCTCCGGTATCCGCTCAAGGGCTTCTTCCGCGGAACCGGCGGTGATGCAGTCATGTTCGCAGCTCAGAAGGTCTGAAAGAATTTCAGCTATCTCGTACTCGTCATCGACGATGAGAATGCTCGATTCCATAGTTTCCTCCAGCGTCACACTTTCTCTTTCGATGAGTTATGTACAGAACAACAACAATCCCTTGAGGTTCGTCGGGTAAATTTGGGAGGAGGTTTGGTATGAGTGCGGTGAGTGCCGGCCCGTACCGCGAGGCCTAAGCATTCTACCGATTTCATTGGCCATTGGCAAACATCTTTTTACATTTCTTTTACATTTGGCATAAACCACTATTTTGCCGCATGTTACCGGTCTCTAAACGGGGCGAGAGGCGTCATATCCGGCCCAAACCGCTTTCCCACAAAGCGTCACGGACGGGGTTCCGCTTGTGCCAGCCGACATTGAAATCATGAGTATCAGACTGGGCCAGGAACCACAAACGACCGGTTCGACTCAAGCTGAGATTAGAGATCTCAGCCGCGCCGACACGTGTCGGCAATGGCAGATTGCCAAAACCTTTTGCCAGTCGATGCTTTTTCAATGTTTCTATGTAAGCATCGGCATGTCAAACGAAACTGCTCGTCTGACATGCCCGCACGCCATAGACCATCCACAGGCGGGCAGGAATTAAACCTCTGAGCCAAGATCATGAATATTAAGACCACGAGAGCCAGACGATGAGGAAAGTATTCGAGGCTCTGGTTTCTTTGCTCTTCCAGCTCGACCGTTGGGAAAAAGTAAAGCGTCCCGCGAGCAATAAACAGATCGCCGCCAAAGGTATAGCGCCCTGAGATGCGGTAGTAGTGAGCACTGGGAATCCTGAGAGGTAAGGCCATAGCACTGCTTATCCTAGATAATCCGGATGAGTCTGACCAGTACTGACTCTGGCGGTTGACGCTGCCAGAGGCAGCAAACTATCATGGCCATCCAAAGCCGGAGTGGCGAAATTGGTATACGCACCAGACTCAAAATCTGGCGAGGTCACACTCATGTCGGTTCGAGTCCGACCTCCGGCACCAGCCTTCTACGCATTGCTCCACACGGATGGCAGCTATCGGCTGTCGAGCCGGATAAATACTCTGATGACACGATTGGAGGTTGCATGGCGGCAGAGGTCACCGTCGGGGTCTGTGCGATGTTCAAGGACGAGGCGGACTATATCGAGGAATGGCTCGCCTTCCACATCCTGCAGGGTGTTGGCCGCTTCATCTTGTACGACAATAATTCCTCAGACGACACTTGCCAGCGCGCAACATCGTTCGCCAAACATGTCGATCTGCAGATCGTGCACTGGCCCAACTCCGCGGACGGTTTTTACCGCACGCAGCTACTTGCCTATTGCGATGGCGCGCGCCGACTGGCTGGCCTGGTCGACTACGTTGCTTTTATCGACCTTGATGAATTCGTCTTTGCCACGGATTATCGCCCGTTGGGCCAGGTCCTCGCGAATTTTCCCGCAGACGTCGCCGCCGTAGCTGTTAATCAGCGGGTCTTCGGCTCGGCTGCTCAGTCGTCATCGACGGGGGATTTAGTGACCTCTCGATTCACCATGGCGGCGCCTGCCGATCATTCGGAGGGCCACTGGTTCAAGACCATCGCAAGACCGGACCGCATCGTCGAGTTCGACAGCTCGCACAGCGTCGTCCTCAACGCAGGCGTATATGTACTGTCGGACGGGCGCCGTTTGCCGCCTCGCACCGAACATATGGGACAATCGAGCATCATCGCCGAGGGCGCATTGCGGCTGCACCATTACATCCTGAAATCACGCCAGGAGTACGAGCTCAAAAAGCTCAAATCGTCCGATCAGTATCTTCGCGACCGCCACAAAGATGCGAATTTCGACCTTTGCGACATGTCGATCAATGCGGTGTGCGACGACCGTTTGAAGCCGCTTGCGGCACGCATTTACGAGATGATGCGCAGAGCAAGGACCGAGGGAATGTAGCCCGTTGCTAAGTTTGATGCGTACCCTTTGTAAGGTTTCGAGTTAGAGTCCATCCACCGTCCACGGTGTTCCGGTTTCGGGTAGTGTCTCAGTTTGGTTTTTCTCTGCGTAAACTCAGCGTGCTCAGTCTCTGCGGTGGAGAACAATACGGAAAACACTCACCGCCGAGGCGCCGAGAACGCTGAGGACGCGCGGAGAACTCAAACTGAGCCACTACCCCGGTTTCGTCCTCATCATCGCCATATCCGGCCCTCGCGTAGAATGAGAGAGTTGGGTTAGAATCTGCAACTTAAGGGCGAAAGGATTACCGTTTTTTTACGGACACGTCCGACCTCCGGCGCCACAACTTGCACGCAAAACTTTCCCACACGGATTCGGAAACTCTGAAGCCACCCTTGAAGTGGGCCGGCGGCAAGCGCTGGTTACTCCCACACGTGGAGCCGCTTTGGCGGGCTCATCAAAAGCGACGTTACGTCGAGCCCTTCTGCGGTGGGTTAGCCATGGCGCTGGGCCTCAAGCCGCAAAACGCACTGCTGAATGATATCAATCCTCACCTCATAAACTTTTATCGACAGCTCCAGTGCGGCTTACCGGTAAAGATCGAAACGGGTAATGATGAGCAACTGTTTTACGCGCACCGGAAGCGTTTCAATCAACTAATCCAGGAACACAAAGCAGAGACTCCCGAGGCAGCCCAACTGTTCTACTATCTAAATCGCACCTGCTTTAACGGTCTTTGTCGTTTCAATCGGAGCGGCGAATTCAACGTTCCGTTTGGCAAGTACCAGACGATCACTTATGCCAGGGACTTTGAGCAGTACCGTGATCTCCTCGGCCGCTGGTCGTTCATAAACTATGATTTGGAGTCGTTGCCAATCGGGCCGAGCGATTTTATCTATGCTGACCCGCCCTATGATGTCGAATTCACGAGCTACAGCGCCGGTGGGTTTTCGTGGGACGATCAGGTGCGCACGGCGGAGTGGTTGGTGAAACACCCCGGGCCGGTCATCTTGTCTAATCAAGCGACGCCGCGCATCGTGGCGCTGTACGAGCGACTCGGATTCTCGTTGCGGTATCTGGACGCGCCGCGCCGGATCAGTTGCACGGGTGATCGAACGTCCGCTCCGGAAGTGTTAGCAACCAGGGCCGCGTAGCACTTTGCGTCTTTGCGCCTTTGCGGGAAACTCTCGTTCTTGACGACCAACGCTGCGGGGAGAAACGAGTTTCCCGCAAAGGCGCAAAGCACCCAGATAGACGCGGATTAGGAGAAAGACTAGAGCAAGGGCTTATCCGCAGATTACGCAGATGCGCACGACAGGGGAACAGTAACAGTGGAGTGTGGTCTGCTGCTGAGCCTGATCGTTCTGGCCTTCTCGCTGACTTGCGATGCTTCTTCCGCATCTGCCTACGCTGGTACATCCACCGATTACGCAGATTACACAGATTCTTGCTGACTTGGTATGCTTCTTCCGCATCTGTGTAATCTGCGTAATCGGCGGATGTACCAGCGTTAACCCACTAGCTTTATTCCTAAGATGACTACTTTGCAGCAAGCCTGGCTCCCGGACTTGATCTACGCTGACGGTCGCTTTCAGCGCGACTTGGCCCTGGTGTGCGACGACACCGGCGTGATCACTCACCTGTCCCCGGCCGGCGCGGTAGAAAACCCGGTGCGCCTCAGGAATCGGGCGCTCTTGCCTGGCCTCGTGAATGCTCACTCACACGCCTTTCAACGCGTCATCCGCGGCCGCACGGAGCATCGCACCGAAAACCAGCGCGACACTTTCTGGACCTGGCGCGAGATGATGTACAGCGCGGCCACGCGTCTCACTCCCGAAGACATTTACGATGCGTCGCGAATGGCGTTTCTGGAAATGGTGCTCGGCGGAATCACCGCGGTGGGCGAGTTTCATTATCTGCATCACGCGCCCGACGGCAGCGCGTACGACGACCCGAATCTGATTGCGAAAGAGGTTGTGCGCGCAGCCAATGACGTCGGACTGAGGATAGCGCTCATGCGGGTCGCTTATGGACGATCCGGGTTTGAAACCGAAGCTAATCCGCGGCAGGCACGATTTATTGAAAAGGATCCTCAGAAGTATCTCAAGCATGTTGAGGAGTTAAGTTCTCATCTTGCAGAAACCACGCAGGGGCGGGCAGGGTGCCCGCGCTCCCGGTGGGTTGGTTTGGCGCCGCACAGTGTTCGTGCGGTTCCCCTCGATTACCTGAAAGAGGTCGTCCGCTATGGGAACGAAAAGCAACTGCCCGTTCACATGCACGTAGCCGAACAAACCGCGGAGGTGTCGGCCTGTATCCATGAATACGGCCGATCGCCAGTGGCCTTGCTCTCGACCGAAGGACTCTTCAGTGAAAGATTCACCGCCGTGCATGCGATTCACGTAACGGCCAAGGCTATCGGCTCAATTGCCGAAGCCCGGGCCATGGTTTGTGCATGTCCGACGACGGAAAGAAATCTCGGCGACGGCGTCGTGCCGGCCGATCTGCTCTTTGACAAAGGCGTGCGCCTGGCGCTGGGCACCGACAGTCACGCGCAGATCGATCTGCTGGAAGACGCTCGCGAACTTGAATACCATCTGCGACTGCAAAAAACTGAACGTGCAGTGCTGGCGCCCGTTGATGACGGTTCAGTCTCCGCACTAGCGCGACGCCTTTTCGAGTGTGCAACAACGAACGGTGCCGAAAGCATCGGCGCGCCGGCGGGAACTTTCGAACCCGGCCAGGCGGCGGACTTCTTTACTGTGGACCTCGATGATCCATCGATCGCCGGCGCCCGAGACGAAGATCTTTTAAGCAGCATCGTTTTCACTCAATCCAGATCGGCCGTTCGCGACGTGGTGATCGGTGGCCGCCGCGTGGTTGAGGATGGCAGGCACGCGGCGCAAGGTGAGGTGGTTGAGAGATTCAGGAGCCTGCAAAAAAAGCTGTGGGGGTGATTTTCCCGCACGAGGCTTTGGGCGAACCGAGCGGGGGCAAGCCGCCCTTCCTGACCACGAGTTGATTCAAAGTTGACGCCGCGTTCTTGATTGAAAGACTTTCAAGCCAAGATCAACCGAGCAATAACAGAGGCTCCCAGGTCGGGAAGGGTGGCTTGCCCCGCTCCGGTGTCACCAGGATCCAGTTGCATAAGCCAAGCGCATCAACATGACTGTCAAAGAAACACTCGCTGAACTTGTCCACATCGACTCAGTTTCGTCGCGTTCAAACATCGAAATAATTTCGTATCTCGCAAGACGCTGCGAAGCGATGGGAATGATAGTCCGGCTTGTGCCATATCTCGACGATGCCGGAGTGGAAAAACAGAATCTGATCGCGGCAGCGGCAGCAGAGCTGACCGAAGTGCCGCGGGTTGAGCTCGCGCTTGTCGGGCACACCGACACCGTCCCCTACGATCCCGCGTGGCAGGACGCCACCAACCTCATCGAACAGGACGGCAAGCTCTACGCCCGCGGCGCTTGTGACACGAAAGGCTTCATCGCTGCCGCCCTCACTGCGGTTGCCGGCGTCGACTTGAAAGCGATACAAAAACCGCTGGCATTAGTCTTCACTGCAGACGAGGAGCTGGGACTCGTCGGCGCGAAGCATCTTGCCGAAGTCCGCGCCTTACATTGCCGTAACGCGATTGTTGGTGAGCCTACTTCGCTACAGCCGATCCGCGCGGGCAAGGGCTATTGCCTGACAACCATCACGGTGCGCGGGCGGGAAGCCCACAGCGCTTATCCGGCGTTTGGTGCCTCGTCGATCTTTCGCGCGGCGCGCCTGATCGCGCAAATCGAAAAGATCGCCGAGCAAATAAAGAATGACCAGCACCAGGATTTCGATCCGCCCTTCACTACGCTGAACGTCGGCCTGATTCAGGGAGGCACGGCAAAGAACGTCACGCCGGGCGAGTGCCGCTTCACGCTCGAATGGCGTCCGGTGCCCGGGCAAAACTCGACTGGCGTGCTTGACCTGGTGAAAGAAGCGATTGCCGCGGAGCGCCGGCACGACCCCGGCTTTGATTGTGAGTTTGGCGCCGGGCGCGGCGATGATGGTTTTGAGACGCCTGCCGATTCTTCACTGGTACGCTTGCTGGAAGAACTGACCGGTAAACACGCCGGAACCGTTGCGTTCGGCACCGAAGCGCCGCAGATGCACGCGCTGGGCGCGGACGCGGTAGTGCTCGGTCCGGGCGACATTCGCGAGGCACACCGGACGGGCGAGTTTGTGCCGGCGGCGGAACTCACTCGTTGTGTTGAGATACTGACCGCCGCGATTAAACGGCTGTGCCTGTAATTTGGAGTGCGCCGGCAGAGCGCAGGCGGGATCCCCACGCGGGCATCCCACCTGGGGTGCCGAAGCGGCGACGGCGCACTCCAAACTTCGCCGCTCGCCCTCACAACCGCAAACTAACAGTTTGCGTTACACCCTCGCTTCGGCTTTTCAGATCGTTTGCGCTAAGCTAGTCCCAATCGGCAAAGGCAACCAGGCAGTCGGTTCGTTCCATCGGAACAGGTCGTTAGAGTCGCCTCGAAACGAATTGACCAAGAAAAGGAAAGTTTTCCCCGAAGATGTATCAAGTTATTCGCAAATTACTGTTTGTCATCATCGCCCAGTTATTATTTTCGACTCCCGGATCAAGCGCCTTTGCGCAGTTTCCCACGCCCACTGTGGAACCGCCCTTGACCAGCCCGGAGTTGGTAAAGCTGGTCTACCAGTTGCCGAAGAATCCGGATCTGCACGATCAGATAGTTGAGGCCATCCGCACACGCGGCATCGCCTTTCCCTTAACCGACGGCATGCGCACGCTGGTGGCCGCCAAGAGCGGTAACGATGCGACGTTGCGTCGCACGCTTGAAGAGGCCGATCGGCGCCGGGCAAATCCCAAGGCAGCGGCGCCGCCGACGGATGCGGAAGCCAAAGAACTCTGGCGGCTAACAACGAACGTGACCCTCGCGGCCGCCAATGCTATGCCTGACTTCATCGTGCACCAATTAATTAAACGCTCGGTAGCGCACGGAGGGACGGGCAATTGGTTGCCACAAGACACGCTCACTATCGGCGTGAGTTACCGGCAGACATTAGGCGAGCAATACAAAGTGCTCGCCATCAATGGCGTGCCCTCAAGTCCGCAAACGAAAGAGGGTGGCGCATACGATAAGGACATTCCCGGCGGCGCGAGCTCAACCGGGGAATATGTCACCGGATTGGCCAGCCTGTTCAAAGAAGAATCGCGCACCACTTTCAGAGTGGTTGACACAGACGTGCTGCGCGGACACCGGACCCTCGTTTACGAGTTCGAGATTCAAAAACCATATTCGAGTCTGGAATTGAAAGCCGGTCAGGGCTTAATCGCCAACGTCGGCTCTCGCGGACGTGTTTGGATCGACCGCGAGCAATACCGGGTGTTGCGCTTCGAGCAGATTGCCACCGAGATTCCCGCAGACTTTCCCATCAAAGCGGCCAGCAGCGTGGTTGACTATGACTGGGTGCCGATCAATGAACACCCGTATTTGCTGCCGGCGCATGCGGACATTCTGATTTCAATGATTGGACCAGGCGGACGCGGCCCGCAACGGATTGACAGTCGCAACGACATTCGCTTTCGTGGTTATCAAAAGTTTGGCACGGAGTTGAAGATCATCGAAGATGTCGACGGTCCTGATGCGCCCGCGGACAAGACCGACAAGCCCGATGAAACTGATAAACCGGAGACCGCACCTAAGCCACCAGTGCTCCGCAAACCAGAGAAGCCGGAAAAGCCATAAAGATGCTGAGCCCGGGAGCGCGGGCATCTTGCCCGCCGTTCTGGAGTGCGCGCATCTTGCCCGCCGTCTTCATCAATACCAATGCGGGCAGGATGCCCGCGCTCCCGTGTAACGCCCGCCTCTAAACGGAATTTAGGCCACTAGATGCTGAGTTCATTTCTTCTTTCTCTTGTCGCAGTTTTAGGTTACGCAGGCACTCGCACGATCAACCCTCAGACTAAGCCGGACACAAAACCCGACAAAGACTATCTGGTTTACGTTCTTTCCGAATCAGCCGACCAAATCGCGCTGGTGCGGTTTGGACCAGGCGGAGCGCGCGTCGATCACGACTTGCACACAGGCACAATGCCCACGGACATCAACGGACCGCACGGCATCGCGATTTCTCCTGACAAAAAGTTCTATTACGTTTCGCTGGGCCATGGCCGCCCTTTCGGCACCGTTTGGAAATATGCGGTGGACGGCGACCGGGTCTTGGGTCAAACAACGCTCGGCCTGTTTCCGGCGACCATGGACCTCAGCAAAGATGGCGGTCTGCTGTTCATTGTCAATTTCAACCTGCACGGCGACATGGTCCCTTCGTCAGTTTCGGTCGTAGCCACAGGACCGATGATTGAAGTGGCTCGCATCCCGACCTGCACTATGCCGCACGGCTCGCGTCTGAATCCCGAAGGGACCAAACAGTACTCGGCCTGCATGATGGATGACATGCTGGTCGAGATCGACACGCACACCTTAAAAGTCGCGCGGCACTTCCTGCTGACCAAAGGAGCAGAGATGGGTCTGAACGGCTCGCCGGCTTCCTCGCTCAAGCAGAGCGCGAAGCCCGGCATGATGGCGGGAATGAGCGGGCACGGAATGGAGCCTCCCAAGCCAGGCGACAATTCCTGCTCTCCCACCTGGGCTCAGCCTTCAGCGGACGGTGCTTCAGTCTTTGTAGCCTGCAACAAGTCGAGTGAGATTGTCGAAGTAGACACGACCAAATGGTCAGTGACGCGGCGCCTGGCTGCTCGACCCGGAGTTTACAATCTGGCGATCACCAGGGATGGCACGCGTCTGATTTCGACCAACAAGCGCGATCAGTCGGTTTCCATCTTTGACATCAAATCAGGAAAAGAACTGGCTCGTCTGCCAACGAAAAGAAAAGTGCTCCACGGTGTGGTTCTGTCGCCCGACGACCTTTATGCGTTTGTGAGTGTCGAAGGTATCGGAGCGGAGCCGGGAACCGTCGAGATCATCGATCTGACCGCACTCAAGACGGTCGCTACTGTCGACGTCGGCTCACAAGCCTCTGGAATCGACTTCCTCAGAACCGAACCGACAAGATACGAGAGAGCGGCAGGGCGCTAAGGGCAAAGGGCTAAGGGTTAAGAGCCGAGGGCCGAGGCTTTCACCTTCCATTTATCATTTTTCATTGGTCATTTCTCATTTCTCATTTATCAATTCCGTCGAGACAATCTCGTATCTCTCGCAATCAATGAAAAATGAAAGATGACAAATGGAAAATGAAAAATGTTTTCCTGCTTCTCCGCCCTTTACCCGTTGCTCTTCACCCTGACTCGTAGACGATTGTACACACCACGCACCTGATCCGTTTACCAAAGTCTACAGGCAAGAGATCATGCTTGATACCTGGACCTCTTTTAGTGCCACCGCGCGCGATTCCCCGGCTGGCGGTATGCACATTGCTTGTCTTCGGGTCACTTGTAAGCAAGGAGGAGTCTCACCATGAAGCCCAGAATCCTGATCGTTGATGACGATGATGCGATTACACAACAACTGTTTTGGACGTTGTGTGATGACTACGATGTGATGACGGCGCACGACCTGCCCACTGCGATTCGCCGGGCTACGATTTACGAGCCCGCGGTTTCGATAGTTGATCTTCATCTGCCGCCCACGGTTGAATCACCTGAGGTTGGCTTGCGCATTCTGAAGTACATCAAGGCTCACGTTCACCATGCGAAGGTGTTGATTATCAGCTCAGCGGACAACATCGAGACTCAAAAAGCCTGCTATGCGGCGGGCGCTGATGAGTTTCTGGACAAGCCGTTTGAGACTGAGCAACTACGCGCCGCCATGCGACGAATCGCGCCAAGACAAGTATTGGACGTTGCCTGAGACGGCAAAGCAGCTAAGGGGAAAAGGAAAGCATTTTCCATTTGTCATTGGTCATTTTTCATTTTTCATTGCTGGCAAAGCTCGGAGGCTTTCATGCGTAGCGCACTGGAGAGCGCAGTCCGCAATGACAAATGGAAAATGGAAAATCTAATCTTCATCTGGCCCTTCCCTTTTTCGCCTCGCGCTTCGCTCTTTGCCCCTACCCATCAGTCTGCCATAATGCCGCGTCAGCAAGTTCAGTCTAAATCTTCGAGAAGGCCGCACCCTTAGCGCAGGCGCCGTGAAAGCCGGACAACACTACATAGAGTCATGAGCGAAGCCCTGGACAAAGTTCGGGGAGTGGAAACTTTGCCACTCTTCCCGCTGCCGGTAGTCCTCTTTCCCGGCGTACCGATGCCGCTCCACATCTTCGAGCCGCGCTATCGCGAGATGCTCTCTGACATTCGTGTTTCCGACAGCTTGTTCGGACTCTCTTACTTCGATCCGAGCACGTCCAACAGAGAAATTCCACCCACTGGACATGTGGGCTGCGTCGCCGAGGTCACGGAAGTGCAGGAGCTACCTGATGGCCGTTCGAACGTGCTCACGGTGGGCCTGATCAGATACCGCGTGGAAGAGTACGTCGATGGCGAGACGCCATATCTGGTTGGCCGCGTCAGCTTTTTGGAAGACGAAGAGGAAGATGGAGAGGCCCTGAACGAAAGCGCACACGCCGTGGCCGAAACGTTCACGCGCATCGCCCGCGCGGTGCGCATCCTCAACGACGAACGCGCTATGCTGCCGGACATTTCCGATACCGAGCCCCAGCGTCTTTCGTTTCTGGTGGCGGCGGCCATGGAGATCGAAACGGACGTGAAGCAGGAGTTGCTGGAGCTGCGTTACACCTCTGAGCGGCTGCGGCGTTTACGCGACATGTTGGTGCGCGCAGTATCGAACTACGAAGAGCGCGCACGAATCCACGAGCTGGCCAAGGGCAACGGGCACAGCAACAAAAGGGTTGACATTGAATGACTGTGGCGATGCTTGAAGATTCCGAGAACGTTGGCAACCGGGTTTTGTCAGTACTGGGAGCGGGCCGGGTTGCCTCCGGTTTGCGGCTGTGCCGGACGATGTCAGTAGAACGGATGTTTGTAAGCAAGAAGATCGGCCTACCATGATCATGATGGTCGAAGAGTCAACAACAGCAGCCAGAAAGATCAGCGTGCGCGTGCTGTTTTTCGGCGCCGCGCGTGACGTGGCCGGTCACAGCGAAGTAGATCTGACTCTGCTTGGTCCCACCGACGCCGGGAACGCTTTCGAACAACTTCTCACTATCTATCCCGAACTGCGTCGCTTTGGCCGCTCGCTTTTGTTCGCGGTGAATCAGGAGTACGCGCCGCGCGATTGCCAGGTCCAGGACGGCGACGAGTTGGCCCTGTTCCCAC
>Ga0179594_10000327_pt1 | contig 11938 bp, 3 predicted proteins | sample CZOMad1_1_08_16f_FD_148625 | JGI IMG/M metagenome (GOLD analysis project Ga0179594, IMG submission 148625) | Vadose zone soil fungal communities from Angelo Coast Range Reserve, California, USA - CZOMad1_1_08_16fungal (Illumina Assembly) | ecosystem: Environmental > Terrestrial > Soil > Vadose...
ATCTCGTTCGTGCGTTGCGCGACCGAGTAGCTCATCACGCCGTAAAGACCGACGATAGTCAGGACCAGAGCGACCGCCGCAAAGATCGACAACAACGTGGTATTGAAACGAGGCGCCGCCACCGACGCGGCCAGGTATTCGTCCATTGTCTTGACCCCAAAGAGGGGCAGGTCTTTGTCGAGGGCACCGACTCGCTTGGTAACCGCACTGACAAAAGCATGTGGATCGCTGGTGGTCCGGACCACCACGGTCATCTGACTGAAGGGGACCTGAGTCTGAGGCACGTAGAAGTTCGATTTTGATTCATTGCTGAGGCTGCGATTCTTGATGTCAGCTACGACCCCGACGATCTCGCGCATCGCCGGTTTCTCATTGTCGTACGAAGAGATGCCCGGCTTAATTCGCTTGCCAATGGGGTCTTCATTCGGAAAGTTCTGCCGCGCCAGCGTTTCGTTGATGATGATCACCTGCGCGGATTTGTGTTGATCGCCCTCATTGAAATCTCGTCCGCGGATCATCGGCAGGCCCATGGCTCGGAAATACCCCGGGCCGACATTGAAAAAATCCGCAGAGGGTTGATCTTTCTTCGCCAATGGCCGGCCTTCGGTCTCGTAAGAGAGGCTGTACAGATCACCGCTGAGCGGCAGCGGAGTTACCACGCTGGCTGATTGCGCTCCCGGGAGCGATTCCACCTGCGCCACCAGGTCATGAAAGAACACGGCCTGCTTGTCAGTTGAGTAGCGTGTATCGGGAAGCGCGACGTTAAAGGTCAAAACGTTTTCCGGATGGAATCCCGGACTGACTGAGCGCAAGCGCCAGAGACTCTTGATCAGCAGGCCGGCCCCGACAAGCAACACCACGGCGATGGCCAACTCACTGATTACCAGCAGCCCGCGAACGGAGTTGCGCCGCGCGCCTTCACCTGAGCCGCGGCCGCCTTCCTTGAGTGTTTCGGTGAGCTGAGTATTCGAGGAGTGCAGGGCCGGCACCAGACCAAATCCGAGACCCGTCAACACCGACACGCTCAGAGTGAATGCCAACACGCGCCAGTCAACCCCAACCTGCAGCGCGCGAGGGATCTCATCCTTGCCCAGCGAGACGAGTAGATCGGACCACCAGACCGCGAGCAGTAACCCCAGTGAGCCCCCAGCCAGCGAGAGCAGCACACTCTCGGTCAGCATCTGACGCACCACGCGCAGACGGCTGGCGCCGAGCGCCGAGCGAATAGCCATCTCTTTGTGTCGCGACATCGCGCGCGCCAACAACAGGTTCGCGACATTCGCGCAGGCAATCAGCAGCACGCAGCCCACGGCCCCCAACAAGATCAAAAGCGCGGGGCGAACGTCTCCCACCAGGGCGTTCAGCGCCGGCACCAATCTGATTCCCTTGTTTGTGTTGGTGTCGGGATACTGCTGCTCAAGCCGGCTGGCGATGGTGGTCGCTTCGGCTTGCGCTTGCTCGATGCTGACACCCGGCTTGAGCCGGGCAATCACGTTCAAGAAATGCGCGCCTCGTTGATTAGTCATTGGATCAGTGCCGGAAGCATCGCCGGCCACAGTGGTCCAAAGCTCCACCGGCTCGTTCTGCACCGGAAATTGAAATGCGCGCGGCATCACACCAACGACGGTGTAGCTCTTGCCATCCAGAGTGATTGACTGGTTGAGCAGACCGGCATCGGCGTTAAAGTATTTTTGAAACAATGCCTGACTGAGCACGACAACTCGACCGGCGTCACCGGGCTTGTCTTCATCAGGCAGAAATCCGCGCCCAATCTGCGGTGCGATTCCCAAAAGAGAAAACATGTCGGCGTTGACCACCGCGCCCTGCAAACGCGCCGGTTCGCCCCGACCAGTCATGATGAAATCGCTGTTGTGATAGGCCGCGATGTGTTCAAAAACATGATTCTGTGTTCGCAAGTCACCAAAGTTCGGATACGAGGATGTGCCTTGCATCTGGCCGCGGCGCTGGTCGGTCTCCCATACAGTCATCAACTGCTCAGGATTCGCATAAGGCAGCGGCCGCAGCAGGACCGCATTTACCACACTGAAGATGGCCGTGTTTGCGCCAATACCAAGTGCCAGAGCGATGGTCGCCACGATGCTGAAGCTCGGCGTCTTGAGCAACATGCGCACGCCGTACTTGAGGTCCTGCCAAAGATTTTCCATGTTCTACTCCTTATGTTCGGCGAAATTTCCGCCTCATCATCAAACAACTGCTCGTTTAGAGGCGGGTGTTGCCCGCCGGTTCAAGCAAACATCGAATCATTCTCTGAACGTTGAGCCGGCGGGCAATGCCCGCCTCTAAACGAGCAGGATGATTCACTGAAATCACAACGGGCATTACAGATGCTCACTCGTAAGTCAACGCGACCATTGGATCGACTTTCGTCGCCCGCCGTGCCGGCAGGTAACAGGCGACCAGGGCCACCAGCGTCAACAGCAGCGTGAGCATCGCGTAAGTCCGCGGGTCGGTTGTGCTCACGCCGAAAAGCAAAGTCGTCATCAATCGAGTCAGGGCGAAAGATGCAGCCAGTCCGATCGCCACGCCGATGAGCGTGAGCATCATTCCCTTCCTCAAGACCAGGCCGAGGATGTCGCGGCGTTGCGCTCCCAATGCCAGGCGCACGCCGATCTCCTGTGTGTGTTGAGTGACGAAGTAAGCTAGCACGCCGTAGATTCCGAGCGAAGAAAGCAACAGGGCCAGGCTCGCGAAAATAGTCAGCAGGGTCATCCCCATCCGTCGCGATGCGGTTTCCTCGCCGAGCACTTCGTCCATAGTGCGAATGTTGGCGATGGGTTGATCAGCATCGACCTGGTGAATCTCGCGGCGTACACCCGCGATCAGGCTGAGCGGTTCGACGCTTGTCCGAATCACCAGATCGCGCGGCGCAAACCACGGCTGAGTGTTGGTTTGCTTGTATGGCAAATACATCTCGGCCTTGACCGGCTCATCTGCGCCCATCTGCCGAACGTCTCCGGCCACGCCGACAATCGTCAGCCAGGGCACTTGCTCATCGGGATCGCCAATTTTGAAACGTTTGCCGATGGCGTCTTCGCCCGGCCAGTATTGCCGCGCCATCGTTTCGTTGATCATTGCGACCGGCAGCGATTTTTCGTTGTCACCGTCGCTGAGGTAACGTCCTCGCCGCAGCGGGATGCCCATCGTTCTGAGATAGTCGCCGCTAACCTGTCGATGATTAGCGTCATACGAAAGACCGTCGCCGCGGGCGCGTTCGACTGTTCGGCCTTCAGGATAGAAACCGCTGGTGCCGCCTTTCCATTCCAACGGGACAGTGGTCGTGTACCCCGCAGATACGACACCGGGCAAAGACTGCACCCGTTCCAATACCTGGTTGTAGAAAGCGGACCGCTGCTGTTGCTGGGCGTATTTGGAGCGGGGCAACACCGTTCGCAAGGTCAAAACATTTTCCGGTTGCAAGCCTGAGTATTGTTCGCGCAACTTGAGAAAGGTTTGGATCAGGAGTCCCGCGCCGACGAGCAGGACCAACGCCAGCGCCACCTCCGTCACCACCAGCGCGCTGCGCAGGCGGCTGCCGCCAGCTTGCAAACCACTGCGCCCGCCGCTTTGTTTCAAGGCTTCATTCAGATCGACCTTCGCGGCCTGGAACGCCGGCGCTAATCCGAAGATGACTGCAGTCAACAACGTCATCAACAGAGTAAAGCCGAGCACCTTGAGATCAAGATTCAGTTTCGTGGCGAGCGTCAGACCGTCAGGAATCAGGCGCTGCAGAAAAGCAAAACTCCACGAGGCGAGGATCAAACCACCCGCCGCGCCCGCGGTTGCCAGCAGCAAACTCTCGATCAGCAACTGGCGCACGATCCGCAGCCGGCTGGCGCCCAACGCCGTGCGCACTGCGATCTCTCGACGACGACTGGCAGCGCGAGAGAGCAGGAGGTTGGCAATGTTCGCGCAGGCAATCAGCAGCACAAATCCAACCGACACCAACAACACGAGCAGCGGACGGCGCACATCGCCGGCTAACTGATCACGCAGCGACAGCACGTAAGCACCAATTCGTCCGGCTCCGTCCGGATGAGTTTGCGCGATCCGTTGTTGGATCGTATGAACTTCGGCATCCGCCTGGGCCAGAGTGACGCCGGGTTTCATGCGCGCCACGACATTGAGGTAGTGACTCCCGCGGTCGGCCAATGCTTCTGAGGTGAAACCCATCGGCACCCAAAGTCGGATGTAACTTTGCATGAATTGAAAGCGTGGCGGCATGACGCCGACAACCGAGTACTTCTCGCCGTTGAGGAGCAGGTCTCGGCCAATCACGCTACGCTCACCACCGTAACGCTGCTGCCAAAGGCTGTAGCTGATCATCACGACCTTGTTCGCGCCCGGCTTGTCCTCTTCCGGCAGAATGGCGCGGCCGAGTACCGGCTTGACGCCCAGCAGCGGGAGGAAATTTGCGGTCACGCTGTAGGCCTCGATCTTTTCCGGCTCGCCGTCGCCGGTCAGGTTGAAACTGCGATCGGCAAACGCGCCCACTTCTTCAAAGACCTGATTCTGGTTTTTCCAATCGGCGTAGTTGGCAGGCGCCGGTGTGTTGCGTGGAAAGCCCGCAAAGGAGGCATCTTCCCAGATCATCACCAGGCGATCCGCGTCAGGGAAAGGCAAGGCGCGCAACAGCACGGCGTTAACGAGGCTGAAAATTGCTGTGTTGGCGCCGATACCGAGGGCAAGCGTGAGCACCGCGATACAGGTGAACGATGGGTGCTTGAGCAGGCTGCGAATTCCATAGCGGACGTCTTTGATTAATGTCTCCATCGTGCTACCTCATCACTCATCATCGTCCTATTGGGACCGTCCTACTGGACCTGTCCTACTGGGACCGCGGGCGTCCCGCCTATCTGACCGATCACTCGTGCAGCGCAGGAATCACTCATGGAGCAGTACATTCGCGCCGGCGGCGCTCAGGCGGGCGGGACGCCCCCGCTCCCAGTGTGTACGCTCCCGTTGGTTCCTATTCGTAGCGCAACGCAACCAGCGGATTGACCTTGGTCGCGCGCCTCGCCGGAACGAGACATGCGACGAGCGCCACGAGCGGCAGCAACAACCCAACGACCACGAACGTGGTCAGGTCGTAGGCACTCGTCCCAATCAACACCGATGACAACACGCGGGCCAGCATGAGCGACAAAGCAAAGCCGATGGCCACTCCGATCACTGCCAGCAGCATTCCCTGTCTGGCGATCAGCTTCAACACATCGCCGCGTTTGGCGCCGAGGGCCATGCGAATGCCGACTTCGCGGGTGCGCTGAGAAACGACGTAGGCCATCACGCTGTAGAGTCCCACCGCGGACAACAGCAGCGCTACGACTCCGAAGGCCAACGCCAGCGTCGCCGCCATGTTCGGCGCCCAAAGCGCCCAGGTCATATGCTCAGTCATTGTCTTAATCGCGGCCAGCGGGATCCGCCCGTCAATCTTTCCCACTTCACTGCGAATCGCACCGACCAGGTTGCGTGGATCGCCGGTGGTGCGCATCATCAAAGTCATACCGCTCGCCCCGCGCTGCCCAATCGGCGAGTAGTAGTAAGGCTTTGGATCCTCAGCCAGCGCGCGATACTTTCCGGTCTTGACCACGCCGATGACTTCAATCCCGTCGCGACTTCCCGGCCCCATGAAGATGCGTTTGCCGATGGCGTTTTCACCGGGCCAGAGTATCTGGGCCATTCTTTCGTTGATAATGATCACGCGCTGTGCGCCCTTGCGATCGCGATCTTCAAAGTCTCGGCCGGCGATCATCTGGATCTGCAGAGTCTTGAAGTGGCCGGGGCTGACGACGTTGTTCATGATGCTGCGGCCGGCCTCTCCCGGCGCCAGCGTCTCGCCCTCTTTAAGGATTGGGCCATTGGAATTAGAGCTGTCTCCGAGCGGTGTCAAGCGGGCGACGCTCGCCGCTTCGACACCCGGCAGATTCGACGCACGCTCAACGATCTGATGAAAGAAATTCTTTGTCTGCTCTTCGTCATAACCAAGTAACTGCGGGTTCAGCGAGACCAAGAGGATCCCTTTGGTCGCAAAGCCGGGGTCCATCTGCTGGGCACTGCGAAAACTTTTGATGAACAGCCCGCCGCAAACCAACACCACCAGCGACAAGGCTACCTGGGCCACGACCAGACAATTCCGCAGCGTTAGCCGGCGCCGTTTTCCCGTCTCACCCACGTTTGCATCGCCCTTGAGTACGGGAACGATTTCCGGATTCGAAGCATGCCACGCAGGAGCCAGTCCAAAGACAACGCCCGTCAACAGCGAAACGATGAGGGTGAACCAAAGAGCGCGCACATCAAGCGCAAAAAAATCAGTGAGCAGGTTGTAAGGCAGAATCGGAATGAAGCCCTGCATCAATCCCGTGATCCAGTAGGCGAGTAACAATCCAAAGACACCGCCCATCACTGAGAGCAACAAACTTTCAGTCAGCAACTGGCGAATCAAACGCGTGCGACTTGCCCCCAACGCCAGCCGGACGCCGATCTCTTTGCGGCGCGAGGCAGCCCGCGCCAACAGCAGATTCGCGACGTTGGCGCAGGCAATCAAGAGGATCAGCGCCACGATGGCCATGGCGATAGCCCCGGCGCTTTTCATGATCACCGCCGCCTCTTCCCAGCGACCATCGATCTCGGTTTGCACAACCACCCGAGTACTTTTCTCGCGGTCGTTGGGATACAACTGATTCAAACGTTGGGCGATGGCGGTCATTTCCGCCGAAGCCTGGGCCCGCGACACACCCGGCTTCAAACGCCCGAACACATTCATCCAGTGGTCGCCCCGCTCGCTCAATTGCTTAGGCGTACGCTGAAGTTCTTCGGCCATCATCATCGGCGCCCAGAAGTCGAGTGAGAGACCAAACTTCGTGCCCTTGAAAGACTGCGGCGCTATACCGATCACATTGTAGGTTCGGCTGTTGAGCTCGATCGTCTTGCCGACGATATGCGGATCCGACGCAAAGCGCCGCTGCCACAGACTATGGCCCAGGACCACCACCGCTGCGGCGCCAAGAGTCTTGTCTTCATCAGGCGCGAACGTGCGACCAAGAATCGGCTTGACCCTCAACACATCGAAGTAATTACCGCTGACGACTTGTCCCCAGATCACATCGTTCTGGTTCTGAGCGCTAACGGCCGCCTGGACCATGTCCTCGGCGACGAGCCCTTCAAACATGGTGCTTTGATCGCGATAGTCGACAAAATCCGGATAGGAAAAGTTGCCGCCGGCCACGCGATCGTTCGTGGCTTCGAAGGGCCGGACCAATTGCTCGGGAGCCGGGACGGGCAAGGGCCGAAAGAGGAAAGCACTAACGCCGCTGAAAATCCCCGTGTTCGCGCCGATGCCTAAGGCGAGCGCCAGCACAGCGACGATCGTCATGCCCGGCGCCTTCACCAGCATGCGGATCCCAAAGCGAATGTCTTGAATGAATGTGTGCATTAGAAGTGTCCTCTGCTCATCGTTCCTTCTGGCTTACTGGGATCGGCCTTACTGGGACCGCGGGCGTCCCGCCCGCTTGTAAGTCACCACGGCCTAATCCCAAAAACCTCATCTTGCAAAAAGAATGTTCGCGCCGGCGGCGCTCATTGCGGGCAGGATGCCCGCGCTCCCGGCGCGCTCCCGGCCTACTCGTAGCGCAGCGCCACCAGCGGATCGACTTTTGTCGCCCGCCGCGCGGGGATGTAACACGCCAGCAACGCAACCACACTCAACAACACCACGACGCCTGAATAAGTCAGCGGATCAGTTGGTGTAATCTCAAACAGTAAAGTCTGGAGCCAACGGGTTAAGGCGAACGCTCCAGCCAAACCGATGACGGTACCGATCAGCAGCAGCACGAAGCCCTGCCCAAACACCAAATGCAAAACATGCAACCGCTGCGCACCGAGCGCCATCCGCACGCCAATCTCCTGGGTTCGTTGGACCACTGAGTACGCCATCACTCCGTAGATCCCGATCGCCGCCAGGAACAGGGCGATGCCGGAGAAGACAGCCAGCAGCAAAGACAGAAACCGCGGTTGGACCATTGACCTCTCTACCACTTCCGACATCGGCCGCAGCCCGTATACCGGCAGGCTCGGATCGACTTCGCGCACCGCCGCGCGCACACCCGCTGCCAGCGTTGTGGGATTGTCATCAGTGCGCACCACGAAGTTGAGGTTGGAGCCCAGATAGTACTGGGCCACCTGATGCGCCTGCAGATAGAGTTCGGGTCCGGCTGGTTTATCCATGCCGGCGTTCTTGGTGTTCTCCACTACGCCGACAATGGTCGACCAGATTTTGGGATCACTGAAACTGGCATTCACACGCCGGCCGACCGGACTGCCCTTCCAAAAGCGCTTGGCCAGTGCCTCGTTGATCACCACCACGCGCTGCGCCTGGTCGCCATCGTCAGCGGGCTCAAAGGTGCGGCCCTCCAGCGTACGAATCTTCATCGTCTTGAAGTAGTCATTGCCGACGACGTTCCAGTAGTCGACGTTTTGCGCCGGGCTGTCTGGTGTCTGCTGATAACCCTCGATTTCTGTATCGTTGGCGTTGATTCGTCTGAGCGGCGGCAGTCCTGAAGCCAGCGACGCCGATTGCGCTCGCGGCAGGGCAGCGAGCTTCTGCTGCATGGCGGTTACAAATCGCAGTCGATTAGCGGCGTCGTAATTTGATGACGGCAGGTTGATACTGAAACTCAAAACCCCACGGGGCTCGAAACCGGTCTTGACCTGTTGCAATTTCCAGAAGGCGCGAATCATCAAGCCCGATCCAATGACCAGCACAACCGCCAAAGCGATCTCGGTAATCACCAGAGCCTTGCGCAGGGTTTGACCGCCAACACCTATCGCCCTTTGCCCCGCGCCGCGGATCCAGTTGGCCAGATTGCGTTCACGGATCTGCGCCAGCGGCGCCAACCCAAACAAAAAGACTGCAACCACAGATAGCAGCAGGGTAAAACCGAGCACGCGCAGGTCGACATGGATCTCGCCAGTGCGCGGGACGCTGTCGGGCGCAAATAACAGCAGGAGCTTTAGACCAAAAAATGCCAGCAGCGTGCCCACGGTCGCAGCGAGTGTTACCAGCACGAATCCTTCGGCGAGAAACTGCCGCACCATGCGTCCCTGTCCGGCGCCGAGCGCCAGTCGCACGGCGAACTCGCGGTGCCTCGCTTCAGCGCGCGCCAGCAGCAGGTTGGCAACATTGACGCAGGCGATCAGAAGCACGAACCCCACGGCGGCCATCAACATCAGCACCGCCAAACGCGCCGACCCGACCACGTCCTCGTGCAAGGGCAACATCACAACCGGATGGCGTTCCGGATTCAAAAGATGGCGGGCTCGATTCTCAGTCTTCCAACCGGCCATCAATCCGGCTAGTTCAGTGCGCGCTTGATCAAGGCTGACTCCTGATTTGAGCCGGCCGATAACCGAGAGGAAGTGTGAGCCGCGACCACCGGGATTGGCCGGGTCGAATTGAAAGGGCAACAGCACTTCGACCTGATCGTTCGAGCCGGGAGGAAAAGCAAAATCGCGCGGCATCACCCCGACCACGGTCGTCGCTTGCGAATCGATTTGAATTTTCTTGCCGACGATGTCGTTAGCCCCGCCGAACGCGCGCTGCCAAAGGCCTGCGGAAATTAAGACCACATTTGGTCCACCGTTGCGATCTTCTTCAGGAGTGAAATTGCGACCCATGATGGGTTGCACTGCCAGCGTATCGATCAGCCCGCGAGTAATGTTCGCTCCGGTAACCCGCAGCGGCTCGCTGCTCGTGCCGACGTTGAATCCTCCGGGGGTCCAGGCGCCAATTGCTTCCCACGACTTTGCTTCCTTTTCAATGTCGAGCAGTTCGGGCGGCGATAACCAGAACTTTTTCAGTTGCATGGTGGGAAATTCGCTGTAGACACGCACCAGTTGCGCCGGCTGGCGAAACGGCAAGGGACGTAACAGCACCGCATTGACCACACTAAAGATCGCCGTGTTTGCGCCAATGCCCAGCGCCAACGTGATCACGGCGACGCTGGTGAAGCCGAGGTTCTTTCTGAGCATCCGAACGGCGTAACGCAAGTCCTGCCAAAACGTTTCCATTTGCTTACTCCTTAACTTGTTGTCATCACCGTCAGTAGCTCGACTGCCTTACTGGGACCGCGGGCGTCCCGCCCGCTTGTGTGGCAACCACTCACGAAATTACGAAAGACTCACGTCGCACGAACGCGTTCGCGCCTGCGGCGCTCAGGCGGGCAGGATGCCCGCGCTCCCGGCACGCGCTCCCGGCTTACTCGTAACGCAGCGCCACCAGCGGATCGACCTTCGTCGCGCGACGCGCCGGCACATAACACGCCAACAAGGCGACCAGGATCAGCAGCAGCGAGACGCCGGCAAAAATCCACGGATCCGTGGCCCTCACTTCATAAAGCAAAGTCGTCATCAAGCGAGTCAGTGCCAACGCGCCCGCGATACCGATCCCGACACCGGCGCCGGCCAACAAGATTCCCTGGCCGATCACCAGCTTCAGCACGTCGCTCGCCTGCGCCCCGAGGGCGACGCGAATGCCAAGCTCACGCGTGCTTTGCGAGACGGCGTACGAGATCACTCCGTAGATGCCGATGGCCGCCAACAGCAAAGCCAGCCCCGCAAACGTGCCCAGCAAAATCAGGTTGTAGCGACGATTCGCCGTCGAACGAGAAACGACCTGGTCCATTCCCGCAAAGGTCATCGGCAAATTTTTGCCTACCGCTTTCATTTCTCGCCGGGTCACTGCCGCCAAATCTGTCGCGTCGCCTTTGCCCCGAACGACTATCGTCATGTCGCCGATGCGCCGCGGTCTTTGCATGTAGCAAACATAAAGAGTCGCCGTGCTCGCCGCCTCTAAACCAAAATGTTTCACGTCGCCGACGACGCCAACAATCCTGGGCCAATATTCCGAATGTTCGAAATCGGCGCGCGAAGATGCGTCATTAGTCGACAGCACACGCTTGCCAATCGGGTCTTCACCCTTGAAAGTGGTCTCTGCCACCAGTTGCGAGATCAGGGCCACGGGCTCAGCCGCTTCGTTATCCTGTTCAGTGAAGAAGCGGCCCTTAATGAGCGGAATCTTCATCGCCCGAAAGTAGTCTGGTCCAATGACGCGGAAGCTCGCGTAGCCGGCTTGATCCAGCGGCCGTCCCGCGATGCCAAAGGCGCCGTTAATCTCGACGCCGCTCATCGGCAACTCATTAATCATCCCCGCGCTCTCGACTCCGGGCTGGGCCTTCAAGCGCTCGAACACCTGACGATAGAAACCGATCTTGCGATTGCTGTTGTCGTACTCTGAATCAGGCAGCGACACCTGCATGGTCAGGACGTTATCAGAGCTGAAGCCGGGGCTGACCTGTTGCACGCGCCAGAAGCTTTTCAAAAGCAGACCTGCGCCAATCAGCAATACCAGCGTCAGCGCCATCTCGGCAGTCACCAGCGTATTGCGCAGTAAGCTGGAGCCGCCGCCGCTGCCGCGTCCGCCTTCCTTCAGGGTTTCGTTCAAATCCGGCCGCGAGGTGCGCAGCGCCGGCGCCAGCCCAAAGAGCACACTCGCGAGCAGTGAAATACCCAGAGTGAAGAGCAACGTGCCGGAATCGATCCTGATCGAATCCAGGCGAGGGATGGTGGTTGGTCCAAGCGCAATCAGCGACTGAATTAGCCAGTAGGCAACAGCCAGCCCGAGCACGCCGCCCAACAGCCCGAGCAACAGACTCTCAGTCAACAACTGTCGCACGATGCGCAACCGGCTGGCGCCGAGCGCTGTGCGGATGGCGATCTCTCTGCGCCGGCTGACGGCGCGGGCCAACATCAGATTACCGACGTTGGCGCACGCAATCAGCAGCACAAAACCGACGGCCGCCAGCAGCATCAGCAAAGCCGGACGAATGGCGCCCGTAAGCTGATCCTTAATCGAGATCACGTTGAC
>Ga0179594_10000328_pt1 | contig 11934 bp, 4 predicted proteins | sample CZOMad1_1_08_16f_FD_148625 | JGI IMG/M metagenome (GOLD analysis project Ga0179594, IMG submission 148625) | Vadose zone soil fungal communities from Angelo Coast Range Reserve, California, USA - CZOMad1_1_08_16fungal (Illumina Assembly) | ecosystem: Environmental > Terrestrial > Soil > Vadose...
TTTGGCAAAGCGTCAGAGAAGCGTATTTCGTCCGGTCGCGCCAGCGCGCCGATCTCTTTGGCTACATGCGAGCGCAACTCTTCTTTCAACTGGTCCGAGGACTTGTGTGTACCCTCGAGCGTGACAAAGGCGACGATTGCCGATCCCTTCAGATCGTCCGGTCGCGCCACCACGGCGGCCTCCGCAACCGCCTCATGCGAGACCAGTGCGCTCTCGACCTCCGCCGTTCCAAGTCTATGTCCGCTTACATTGATAACATCATCAATCCGGCCCATGATCCAGAAATATCCATCCTGATCGCGCCGCGCGCCGTCTCCGGCAAAGTAGATGTTCTCGATTTGCGACCAGTATTGGTCCCGGTAACGAGCGTCGTCTCCCCAGATCGTTCGCAGCATCGAGGGCCAGGGGCGTTTGATGACGAGATAGCCGCCTTCGTTCGGACCCACTGGTTTGCCCTCGCGCGTCATGATGTCGGCCTCGACGCCCGGAAAAGGTTTGGTTGCCGAACCGGGTTTGGTGGCCGTAGCGCCGGGCAAGGGCGCAATCATGATCGCGCCGGTTTCGGTCTGCCACCAAGTATCGACAATCGGGCAGCGGCCCTTACCAATGATCTCTCGATACCACATCCAGGCCTCAGGGTTGATCGGCTCGCCGACCGTGCCGAGCAGTCTAAGACTCGACAGATCATGGTTCAGCGGCCAGTGCTCGCCCCACTTGATGAAAGCGCGAATGGCCGTGGGCGCGGTGTAGAGAATATTGACCCGATGTCGCTCGATGATGCTCCAGAAGCGATCGGGTTGAGGGTGATTCGGCGCCCCCTCGTACATCAGCACGGCGGCGCCGTTCGAAAGCGGTCCGTAGACCACGTAGCTGTGACCCGTAACCCAGCCGATGTCGGCCGTACACCAGTAAAGGTCTTCGTCCTTAAGATCAAAGATCCACTTCGTGGTCAGGTGAGCCTGCAAGAGGTAGCCGGCCGTCGTGTGCAAAATACCCTTCGGTTTGCCGGTCGTGCCCGAAGTGTAAAGGATGTAGAGCGGATGCTCACTGTCGAGTTCCGCTGCCGGACAGTCAGCACTGGCGTTTTCCATCAGCTCATGCCACCAGTAATCACGCCCGGCTTGCATGTGCTGCGGCGAGCCAGTGCGCCGCACGACGACGCAGCCCTTAACCGAAGGCGTTTGTTTCAGGGCCTCGTCGACGGCTGGCTTCAATTTTACTTCCGCGCCGCGGCGCCAGCCGCCATCCGCAGTCACGACCAACTTGCAACTCGCGTCGTTGATGCGATCAATCAACGCCCCACTGGAAAAGCCGCCGAAGACCACGGAATGCGTAGCTCCAATACGCGCGCACGCCAGCATGGAAATCGCCAGCTCTGGAATCAGGGGCAGATAGAGCGCCACCCGATCTCCCTTTTCCACTCCCGCGACTTTCAGCACGTTCGCGAACTTGCAAACTTCAGTATGCAACTGTTGATAAGTAAGCGTGCGCACGTCGCCAGGCTCGCCTTCCCAAATTAACGCCGCCTTGTGACGCCGCCAGGTGGCAAGATGCCGATCGAGACAGTTGTCCGAGATGTTGATCTTGCCGCCGACAAACCACTCGGCGTGCGGCGGTTTCCACTCAAGCACTTTGTCCCACTTTTTGGTCCAGTGCAGTTCCTCTGCCATCCGCGCCCAAAACGTTTCGGGATCGGCGCTGGCTTCGGCGCGTAAACTCTCCAGGTCCTCCATCGATTTGATATGAGCCTGTGTTGCAAAAGCTGCCGGCGGCTGGAAGAGGCGGTCTTCCTGCTGCAGCGATTCAATGTTTGTAGTGGACATGTATGGACTAGCTCCTGCGAATAAGTTTTGCCGCGTCCGCAGAATTGCTGGAATACCGGAGATGGCTAACGACGACCTGTGTACCACAGAAGCCCCCGGAGTCACAACGAGAGGCTGACTGCAGTGTGGAATAAGATATTTGGTTCAAATGGATGTGAACGGTGTGAATCGATCTTCCGGCTTTGCGTACTTTGCGAAATCCTTAGCGACCTTTGCGTTTAGAGATCTTTTCAACGCAAAGGAACGCAAAGGATTTCGCAAAGGTCGCCAGTCCACACTCTTACCACATTGCTCGAATCCACAATTCCTAATCCAATACTTGCCCAAAGTAATGGTCCGGCGTATTTTGTTTTCATGGTCAACCTCAGTTGCGAAAATTGCGGCGCCGCGATCATACCGGATACGAACTTCTGCCGCTCGTGCGGTGCGGCCGTCGAATCCCAGCCCGAGCCATCAGAGATGCAGACAGCACTGCTCGACGAAAGAGTGCTGCGGCCGAACACGCAACGCCTGGAACCACGAACTACGACTGAAACCAGGGAAGCTGCGGATGTCGGGGCGTATCGTCCCGCGTCGCCTGCGATTTCTGCCGTGCAGGCTCCCCCGGCGCCTCGAGCTTCCCGGCGTTGGGCGATCATTGTCGTCGTCCTGGTCGTGATGATTCTGTTGGGAGGCGGCGGACTGCTTGCCCTCAAACGTGCGCGTCAGGGCGCGAACAAAGTTCTGGTAAATCAGCGATACACCTATCCCGGCGCGCAGACTGTTTTGAATATCGGGGATGGCGGCGGCGGCGTGCTGCAAATGGAAACCACCGACCGCATCGACAAAGTCTCCGAATGGTACCTGTCAACATTCAAGCCTACGAAGACTATCTGGGTTACCCCGTCCACTACGATCATTAAAGACGAAACAGTCACCGTCACGCTGGCCGCCTCGGACAATGGCACCAGCATCGTGATTAAGCAGGTAGCTCAATAACTGAAACGATGAACCTCCACGTCGGCACCAGCGGCTACAGCTACAAAGAATGGAAGGGCAGCTTCTATCCGGAAAAGTTGCCGGCCAAGGACATGCTCTCGTACTATGCCGCGCGCCTGCCGGCCGTTGAACTAAACAACACTTTCTATCGTCTGCCGAAACAGAGCATGGTGGAAGCCTGGAAGGAACAGGTGCCCGAGAATTTTCGCTTTGCCATTAAGGCATCGCAGCGCATCACCCACTTCAAAAGATTGAATGATGTGAGCGACGAGACAAAGTATCTGCTCGAGACAGTGTCCGTCCTCGAAGACCGCCTGGGAGTAGTGTTGTTTCAACTGCCTCCGAACATGAAAAAGGATTTGCCCAGACTGGACACATTTCTTGAGTGCCTGCCGGCCACAATCAAAGCAGCCTTTGAGTTTCGGCATCAGACCTGGATGGAAGACGACGTGCTCGAACTGCTCAAGAGCCGGAACCACGCGCTCTGTATCTCGGACACCGATGATTTGCCCGTCACTCACATCGATCGCACAGCAGACTGGGGCTACTTGCGTTTGCGGCGCGTCGAATACTCAGCAGACAACCTCCGGGACTGGCTTAAACGCATCCGCGATCAGAAATGGAAAGATGCGTTTGTTTTCTTCAAGCACGAAGACGAGGGCACTGGACCCAAATTGGCGGCAGAGTTCATAGGCTTGGCGAACGAGAACTAACACTAACAATTTGATCCTTGATAACAGAGCGGGGACAAGCCACCTTCCCGACCCTGAGCTGATCCACACCTGGCCGGTTTTTGCCTGCTCGAAAGGCTTTCAAACTTAGAAACGGCGCAATACCGAACGCCTCTCAGGTAAGGAAGGGTGGCTTGCCCCCGCCGTTTCGCTATCGCACCGTTCCAATAAGAAAGAGGCGCCCGAAAGCGCCTCTCGTCTTCTGGATTTATTTTAGCCGAGCTAGAAATTGCCGCCGCAAGCATCGTGCCCGCAATCGCAATCCAGTTCAATCGTCTTGCCGGCGCCTTCACACGACGCGCTGCAATACTTGCCGCCCGGTTGCGGTGGACAGGTGCAAACCGGATTCTTACATTGTGGTTCCTCGTCTGCCATGCTTCTCTCCTTCGTATTAGTTCTTAGGCGTTGGGCGGCTAGAGTAGCATAATCGGACCGTGCCTCGCAGCAATTTTGCAGACCTTTTGCATATCAATTTAAGCGGCGGTAAGGAGCACGGACTCTTGAGCAAAACAGGTGCAGCATTCAAAAAACGGCGCAAACGCGTTGCGGTTAGGACCAACCGAAATCGTGGACCTGCCAAACAGAAACTTGACTCATTCGCATCAGGTTCTCTGACACAATCCAGCCGCCCCTCAGTCCGTAATACCGCGAGCCAATAACAGTTTGACGACTTCCGGCCGGTCCCAATCACGCGCCAGACGTAATACGTTCTTCTCTTCTTTGTCCCTCAGCCGGAAATCCGCGCCGGCGTCCAGCAAGAGACTGGTGCTCTCTGCATCCCCCGCGATTGCGGCTCGCATCAGGGCCGTCCGGCCATCTTTGTCACGCAGCTCGAGCTTGGCCCCTTTGTCAACCAGCAGCTTCACCACTTCAAATGGCGCCTCAGAGGCGGCCGCCATCAGAGCTGTCTGCCCGTCCTTGTCCTGAGCATTGAGGTCGGCCTTCGCCTCGATTAATAGAGTCAGCACTTCGGTATTTTCTTCGGTCGCCGCAGCCAGCAACGGCGTCTTCCCATCTCCATCAGCAACGTCAACCGCGGCGCCCGCGTTCAGCAGCAGTTTGATCGCCGCGGGCTTGTTGGTCGACGCCGCGAGCAACAGCGCCGTGTTTCCCTTCTGGTCGCGGGCGTTCACATCAGCGCCTGTATCGACCAGCAACTTGATCACGTTTGGGTCGTCGTTCGCCGCTGCTTTCATCAACGGCGTTTCGCCTGTGGTATCTGAGACACTGATCGTTGCTCCCATCTTGAGCAACATCGTGACTGTATTCAGATTGCTCGATGACGCCGCGTTCATCAGCGGAGTGTCGCCAGCTTCATCCTGCTGATTGACCAACGCACCGGCGGCAACCAGATCAAGCACCAACTCGGGCGTCGCGTTGTCGCGCAGAGACATCAAGGCGCCGCGACGCTTTTCGCCACCGTTAACGTTGGCGTTGGAGCCGAGCAGCAGTTGGACCATCTCACGATTGCCGTGTTCCACCGCATGCTCGAGCGCGGTCGTTTGCGTGGCTTTGTCAAATCCGTTGGCGTCGCCGCCAAGTAACAGCAAGTCCCTGACCGCTGTCAGGTCGTTCTTGTATGCGGCCTGGACGAGTGGCTCTCCCGGCGCGCGCATCGCCGCCATCCCGCTGGTCACCATAATTGTTTCTTCTCTAACAAATAACATTTCTTCCCGGGTACTTGCCGAAAGCCTCAAGTCGCGGTGTTGGTTTGAGTTGTCGCGCAGCGTGATTCCCTCGATGTCGACATCCAGGTACCCGTTGAGCCGCGCGCCCAGCGTATAGGTTCCCGGACCGACCGCCGGGAACGAGTAGAATCCGCCTTCGCTTGCTGAAGTGATTAATTCGACGCCTGTAACCTGATTCGTCAGTTTCACTATCGCACCGGCCAGTGGCTTATCTTTGCCCGCGGATATGGTCCCGGTTATCGAGGCACTCATCGCTTCCACGGGAGGTTTCTGCTCAAGGATGGGCATGGTCTGTTCACTGCCGGGCAGGCTGCGAATTGTGTCCGTGCCCGATTGCGCAGCCGCCGCTGAAAGACTGAGCGCGGCGGTAAATGTGCCGGCCGTAATTCGCGACACCCGCTTGCCGATGCTATGTAACCTGGGCGGCAGGCTGGTAATGGGCCGGCCGTCGCCGCTGTGAACAAAACGCACGCACAGACGGCCGCGTGAATTGGCAACCAGACGGAGCGCCCGTTGCCGGGTCATGGCAGAGAGATTATGGACGCTAAGATTACAATGCTCGCAAAAGCGCACCTGTTTGTTGCCAACCATCGTGTCCCAATCCGCGGCGCATTGTGACGGAACCTGAATCTCGTCGAGTTGGTGCTTAGGTGACATGGACCTGCTCCTTCGCGAATCGCATTGTTGATAAGGGAGCCTGGGGAGCTACTCGTGTTATTGCTGAGCTCGGCATTTGCGCCTGACTGGACGCCGCTATCCCAATTGGCAAATTGGCAACCTGTGTCATATAGACAACTCGTCCACGGCAAAAGTTCCAGTACGTCGCAGTTGGATTGACCTCGTGTCTTAATTTGAGATTCTCTGCGCGTACTCTGCGTCCTCGGTGTCTCTGCGGTGAGTGTATTTGAACTTGATTCACCGCAGAGGCACCGAGACCGCGGAGACTGCGCAGAGAAGAGCTGAAATTAAGACACCTCCCTCTCTTTATCACCCAGTCAAGCAGGGTGTGAATAAGAGTGTGATCATCTGATCGTAAACAGCACCGGCGAGACCACGGCTCGCGCGTCAGGATTGTAGTAGTCGTAAACCAGCGACGGCGCCGACCTGGCCTGCAAGCCAAACCGCGGTCGAAACTTGAAATCAAACTTGACACCGCCGGCTTGCGGCCAGAGATAGATCACGACACGGTCGGGCAAAACATCGTACTGGTTGATGGCCCAACCGGAACTCTTCATCGCAGTTTGCAGTGACGCGCGATCGACATCTGCTCCCGGCGGCAAACCAATCTCGGCCAGCAACATCCCGTAGCCACGAAAACCGACGCGCTCTGCTTCGACGTGGCAAGTGATCTCGTCGCTGATCTGACCTGCGGTGCTATCGAATTTTGCGATCAGTCGCAACCCGTCCGAATTTCCGGCACGCACGGCTGTATCGCGGGTGGCACTCGACGCAGGCCAGGGGACGTAGTAGTTGGCTACCGCTTGCACTGAAGCGGCTGACGATCCGGGTGATCGGCGTATCTCGATTCGGTTGTTAGCCACTCGCAAATATCGGGAAACGTCGATGGTGATCGGATTGCCTGATTGATTCTCTGGCGGCATCGATACTGGCGCCAGGACCTGACCATTGACGATGATCTCGGCAAGATTCTGTGAGTTCGCGCCGTTGGCAGCGTGCGCGTCCGTTTGCAAGAGCAGCAACATCGCGTCCAATACATTGATGGTTGCTTGCGTTGAATACCAGACGCCGTAGCGGTCTTTCTGTTTGAGTAAAAAGAGTAGACCGCTACGGACAAGCGTGTCGTTCGTCTGGTGGGCGGGGGGCGCCGGGGCAGGGTGTTTGGCAATGACAGTTTGCGCGGGAGTTGCGTTAGCCGAAGGTTGAGATCCGGCCGGAATTGATTCCGGTGAGTTCGGCGACGGGGTGAGTGATCTTGAGCTGGTTGAAGCTGCTTGCGATTTTGAATCGGGGCTTTGCAGAGACCCGGTCGCTACCGCTTCCGGTTCTGTATCAGTGCTGCGTGCGAGTGCCTGGACTACCAATGCAGTCGTCTCGACGCGGCCCGCGGTTCCCCAACCGTAGAACGGCGTGTTGGTTTCCAGCGACCAGTAAGTCGTATTGCCTTCGGTATGGGCCAACGCACGCAGCTTCGCTATCGCGGTGGATGCTCGCCCGACATCGCCGGAGTCAAACGAGGCCAGTGCGTAAGCAGCCAATAGATACGGCTCGTCATTCTGATTTGCACGGCGGGCTAGATGATCCAGCGCGCGCCTTAAGACGATGGATTCGTCCGCAGCCTTTTGCGGCGTGTTCTGATGGCCGGCGGTTACGCTCAGATTCTTCTGCTTTTGAATCGCCGCCAGGACTCGCGCAACATAAGCGGTGAGCATTTCCGTCCGGCTCGTGTCTTCCAAATTGTTCCAGTAGTAATGCGCGAGCCAGCCGCCGTCCGCTGTCTGCTGCTTCACCAGCCACGCACTTGCTTTGGCCGTCACATCGCTGTCCACCTCGATTAGCTCGCTCGCGTCGTGCAAAAACCGCAATGCGTAAGCGGTGAGCGCAACGTCCGGGTTTCCATGACCCCAATAAGTAAAGCCGCCGCTCGAGTCGCGGTAGTTGAGCAGCCGGGTGTATCCCTCATTCAGGTAATGCTCGGCTCGCTTGAGCGGTACGTCGGCACCGGATGCCTTCGTCATCGCGCCGTCCGCATTGGCGTTTGTCTGTTTGTAATGCTTGAGCAGCAACAGACTCGGATAGGTCGATGAAATAGTCTGCTCTCCACACCCATATGGTCGCTTCATGATGGCTTCGACGCTTTCGGTCACATGGCCCAACAGGTTCGGATAGATCTTGAGCTCAGCCTGAACCGAATTGGGGATCACAGATTCCGGAATCTTCAAATCCAGTGTGGCCAGATCGCCGGCCGCGTCGCTCGCGCTGACCGTTTGTTCTTCACCGTTGGGATGGACCGTCACGGGTTTTTCGATCGCGTCGTTGTCATCTGCGGCGGTGGCCGTGATGCGTTGTTTGCCGTTCTTTACTGAGCCCACTGCGCGCAGATCGAATGTCTCGCGGGTTGCGTCCCCTGCCGGAACCGCAGTGCGTTTGTGGGCTGGTCCAAGGAGCGCAAACCAATTCTCCGGTTTGATGTCCAGGTCGACCGCCTGTGTGCGCGGGAGATAGTTGCGGACCACTACCGGCAGCGAGATCTCGTCGCCCTCAGTCAAAACGCGCGGCGGATCATGCTCGACAAAGAAAGGCTGAAACGATTTGAACTCTTTTTCGACCGTGCCAAGCTGGCCATCTTCGGTCGAGCCGATCACGGCCATCTTCCAGGTAGTGATGTTATCGGCCAGTTTGAAATTGATTTGCGCGCGTCCCTGCCGGTCTGTCTCGAGCGACGGCTGCCAAAGAAGCGTTTCGGGAAAGTATTCACGCAGACGCGGCGTGGCCAGTTGCGCTTTGCTGCGCGCGGCTCCGGGCGCCAGATTTAAGTTATTAAGAACACGCACCGTAGTGCTCACCGTGGCGCTCTCAGCGTTGACTACCGACGAAATCTCGCTGACCACTGTCACGGCAGCCGCCACGGCGCCCACGCTCAGCATCGCGTTAACCTCGACGACATTCGACGAGTGCACAAAAATATTGTCGACGACGTACGCCTGAAAACCGGGAGACTCAATGCGAATGCTGTAGAGGCCAACCGGCAGATTTCGCAAAACGTATCTGCCTTCATCGTCCGTTTTGGCTTCGAATGTTTGCGTAGTATTCGTTCTCGTCGCGGTCACGTTTGCGCCGGCTACGGAAGCGCCGTTGGGATCTACAGCAACTCCGCGGATGGCGCCCGTCGAGCCTGAAAAAGTAGTAACCGTGTCCGGTTTCTGCGGAATGATCTCACTGCCGGCCTGGTCCGAAACCGTGCCGCCGAAACTGGCGACGCCAAAATCATCCGCCGTTCCCTCGTGGCCATCTGCGCCGGCGCTGCGCAGTTTGACGACTATTATTCTTTTGCTTACCGGTTTGACCTGGATGCGCTCCGTGGGCGTCTCGCCATAGTTCGAGTGCGTATCGATCTTCGCTCGATCGCCGTAAAACGCCTCGACGCTGAACACCGAGTAATAGGCTCTGTTCCAGGGATCGCGCATTCCCTCCAGCGAAACGCCCGAGCCCCGTAATGCCGCGCGCAACTCTGCTTCGTTTTGCGGAAAGAGATTCCTGGCCCGGACCCAGGAATCGAGGGCGCGGTCGATTTGCATGCGCGCTTCGGCAAAATAGTCGATCCCGGAAGTCCAGAGGTTGAAGTCATCATTTGGGTATGCGCTCTCGAACCGGCCGTTGGGTCCGGCACTGGTAACACTGATCAAGAACCGGCTCTCACCGATCGAGAAGTCGAGTTTGTAAGGATGCGACCAACGATCAACCAACGCCTCTTGTTTGATCCCCAAACGGCCCAGTTCCTCGCTGAGCGTTTTCTGGTCGCGAATGAATCCGCCAGTGCGCGCGTGATAGTCGTGGGCTGCGCGGTCAATGGCCTCCCCGGTGGAACGAAAGTAGGACCAGCCGAACTTCTCAACGACAAAGTCGTCGCTTGTATCGAATCGTTTGTCGGCGCCGGCACTGGTCAGAGTGAGGGCCTGGACCTGGTTGTCAATAAAAAAAGAGCTGCGGTACGGAATTCCCCAGGGGTCGTGCATTGCCGGGTAATCAATCGTCGCTTCACTCAGAATCCGCCGCAGCGCCGGCTCATCCGTCGGATACTCTCTGGTGCGTTCGTAGAAAGCCTGGAGCGCATCGCGCACCGGTTTGAGCTGGCTCTTGATCGGCCCGAGAAAAACCCTGGCCTGACTGGTTTCATAATTATCACCGCCAAAAACCCCCGGATAGTATGAGCGGTTCTGATTGAGCATGATCTCAGCAGTCAACTCCAGCTCAGGGTCGACCGCCTGTGAAAGATCGATCTTTTGCAACTCTTTGCGTCCGACACCTGCGAGCGAGTCACCATTACCCAGCCAGCGAAGGATCTCGCGGTAGTTATCGCTCGAGCTGGCGCCGAATTCCTGATCGGTGCGTGCGCGTTCTTCGACTGCCTTGTCGAACACCACGACGCCGAGCGCACTTTCAGCCGAATGCCCACGCGGATCGCGCACGCGGAAATTGACTTGCGCATCGGCGCCCGGCCGATACGTTTGGTGATTGGAAAAAACTCCGAGCTTCAGATCGCGATTGCGAGGATAGAGGATCGTGTGGGTCGAGATGGCGCGGTCCTCTCGGCCAAGATCAACGAAGGCCGAGATCGTCAGCTCGTCTCTGAACTCCTCGTTCCAGGGCAAGGTCATTAGCGCTTTCCCGTCGCGGATACGGACGATCTCCGAATGCACTACCACCGAGTCTCGGACAACTTCCAGCAGCGTCGTCATCTCGCGCTCGCTAGAGGTCAGCGTTATCGCGATTGGTTCGCCTTTCCGGTAAAGGGTCTTGTCGGTCTCCACTCGCAGCGCCGGCTGATCGCGCAGGTAGAAACCCTCGGCATGTTTGCCGGTCTTTCCCCGACTGTCCGTGGCGAAGAAGTTCAACGTCAGGTCACCGTCATTGCGGAAGTCTTCCGGTAATTCCATCCGCTCAATTTTCGCCACGCCATAGCGATTGGTCTTCACCGAGCGAAGAACTCGACCGAATTCACCTTTTGTATGCAAACTGCCGCTAATCGCCACGCGGCAGGGTGCGGGCGTGCCGTCTGCGTAGAACGTCGATAGATAGAACTGCAACGGCAGCTTCGAACTCTCGTCGTATTCGGCTCCCGGCTTGATGATGTAGAGGTGAATCGATTCCCTGGTGATCCGCAGATCGAAACGCCGTTGTTCAGTACGGTTGGTGGTTGGATCGGTGAAGTACGCGGCATAACTCAGATCGCGAAATCGTTCGTAGTCTTCTTCGCCAAGCTTGTCCTGCTCGGCTTTGAGATCGATGTTTGCTGTGAACACACCGTTTGTGTCGCTATCGCCCTCGTACTTTTCTCTTTCTTTCGTGTCGTACTTTTGTTCGCGGTAGTTCCAGGTGCGTTCGGTTTCGCGCACGACGCGCACGTGTCCGCGTTTGACCGGCTGTCCAAACAAATAGCCGGCGGCAACTTCGACACGCGCATTCTGTTTCGGAAGATAAAAGGAGCGATCCGGTTTGACGTCTACGGTAAAGTTTGGCAGATCGTAGCGGCTGACTTTCACCGATGCCGAGCTGGATTTCTCGTTCTGGGTTTCGAACTCAACCCGGTAATTTCCCAGCCGTGAGTTTTCCGGAATGGGCCAGTCCGCACTGGCTACACCAAACCTTGAAGTAGTTAGTTCCTTTTCAAACAGCGAATCGTTTTCGGGATCGCTAATCTTGAGGGTGACCGCGGTGTTCCCAATAGCACGCTTGGACGGTCCAAAGATCAGTACGCGCGCATGCAGCATTTGACCCGGTTGATACATCGGTTTGTCGGTGGTGACAAAGATGTAAGGCTGCTGGTCGAGATCGATGCGTCGGTCTTCCCGGACCACCAATGAGCCGCGCCGTGCAGTAATGGCCAGGTCGATACTGTCGGTTTTGATTTGCCGGGGCAATTCAAAATCGAGGACCGCGAAACCGTCGTGATCGGTTGTCGCATAAGCCTTCAACGTGGTCTTTTTGTCGGAGTCGTCAGGTTCAAACTCGACTGTTCCTTCCAACCGCACGGCT
>Ga0179594_10000332_pt1 | contig 11769 bp, 7 predicted proteins | sample CZOMad1_1_08_16f_FD_148625 | JGI IMG/M metagenome (GOLD analysis project Ga0179594, IMG submission 148625) | Vadose zone soil fungal communities from Angelo Coast Range Reserve, California, USA - CZOMad1_1_08_16fungal (Illumina Assembly) | ecosystem: Environmental > Terrestrial > Soil > Vadose...
GGCGGCAGCCCGCGTCGGATCAATACATCGGGCAGCTGTTGAGCGCTGCAGGGGCGTCGGCCCACGGCCTGTTCAGTCGCCCGTACCTGAACGTCGTGCGCATGCATCTGCTGATTTTCTTCTTCGCGATCTGCCATGCGCTCAAGATCGACTCTTTCCCCGTCTTTGTCGTGGTGTACGCGGTGTATTTCTTTCCGTGGTCAATCTTCGGAAAGACCGCTGACGCTCAGCAGGGCGCGCAGAGCGCGGCGGCTAACTAGCACCACTCCGTGGCGGTCGAGGGCGGAGTCGCCTCGCATCGATTTTGCAGGGACGCCGGCAGTGCTGCACCAACGGCACCTTCACGCGCGACGCCGGTCGCCCGCCTTGCGGCCGGACGCCGATCGCTGAACGGCCGAGCGGCCGGGGGAGTCAGGGTTGTGGCGCCGGTCGGAGCTTCGTCTCTTGATCAGACGCCGATTCAGCGCAGCGCGGGTCATGCCGATGAGGTCCGCGGCAATGCCTTGATTGTGGTTGGCGCGCCGCATCGCCTCGTCTTCCAGCGCCCGCTCGGCCTCTTTGTGGGTGGGAAGCTGCTGCAGCTGCTCAAGAGTGCGAGCAATCGAAGCATTGACCGACGATTCGGCGGCCGACTGGGTGGCAGATGGGTTTTGGGCGATTTTGTCCTTGAAACTGCGCAAAGCGAGGATGCCGCCCCTGTGCCGGGTCACCGCGTCCCGGCACATTGATTCGAGCTCGCGCACATTGCCGGGGAAGCTGTATGTGCTCAGCAACGTGAAAAGCTCACGCGGGATCCTGGGTGCCGTCTTGCCGGATTCGACGGCGGCCTTCTCCACGAGCCACGTAACGAGCAACGGAAGATCCGCTTGTCTTGCACGCAGCGGGGGCAGGTGAACGCGGTACGCGTCCAGCTTGTGGTAAAGGTCCCTGCGGAATCTTCCGGCCCGAACATCACGATCGAGATCGCGGCTGGTCGCAACTAAAAAGCGGGCCCGGCTTCTGAGTGGCCGATCGCTCCCAGACGGCAGGAAGGTTCCATCTTGCAGCAGTCGCAGCAGCCTGACCTGCGACCCGTCGCCAAGATCGCCAACCTCATCCAGGAAGACGGTCCCGTCCCTGGCCTTTGCGATCAAACCCTTGTGATCCGGCGCCGCCTCGATCGGCGCGCTACGGGCATGACCGAACAGGGCCTGCGAAAACCTGTCGGCGTCGCTGCCTGCGAGGTCGACCGGCACAAACGGGCCCGTGCGCTCCGATATCCGATGTACGGCGCGGGCGATCAGCTCTTTGCCGGTTCCCATTTCTCCGCACACGAGCACGGGATGCTCCAGGGTCGCGACCTGCTCGAGATATCGAAAAATCCGCAGCATCTCCTTGCTCTGGGTGATGAACCCGGAAAAAGCGTCGTGCCGCGTCGCCGACTCGCTCAGTGCCAATTCTCTTAGCGAGTGCATCTCGGCCTGGTACCGGCGGATCTGAAGGGCATGCGATACCGATGCCACCAAGCGCTCCGGGTCGACCGGCTTCACCAGGTAGTCGATCGCGCCGTCCCTCATGCACTGCACCGCCGTGTGCAGCTCGCTCCTTCCGGTCATCACGATCACGGGGATCTCGGGGTGAGCCTGCCTGATTTGCCTGAGTAGCTCCTGCCCGGCCAGGTGCGGCATCGTCAGATCGAGCACAACGACGCCGATCGCGCGTTCCTCGAGCAGCGGCAATACGCTGCGGCTGTCGTCGAGCGCGACGACTCTTTCGAAGCCTGCGCCGCGCAGCTCGATCCCGACGGCCCGCAGCAATGCCGGTTCATCGTCGACCAGCAGGATGGGAAGCTTCGCGATGCCGAACTCTTCTGACATGGTCGGTGTCGGGTCAGTCCATGAAGCCAAATGCGTCCATCGCCATCAATCAGCTCGCGCAGCCCAGATCGACGATGACACGAGTGCCTCTGCCGGGTTCGGATTCGAAATGTAGATGGCCTCCCATGCTTCCAAGCAGCGCCGTTGTGATGGCCACTCCGAGCCCCGTTCCTCCGATCGCCTGTTTCGTCGTGAAAAAAGGCTCGCTGATGCGCCGAAGATCGGCCTCGGAGATCCCGCTCCCCTGGTCTTCCACCACCAGCATCACGCGCCTTTTCGTGACTTCGCAGGATGTCGATACGGTTACACCGCGGTTCCGGTCCGGCAGGGCCTCGAGGGCATTGATCAGCAGATTACTCACGACCTGGCCGAACTGAGGTGCATCACCGAGTGCCGGCGGCAAGTTCGGCGCGAGGTCTGTGCGAAAGTATCCGGTGCTGTCGTTGATCTTATGCCGCAGCAAGCGCACCGTTCGTTCAACCACGTCGTTGACCTCAAATGGCTCCCGTGAGCTTTGGGGCCTTGATCGATAGAAATCGCGCAAATCTTCGACGATGTGAAGGATCCTCATTGCCGCCTCATGAATGTCTCGAGACACTATGGGCAGATGCTCCCGCATTTCGTCGTAAGGCAAACCGGCGAGCGTCGTTTCAAGGTCCGGCTCCCTGTGCGAATCGACGAGCACCAGCAGGTCCGCGCAGGCCTTCGCCACTGCGCCGGAACTCTTCAAGATCACGTCGTTCTGGTTGCTGATGTCGTGCGCAACACCTGAAACCAGCAAACCCAGAACCGCCATCCGGTTCTTCTGGATAAGCTGAAGTTCCTTCTGGCGCAGATCCTCCTTGAGGCGCCTGCGCTCGCTGACGTCGCGCATGATCGCCGTCAGAAAGCGCCCCTCATCAGTCGCCCAGGTCGACAGCGAGACCTCGAGGGGAAACTCGCTGCCGTCCTTGCGCAGACCGGAGAATTCAGGTGTTGTCGTACCTGAGTGGGCGTCTCCGGATCTGAAAAATTCTGCAACTGCGCGTTCATGGTCGTCGCGGTACGCCGCAGGCCACAGGTACTTGAAAGTCTGCCCCAGGACCTCCTGCGCGGGGTAGCCGAACATGGTGGCGGCCCCGGCGTTCCACGAAACGATGTTTCCTTCGGTGCCGACCGAGACGATCGCTTCATTGGCCGAGTCCGAGATAGCCCTGAACCGCGCTTCGCCGGCACGCAATGCCGCGGCCGAACGCAAGCGGTCGACGACGGCGCGCCGCAGTCGCACAAACTGAAACACGATATAGCCCAGCAATAGAACCGACACCCCGTAGAGCAGGACGCGGTAGACCTGGGCCACTCTCTCGACCCCTCGGTCGTAGTCCATCACGGCCCTTTGCAGGTCGGCGAGCGGAGCAACGCTGGTCGAAGCCAGAGTGATTCGCCGCAACAGCTCGTTGGTCTCCGGAATCAGCGTGACCATCAAGCGACCATGTGCCACCAGTGTCCTCAACTCGGAGTGAAGCTTGCTCTCTACCGCAAGCCGGTCCAGTACGGCCTGAATCTCCAGCTCATCGTCAGAATCACGCATTTGCATGAAGCGCAGCACGGAATTCGGCAAACGACTGATGTCAGCACTCAGGGATTTCCGTTCCCTTGGGATGCGCAAAACGGGTCCGGCCGATGTCACGTACCTGAGCGAGTTCTGCAACAGGGCATTCCTGGACTTGAAGCGTTCGACCGACATCAGCCTTTCGACTTGGGAGTCTTTCAAGCGGCCGATGTGCGGCGCCAGGAAGGACTGAGCTTTCCAGGACCCCGCCGCACTTTCCTTTTCTACAACTCCCAGCGCGCGGACCAGATTGCGGCGGTCCGTCGCGAGCGGATCGTAGTTCGCCTGCAAGCCAGCACGCGCCGCCAGGACGTCCCGCGCCATTTCGGCGTCAGAAAGCTCGTAGTTTCGAATGGCGTCGAGGAGCCGCTCCCGCAGAACCAGGTCCGGGTTGCGGGTGTGAGTCAGCATGGCGGTGACCAGCGCCAGCAGGGCCAGAACGATGGTCAGCGGCCTCCACCAGTGGCTCCTCATCTTGCGCCTTGAACCTTGATTTGCAGAGGCTGCCCCCGGAACTCGCCAGTCAGGCTTCCGAGAAACTGGACGATCAGGTGATTCTCTTTCGAGTCAAGGACTCTGCCGAGCTGCGCGCGGGACATCGTGTCAACCGCAGTCTCCAGGCTTGCCGCTCTCCCGTCGTGGAAGTAGGGTGAGGTCACCGCGACGTTGCGAAGGCTTGGAACCCGGAACACCCCCTTATCCCGGTCGTCGTTTGTCAGCACGAAGCGACCCAGATCTGGGTAAGTGGGCGATGATGGTTTCGGCACCATATCCGAGAACACGCCGAAGGTCTGAAATAGATTGCCCCCGACATTGATTCCCTGGTGACAGGCAACGCAACCGTACGATTTGAAGAGTTGATACCCGTCTAATTCGTCGCTACTCAGAGCATTGAGTTGTCCGCGCAAAAATTTGTCGAAACGGGCGTTCGGTGTAATCAGGGACGTTTCGAAGCTGTCCAACGCATCGAGCACCGATTCCTTTGAAACGCCCCCGGGATAGATTGCCTTGAAGCGGACCTCGTACTTCGGATCGGCGTTGAGCTCAGACAGAAGTTCCGGCCAGGTAATTGCCATCAGCGCCGCATCCTGCAGGACCTTGTCGTTAAGGTCCGACAGTGTCTCGAATTTACCGTCCCAAGTGAAAAAAAGATCGAATCCCACGTTGAAGATGGTCGGCGTGTTGCGCAGGATTCGACCATTGTTGTACGCGCTGGCACGCGGCTTCCCGTCCATGCCATTGTTGTTGAGTGGGTGGCAGGTCTCGCAGGATCGATCCTTGCCATGAGAGAGTCGAACGTCTCGGAATAGCTGTTCTCCCAGTTCGGCTCGGGCCGCATCCACGGGTACCGTAAGCGGAAGCGGCTCGATCGGTTCGCGCGCTTGGGATATTGCTCCCTGGCTGAGCGCGGCGAGCGCAAGCAATCGGAACGCGGCCGCCGTGGCCCCGCCGCACCAGATCTGAACGGTGCGCAGCAGTCGTAATCCCCGCATGTGGACGTCCTTCCAGTCGAGCATCGCTTTTTTGACAGCAATAATTAACGCGCCGCGCGGGCTATTGAGCGAACGGGCGGTGCCGTGCTTGTAGGCACGCTGAAACGAGCTTGCCTTGGATCAGATTCCTCTACCCTACTCCGGTTGGCGCGACGAAGCGCGCTATCGGGCACCCCTCCAGATGAAGCCAGAAAGACGCCCGACTGCGGTGGTGGCCGTGGCGCGCTTTCGAGCCAGACTGCTCGTTTTGTAGCACCAGTAGCGCTCCCTGCGCAGCTCTGGTGAACTGCGCTCCATGTTCGGGCGGCCAAGCTTCCAGTAGACACGAATGAAGTCGATAAGGGGAATCACAGAATTTCGAGCCCGACCTCACGGAGATTCAAATGTCAGCCTCACAACTCGTGCACAAGGCGCGAAAGGAAAACCGCATGAAGAACTGCAATGCATTGTCGAATCGGACCACGCGTCGCATCCTGCCCATCGCGTGCGCCACCGCTCTTGCCGTGGCTTTCACGGTCTCGCTGCCGCAACCCGCCCACGCCGACCAATTCAAACCGCCACGCGTGCCGTCCAACATCCAAGTGCCCGCGGGCAACACGGCGTTTCTCGAGGGTCACGGCGTCGGCACCCAGAACTATGTCTGCGCACCCTCAGCCTCCTCAAGCTCGGGCTTCGCCTATGTGCTCTTCACACCGGAGGCAACTCTGTTCAACGAGGATGACGAGCAGGTCATCACCCACTTCTTCAGTCCGAACCCGTTTGAGGTTAACACTAATCCAGCGGTGGTGGCCGATGGCACGATTCGCGTCACGTGGCGGCACTCGCGGGACACGAGTACCGTCTGGGGCAAGGTGCGGCCACGTGATCCATCTATTCCCGGTGATCTTGGTGATTCCTCCTCCGACCCCGCTTTCGTCGCGAAGGGTGCCGTTGCCTGGCTCAAAGTTACAGTGGTTGGAGCTCAAGACGGACCGACCGGTGGCGACACGCTGACGAAGACCACCTTCATCCAACGAGTGAACACCTCTAAAGGGGTCGCACCGTCGACGGGCTGTGCCTCGTTCTCCGACGTCGGTAATCAGGCGTTCGCGCCCTACACGGCCGACTATATCTTCTACACGGACCGATAGAGGCGGCGCGGGCAACGGCTCCTGGGATCCTCTGGTGTGGCCGCTGTCCCATGTAGCACGGGCTATTGAGGGAATGCATGGCCGCGGCGGTTGGCCATGGCGTGTTTTTGAGCCAGGTTGCTCGCTCTGTAGCACCCGTAGCGTTCCCGGCGCAGCTCTGGTGAACTGCGCTCCATGTTCGGTTGGTCAACGTTCCAGGAGATACGAATGAAGTCGGTAACGGGAATCATCTGTCCGCTTTTTGTCGCGATGGCGTGCTCGCAAAGTGCGCTCGCCCGCAGCGACGAAAGCTCGCCGTCCGTGCCGTCGGCGATCGCCGTGCCGGCAGGCCACAAGATCGAGGTGATGTTGCGCGCATCCGGGGTTCAGATCTATCGGTGCCAGCCAACGGCGCAGGCTGCGACCGATTATGGTTGGGCATTCGTGGCGCCGGAAGCAACGCTCTTTAACCGGGATGGAACGGTGGCTGGGCACCACTACGCCGGGCCAACCTGGGAAGCGAACGACGGCAGCAAGGCGGTAGGTACGCTCGTGGCGAAGGCAGCCGGGCCCGACGCAGCCTCGATTCCATCGCTTCTGCTGAGTGCGGCCGTTGTACGGCATGGAGGGACGTTCGAGAAAGTCGCCTTCGTGCAACGCCTGCACACCAATGGTGGTGCGGCACCGGCCACCGGCTGCACGAGCGAGGCCGCCAATAGCGAGGCTCGCGTTCCGTACACGGCCGATTACTACTTTTACACGTTGGATCGCCTTCCGTCCGCGTTGGAGTCCTACTGACACGATCAGTGTTCCTTAGTGGCCACTTACAAGTAACGCCGCAATCGCTGCAATGAACCAATTGCACCTTGCGTGGCGTTAACGGCAGACAAGTCCTTCACTCTTGGAGATTAAACATGAGATTGCGTCCCGCGGTCGCAGGGAAAGCCTGCGCCTTAGTTTGTGTGATGTCAGTGGCCGCCTGCGGAGGTGGCGGCGGCAGTTCGGGGGCTCAACCGGCGACCACCGGATTGACCGATACGGCGCTGGCGTCGAACGGCGTGATCGCCGCCGCCCATACCGATGTGAATCTGCAAAACGCCTGGGGCATTGCCGCCGCACCGAACGGCGTCTTCTGGATCGCCGACAACAACAGCAACGAGTCGACCGCGTACGACGGCACAGGAGCCCCGCGGGCGCCGGTCGTCAGCATTGCGGCGGGCGTCAACGGCCCCGCCAATCCGACCGGCGTGGTCTTCAACAGGACCAACGACTTTGTCATCACCACGGCTACCGGTTCGCAGCCCGCGCAATACCTGTTTGCCGGCGAGGGGGGAACGATTAACGGCTGGGCGCAAACCGTAAGTGGTACGAACGCCCCCGTCGCGTACGATGACGGCGCGGGCGGCGCCGTGTACAAGGGACTGGCGTTGCTCAACGACGGCACCGCCAATCACCTGTATGCGACCGATCTGCACAACGCCAAGATCGACGTCTTCGACGCCGGTTTCAACAAGGTGACGCGCGCGGGGACCTTCGCGGACTCGACGATCCCGGCCGGCTTCGCGCCGTTCAACATCGTGGCGCTTGGCAATCAGCTGTACGTGTCGTACGCCAAGGAGGATGCCACCGCGCACGACGAGGTGCTGGGCGCGGGCCTGGGCTACGTCAACATCTTCGACGCCAACGGAACCTTCGTGAAGCGCTTCGCATCGACGGGCTCGCTCAACGCCCCATGGGGCATCGCCATGGCGCCGGCCGGATTCGGTGCGGCGGCCGGCGATCTGCTGATCGGCAATTTCGGAGACGGAGCCATCAACTACTTCGATCCTGCGACCGGTCAGCGCTTGGGCGCCATCAGCCTGGCCAGCGGCAAGCAGCTGATCATTCCAGGACTGTGGGCCCTGGCCTTCGGCAACGGCGCGACCAACCAGCCCGCCACAGACCTCTTCTACACGGCTGGGCCCACCAACCAGACCGACGGGGTGTTCGGCAGCATCAAAGTTGTCACCAGCAGTTCACCGCCGCCCTGCACGGGCTACGGTTGTTGATCCGTACGCTGTTCGAAGGTAAGCGACCAGGGAACAGGCTGAATAACGGGCGCCGCCGTCCAGGCGGCGCTCGCGGCAACGTACTGCGTCAGGTGTTCGGGTACCCGGTGCCTGCGTTCGGATTCAGGAAGTCGAACATCTCGCTGGCGGGCACCATCAGGTTGAAACGCGGGTCGGACGTCTGGATACCGAGGTAGTTGCGCAGCACGGCGTGGATGTGGCGCGGCGTGATCACGACGCCGTTGACAGGGTCTACGGCGCCGGTGGCGGTGCTGATCTTCAGCTGCTGGTGTCGCGGGCCGCTGGCGCCAAAGACGCGGTTGCCCCAGGCCGGGTTGGCCTCCATCAGCACCTGGGAGCCGATCGACCAGTGGTCCTTGCCGTTGCCGGCATTCAGCGGCGTGCGCCCGAACTCCGAATAGATCCGGACCAGGATCCGGTTGCTGATGCCCAGCGCGGCGGACTTCTGCCAGATGTAGTCGACCAGGTTGGTCAACTGCGGCAGCGCGGTGGCGTAATCGCTGTCGATGTTGCTGTGCGCGTCGAAGCCGCCGCGCTCCAGCTGGATCGTCGAGGTGATGCCGGCCTGCGCGGCGATCAGCCCGACCTGCGCGTCGGCGAAGCTGTCGAGTTGGGTCGGCAGGAACTGAGCGACACGCTGCAGCAGCGCGCGCGAGTCGGACGCCCCCAGAAACTCCTGTGCGACCGTCTGCGCCCGCGGCAGCGTGTCGGCGCGCGCCTGCAGCGCATTCATCCGGTCGGCGCGCGCCGCTAGGACCTTGTCGAGATCCGACTGTTTCATGTAGTCGGCGCTCGCCGACTGCGCGTTCGGCGCCACCAGCGCGCGCAGCGCGTCGACGGACGGCATCGGCGCAACCAGGCCGGCGCTTGTCGAGAAGCCCCCGGCGTTGAGCCACGGCATCGGGAGGGCCTTGCCCTCGACGCTCGCGAACAGCTCCGACAGGTTCGGATAGCCCAGATCGAGCCGGCCGGTCGCATGCACGCGTGTGCCGTCCTCGTGGTTGTTCGTCTCGCTGTCGACGCCGTTCAGCACGAGCGTCTGTTTGAAGTAGCTGTCGAAGAAGGCTTTGTTGCTGCCCATCGGCGCCGAGCGGATGTTGCCCGACACGTTCGCCGGCGTGACGCCGGCGTAGTGGTTCAGCGTCTTGTCCTTTTCGCGCGGATCGGTCCAGGAGCTCTGGTCGATGCCACCTCCAGCGTGGATGTTGACCAGGATGCGCCCGCTATAAAGGCCCGTGCTCTGCGCGCGCGCTTCCGGAATCACGCTCCACCATGGAATCAGCAGGCCGCCGGCACCGGCCAACAGGAAGTCTCTGCGGTTCATAAGGTCCGTCCTCGATTTCCTGGGGCCGATCATTCGTAGAGGAACTGCGGGTCGCCCAGCATGTACGCGAGCACCGTGGCCCAGGCGCGGCCCGTGTAGTTCGGGTCGTTGCCGTCGTTGTAGACGCAGGCGACGGGCTTCGCCGGGGCGGTGGCGCGGTCGTTCCAGACGTCCGTGAGCAGCTTCACCGTACGCTGCACTTCCGGATCGGTCACGGGTACGTCCTGCTTCCACAGCCACTTATGCAGGTAGCGCACGTTCGCGGCGATCGCATCTGGCGCAGTGGCGGGCGTGTCGGTCAGCATGACCGACGGAAACAGCAGCCGGCTGGAGGCCGACTTGTCGAAGTCGGCCTTCGCGATCGCGCAGCTGCGGGTCGCAACGAGCCGGTCGATCGTTATGGCCTGCATCATCGTGTAGTCCTTCGCGCGCGTCGCGCGCGTCTTGCCGTCGAAGTTGCCGTAGGTCAGCGCGAGACCCGCGTACGGGTTCGCGAACTCGGTCCAGGTCTGGCCGACAAGGGCCGCCAGCTTCAAGTTCAACTGCGTCGGAATCAGCAGGTTGTAGCTGCCGACGTCGGCCAGGTCCATCGCGCGGCTCGCGGTCATCCCGGCGGCCGCGGTGGCGCGGAACCACTGACTGAGCACGAGGTCGGTCAGCAGGTCCTTGACCTTGTAGCTGCCGGCCTGGAAGTGAGTCGCGATCGCGGCGAATTCCTGCTGCTGCGCGTTGTAGGCCGCGAGCTGCGACGCACCGCTGGCGCCGCTTGAATCCAGCGGCGCCTTCAGCGGCGCGCGGCCGAACACGGCCTCGTACCAGAACTGGACTGCGCCAAGCGCGAACCGCGGATCCGCCGCGACCTGCTGGCCGAGCCATTGCAGTGCGGTGTTGTCGCCGGTCACGCCGCCGGGCATCGGCGTATTGGTGTATCCGGGCGCCTTCTCGTCGCGGAACCAGTTATCGCCTTCCATGTAGAACGGCTGGCCGGCGGCGTTCTTCGGATAGCTGGACGAGCGGTAGCTCGCCGGCAGCGCGATGTCCTTGCCGGCCGCCGACTTGAAGGGCAGGAAGCGGTTGTTCTCGGCCCAGTTCTGGAATCCGGCGGCCATCGGGTCGATCGTGTCGTGGCATGCCGCGCAACCCGGGTTCTCGACCGTGGGAACGATGAAGTTGCCCGGTCCGCCAATCGGGCGCTGCGCCAGCGTGGCGACGTCGGTCGCGAGAAACTGGTTGGCGAGGGTGAAGATGCGATGGCGATTGCGGTTGGTCGCTGTCGTCGGGAAGCTGTCCAGCCAGGCGTGCGTCGACAGCACGCCGGCGTGCTCGCGCACTCCGCCGATCTGAGCAGGGAGCGTCGCCTGCCGCCATTCGCTGTCGTCGGCGGGATTCGTGAATGCGCCCTGCACCGTTGCGCCGAGGTAATGCGCCAGCACGCCGTTGACGACCGTATAGTTGCCCTGGACGATATCGGTCCATGGGCGGTCTCCGTGGACGATGAACTTCATCAGTTCGATCGGCTCCGCCTGCACCGCCGCGTCGAAGCGCGCCGTGTCGGCCTGCGTAAGGCTCGCGAGGGCCGGGAAGTCGGCGGCGATCAGTCCGCCGTTGCCGCGCGTGACGACGCGCAGCGTGAGGAACTGCGTCATTCCGGCTTCGTCGAGGAAGCGGTCGAACGCGGCGCCCTGCATGAATCCGCGGATCGTCTGGCGCAGCGCGTCGGGGCCGCCCGTGGCTGCGGCCGATTCCGCACCCGTCGGGTTGCGGCCGGCGAACAGCACGGCGGCGCGCGCAAGCGCCGCCGCGTCACTGGTGAACTGGACCCCGGACCAGAATCCGGAGGCCTGCCCCATCGTCGAGGCCGCGCAGCTCTGCTGCAGTACGGGCATCAACGCCGCGAGGTTCGTATAGGGCTGCGAGTTCGCGTCGACGAACGGTGCTCCGCCGCCGTGGCTCGGCTGGCCGATCGACTTCGACAGCACGAGGCCACCGGTCGCCGCCACGAAATCCCGCAGGATCATGTAGTTCTGCTGGGCGTCGGCGCCGGGCTCGAAGAGGAGCCGGGTGCCGCCGGCAACGCGGCCCGCGGCGTGGCAGGTCACACAGCTCGAAGCCATTTCGGGCCAGACCGTGCTGGTGAACTGCGGGGGCGCGGTGCATGCGGCCGCCGCAGTGGCGCCCGGTGCTGCAGGGCTGGTCGGCGTGTTCGAGGCGCCGGTTGCCAATGTGCTCGATCCGCCACCGCAGGCGCCCAGCAGTGCCGCCGCGACGCAGGCCAGGAGCAGCGCTCCGGTTGAGCGGAAGCTTGAGGCAACTTCGGATCGCATCGT
>Ga0179594_10000333_pt1 | contig 11768 bp, 7 predicted proteins | sample CZOMad1_1_08_16f_FD_148625 | JGI IMG/M metagenome (GOLD analysis project Ga0179594, IMG submission 148625) | Vadose zone soil fungal communities from Angelo Coast Range Reserve, California, USA - CZOMad1_1_08_16fungal (Illumina Assembly) | ecosystem: Environmental > Terrestrial > Soil > Vadose...
TACTAGTGGACTGTAACAGTTGAATTGCTAGTAGCTGCTGTCATATTGGGTGCAGCCTTATTCGGAGATCCGATCTTTCATGTTTTCAAGCCACTAGTAAACTAACTGTTACAGTCCACTAGTTGGGTGTCTCAGAAAAACTATGAATAAAATCAGTTCATTCGGGCAGCAGCCTTACGATCCACGAAATCACGCGAAGAACACGAACCACACCAAAGCTAGGTTTTGTTCGTGTCGTTTCGTGATCCTTCGTGTCATTTCGTGGATCGTACACTGGCTCCTAATGACTCCCTTATTTGTTCATAGCTTTTTCTGAGACACCATATTAGCGAGGCGAAGCCTCAGACCGATCAGACAAACTTTGCGTGCTTTGCGCCTTTGCGTGAAGAGTCGTCCCGGTTGTAATGGTCATCACTTGCGACGGAACGTTTCACGCAAAGGCGCTAAGCTCGCAAAAACAAGTCACAGCAAACTTGACTCATTCACACCAACTTCTCCAGCCCAAGCTGCTAGTTGGATACCGAAACAAGCTGCTAGCCAGAGTTCATCGCAAGCTAACAGCTTGCGTTACATCAGCTAATCAACCAGAGCGTCACGATCAGCCATCCGGCAATCGCCAGCAACAGGTGCGGGTCGCGAAAGATCTGCAATGCCGGATCGCTGCCGACAGTTTGCTGATGCAACGAGTAGATGTAACGAAAGATGCCATAGATCACAAACGGCACCGTGTAAATCAGCGACTCGGTATGATGGAACTGAACCGTTGCCGGGTTCATCGTGTAAAGGCTGTACGTGAGAATCACGCAGGTGGCGGTCACGACGATCATATTGTCCAGCAACACCGGCTGATAATGACTGAGTACCTTGCGATGCGATGGACCATCACCTGTCAGCGCGTAGAGCTCCGCCCGCCGTTTCGCAAAACCAAGGAACAGCGCCATCATCAAACCGCAGAGCAGCAGCCACTGTGACGGCGCGATCCCGACACCGATAGTGCCGCTCAGAATGCGCAGCATGAATCCCGAGGCAATGATGAAAACATCCAGAATTACGACGTGCTTGAGCCGCAGCGAATAGGCGATATTAGCCAGCAGATAAATTGAGAGAAGCCCAAGCACCCGTCCACCAACCGAGAAGCCCAGCAGCAACGCTCCGGCGACGAGCAAGCTCATCAGTGCCAACGCGGCGGTATTGGAAACCGTCCCAGCGGCTAGCGGCCGATGCTTCTTGCGCGGGTGATTCAGATCACTCTCTTTATCGAGCAGGTCGTTGATGATGTAGACGCCGCTGGCGACTAGCGAAAATGCTATCGCGGTCAGTAGCACCCGCAAACGCAACTGCGGTTGCCGCCAGGCGTTGGCGAACAGAATCCCGGTGAAGACGAAAGAGTTCTTGACCCACTGCCGGGGCCGCATCAAGCGCCAAAAATTCGTTAGCTGATTCATTGGATCGAAGGAGCCAAAGATTCTGAGAGAACTCTCTCTATCATTCACACCCTCGCTTCAGCGAGGTGGAATAAGCACGCCTATGTTGACCTTAGCCGTTTTAACGGCTTCACAAAAACCGTTGAAACGGTTTCCCGATAGTCGTAACTCTCAATCACCTTGCTGAAGCGAGCTGTGAATGAGAGGTCGGATCCGGCATCACAAGAACCGACCTCTAAACGTGGATACGCGCTACCCGATCTCCAACCGCCGCGCCAGATCTGACTCAAAGTGATTGTCAGGATCGACGCGCCGCTTCACTGCCAACCACTCATCCAGCCGCGGATACATCCGGCGAAAAGTTTCTGGTTTCAGCCGCGCGTCCTTCGCCAGGTAAACACGGCCGCCATGTTCAATCACGATCTCATCCAGGCGATCTAGTAACGCAAACAGACCCGAATCGTTGACCGGCAAATCGAGCGTTAGAGTGTACCCTTCGATGGGAAACGACAACAGTCCGCGCCCGGCTGGTCCAAAGCGTTTCAGCACGGAAAGAAAGCTGGATTGGCGCGCGCCCGCTAACGCTTCGAGCAACGCCTGCATTCCCGCACAGGCGCCCGCCGTCGGCAGCACGCATTGGTATTGGACAAAGCCGCGTTTTCCATAAACCCGATTCCAATTTCCAACGCGATCCAGCGGAAAGAAAAAACTGTCATAATCCACGATGAACGGACGGCGGCGGCGACTCTGCAAACGACAATAGAACGCATTGAACGCGCGCACACTGGCGGAGTTCAAAACCCAGCCGGGAAAATCAAAGCCGAGAGTGAATGGGCGGGCGGCCCTGGTAAAAGGTTTCTGGCGCAGCCTGGCCGGAAGATCGTTTACGCCTGCGTGATGGCCGCGCATCAACACACCGCGACCCAGCTTCGCGCCCTTAGCGAGGCAGTCGACCCAGGCAACCGTGTAATGATCGTCCCACTGCTTTTCCGAGAGCATTGCGAAAGCCTGATCCAAATCGCGCGTCTGATGGTGCTGCACCACGACGTAAGACGATTCGACCGGGATCAGTTGTAAAGCAACTTCAGTGATCAACCCGGTCAGGCCCATCCCGCCCACTGTCGCCCAAAAAAGATCAGCCTCATTGTCGGGCGAAGAACGCCGTCTCGAGCGATCGGCCAGGACCATCTCGATCTCTTTCACGTGGGCGCCAAACGCTCCGTCGCGATGATGATTCTTGCCGTGAATGTCGGCGGCAACGCAACCACCCAGAGAGACGATCTTTGTCCCAGGCACGACAGCGGGAAACCAACCACGCGGCAGAAATTCATCGATCACCTCGGCAAGTGTCGTACCTGCCTGCGCGGTAAGGATTCCCGTCTGCTCATCGAATGACACAAAACGACTGAGTCGTTCAGTCAGCATCACCAGGCCCGTGCCTGACAGCGCCGCATCGCCGTAACTGCGACCCTGGCCGCGTGCGATCATTTGACCGATTGCCGGCGGCAGTGCGTCCGCAATTTGTTCCGGGCAAATCACTGTTGCCTGGCCACGCGGGTAGCGGCCCCAGCCAGACAACTCCATTTTGCGAGGAATCAACATTACGCTCAACGAAGTCCTGCGGAAAATTGGCCCGCATCACCGGCGTTCGGCAATGCCATGGCGCCGGTGGCATTGGGTGAGAACTGGATCCAATGCACGGCTACTCCCAGGGCTCGAGTGTCTTTCCCGGCGCCGAGAGAGCCAGGCGCTACTGCATCAGGCAGAAAGAATTCCAACAGATTTCTCTGTCGCAACAGGCTCGAGGGCAGCAAGAAACTGACCTGGTGCGTCGCATCGTCGGTGAATCTCAAGTGCTCGATCGGTCTGCCGTTAAGGGCAATATTGAATCTCTGTTCAGGATGGAGTTTCGGAATTACGTAGGCCTGAAGTTCCATGGTAAAGGTCGTGTCCTGGATCGCACTGAGCCGAAAAACCAGGGCCGTTTCCTTCGCGCTGGTCCAGCGAAGGCTTTGTTCCGGATAGCTCCATCCATACCAGACAAAACCCTCCGACTGCGGAGCAGTAAAGTCGATGCGATCGAACGTGGCGACGGGAATTTCGCCGGGTAACGGCGCACGGACCAGGCCGGCCATGAACTGTGGCTGACGCCAATCCCAGTTGCGCTCCGGATGCTCATCAATGTTCAGCGGCCGCGAGTTCCAGAGCCAGGTGGCATGGGTCGTCGCGCCCGCGCCGTTGATGGCAATACTCAAAACCAGGAAACCGGCGCCCATCGACAATTCGAACCTCCTGGATAGCGAGGCTGGGATAGATTCACGGTGCGCATGCTGCATCGCCTGCACTCCCAATATCGCGAGTAGCACAAACCAGGGAACGAGTCCCGTGCTAAGCCGCGGACCGAAGCTGTGGCCGCCCCACCAATGAACGAAACCTGAGATCAGCGTCAGGTGCACGACAATGACTGTGATCGAGAGCACAACGAGCCGCGGATATGCGACCCAACGCCGATAACGAACCAGTAGGTAGCCGACAAAAAAAAGCGCGGGAACGAAAACAAAGAGGCCCCGACCGGGACTGATCAAGTTGCCTGCCAACGCGGTCCAGAAAACATCGAACTGCAAACGACTGGCTCGATAATAACTGGGCAGCAGGTGTCCAAAGAGACGCCACGAGTAGAGCACGAAGCCAGTCAGCCAGACGGTTCCCGCGATCGCCAGGCGAAGGAACACCTGCCGGTAATAAAGAAACAAGTAGACCGCGATGCCGGCGATTGGTACGGCAAAGGTCGGGCGCACAATGTACATCCAGGAAAGTAGCGTCCCGAGCAGCATTGGTCTGAGACGAATCCGATTAACCTCTGCCCTAAACAACATCAACAAAACCAGGCCAAGCAGGAACGTTCCCCAGGTGTCTGTCCACAGAGCCCGTGACGCGGTACTCCAAATTTGCGTGCCCAACGCTCCGCCGATTGCGACGATAATGCTCGGAAATTTTGCCAGCGACAGGCGCGCCAAGAAATAAAACGTCGCTCCCAAGCCGGCCGCCAGGAGCGCGGCGATTCTCGCCTCAAGCCTGGCCTCTCCATCTGGATCATAGGTTCCATCAGCGCGGGCCGCGGAAACGCCAAACAGGTTCATAGAGGCAACCAGAGGCACGGAGAGAATCGAGCTGCCTGGCGGAAAATAGTAATAGATATGGCCGTTGACCACTTCGAGTTGATAAATGCTCCCGTACTTGAAGTAGTCTCCGGCGAACGTGGGCACGGCGCTCGGCAATTGGTAGTGGTCCAGCGCGAAACTGTGATGGCGAAGCAAACTCTCGCTGAGCAGCATTGAATAGGACGAATCCGCCACTTGATGAACCCGAGACACGAGAAATATCGAGAGCAGCGCGGCCAGTAACAGGACCGCGATGATCGAGTCGCGCTCAAACAGTTCCCGTAGCGAACCCTTGCGCATCGCTCGTAGGTTAACAGAATGTCCGACAAACTTCAGTTTGTCGTTGCGGTTGTAGCATAGACTTCAGTCTGTGAATCTCTGCCAAGCGGCCACAGACTAAAGTGCGTGCTACTCAAGACGACAAACTAGAGTTTGTCGGACAATTATTTCGCGGTGAACTTCAGCCAATACAGCGCCAGGCCGAGTTTACGAGAGTCCTTACTGAGCGCCAGGCTTTCCGGCGAGACCGCGTCAGGCAAGGTGAAAGTCAAGACGTTTCGATTTCGCAGAATATTCGACGGCAACCCGATCGTGTATTCACCAGGCGCATCATTCGTAATTTCAAAGTTGCTTACCGCCGTACCATTCAAGGCGACACTCAGACGCTGCCGGTTAGCCCCGGGAACGATGAACCCTGTGGCTTTCATCGTTAACACCGTGTCGCGTGGGTGGGCCACGGTAAAGACCATCGCGGCCTCGTAGTCGTCGCTCCAGCGGAATTGGGGCTCGGCAGGACTCCACCCGTACCAGAAAAATGGATCAGACTCGCTCTTGTTGGCATCGATCCGTTCCGGTAATTCCGGCACTACGTCCGGAAACGGAGGATGCACAAAGCCTGCGAGAAACTGTGGTTGCCGCCAATCCCAGTTCCTTTCAGGATGGAGATCGATATTCAGTGGCCGCACATTCCACAGAGCAGTCTTTCGATCCGCAGCGCCAAAAGAGTTAATGGCGATGCTCGCCAGCAGCAACAGGGCGCCAGCCGAAAGCTCCAGCCGCTTGCTCAAGAGCGACATAGCCGCACCTGGTTTTTGCAACCAGTTCTTTCTCGCCTGCACTCCTAAAATGGCGACCACGACAAACCAGGGAACCAGCCCGGTCGAGAAACGCGGCCCATAACTATAGCCGCCCCACCAATGGCCAAAGCACGACATTACCGCCAGATGGACCACAGTCACCGCCACCGCCAGCAACACAATTCGCGGATAGGCAAGCTGCCGCCGGTAGCGCAGCACCAGGTACCCGACAAAGAAAAGTACCGGGACATAAACCAGCAAACCCCTTCCGGGACTGACGATGTTAGCCGCCAGCGCGGTCCAAAATACTCCGAAGTAAAGTCGGCTGGCGCGATAGTAACTCGGCAGGAGGTGTTGGAAATTGTGCCACGAATACCAGAAAAAAAGCGCCAGCCAGAATGCTCCGGTGAGCGCGTAGCGGACGAAATATTTGCGCTGACAAAATAAGACGTAAATCGTAATCGCGATGATGTGCACCGAAAAAGTCGGGCGCACAAAATAGAGCCAGGCCAACAGCGTCGCCAGGATCACCGCGTGTAGTTCCCCCTTGCGCGCTTCCCGCCGCAGGATCAACCACAGCGCGATGCCGAGGAGAAAAGTTCCCCACGTATCCGTCCACAAAACCCTCGAGGCCGTGCTGAATATCTGCGTACCAAAGGCGCCGAAGAGCGCGATGACGATGCTCCATGTGAGCGGCAGCAACAGACGGCTGGTATAGAAAAAGATTACGGTTAGGCCGGCCATCAAGAGCGCCGCCAGCACACTCTCAATCAGCGTCTCGCCTTCGGGATTGTACGATCCATCGTGATTGGCGGCGGAAATTCCAAAGAGGTTGAAGACGGCGACCAGCGGCGCCGAGAGCACCAAATTGCCGGGTGGGAAAAAGTAGTAGAGATGACCGTTGGCCAACTCAATCGTGTACATTGGGCCGTTGCTGACGTAGTCGACGTAGTGCTTCGGCTCGTAACGTGGCAGTGCATACTGGTCCAGCGTGGACGTGTGGTGCCTGAGCAGGCTCTCGCTCGCCAGCATGGAGTAGGCCGAGTCGGTGACATCGTGTATCGGCGCGCGCAAAAACACCAAAAGAGCCAACAGGAATAAGAGCGCGGCCACCGAAGAGTTTGTGCCGGGTCTGAGGCGATTAAGTATCTGCACTGTGCGTATTGACGATCGGACCAAGCGGTGGTGGGTTCAGTTTGGTTTTTCTCTGCGTAAACTCTGCGTGCTCAGCGTCTCAGCGGTGGAGAACAATACGAACCCACTCACCGCCGAGGCGCCGAGAACGCTGAGCACGCGCGGAGAATTCAAACTGAGCCACTACCCGACGGATCTAATGAGTTGGTTCCGGGCTCCTTATTTGCTATTTTTGGTCGCGTTCTGTCAAGCGTTTCCTCGAAAGGGGTGCTGAAAATTGAAGCATTCAACTATTATCCTGCTCTGCATCTTAATTGGCCTCCTGCTAACTGCTTGTGCTGGCGGCGAGAATCCTCCCCCAACCGCAAACACCAATATAAAGGTTGCCCCACTTTCTGATACTGCTTACAAGGCAGCGATCACGCCTGTGAGTCCGCCGGCAACTCTGCATGCGGGGGAACAAGCATCGCTTCACGTCAAGGTAAAAAATATCGGCGACGGTCCCTGGCCGGCCCAGGGTCAAGGGCCGAAGTACAAAGTCGATCTCGGCAACCACTGGTTCGATAAAAAGGGTGTGACGGAGGTATTAGGTGACGACGGGCGGGTTGGCTTGCCGCACGATCTCAAGCCCGGTGAGGAAGTTGAGCTGGTGCTGCCGGTGAAGGCACCCAAGACTCCGGGAGATTACACCATCGTCCTGGATATGGTTCACGAAGACTTAACCTGGTTTGCGTTGCGCGGATCGCAGACTGCGAAGATCAACGTTACTGTTCAGTGACCGCCGAGATCGCCTGAGTATTGTCAGGTGGCTCCAGTTTAGGCGTTCGCCGGCACGGTTTTCGTTGCTGGTTAGTGAAACGCTCTCGCCATTCCTGCCAAAGCGCAAACCTGTTTGGCTGCCGTCGTGCTTAGGCCCGAAGGGCCGACAATCAATAGCCACGTCCGTAAGGGCGTGGATTGAAATCCAATTGACCATCCAAAGGCCCCGAAGGGCCGACATAGTTGTAAGAGGCACCATTCCACGTTTCTGCCGCTCCTTCGGCGCTCTCTGTCTCCATGGCAGGTCGGTCCACGCCCTTACGGACCGTGGCTATTAATTTCCGGCCCTTCGGGCCTGGCGACTGACTTCGCAGTTTGTCGCTGCACAGTGAATGACCAACAAGAGTGAGCGCAAGAACCTGGGGTTCGTGAGCAAAGGGGCCGCGCTCCGCCTGGCGGGCTGTTTATGGTTGTGTGTTCTGGCGCTGGCTTTGGCCGTCTCCGCGATTTCGAGCGACCGGCGAGCTCTGCAAGTCGAAGAGTACGCAGCCCACTGCGATCCTTTCGGCTATTTGCAGATCGCGCAAGACGCTCGCCAGGCGGTGGCCACAACCCGGCTGCCGAATTTCAGTATTGAATCACCCCACGGGCGGCTCCTCATCGAGCTGATGAAATCGCGCGGTCTGCCACTCAACTACTGGGACGACATGGTGGCGCCGCTTTGCTATCACTACTCGCCACGTGCCAACCATATTGGCGTCCAATATCCACCGGGCGCGGGATTGATGCTGGCTATTTTTCCGCAGGGTGAAGCGCTGCATCGTCTCGACCGCGTGGTGACCGCCCTCTTTTTAGTAACCGGTTTGGCGATACTGCTGGTTGCCGCCGGCAAGCGAGCCTGGCTCTCGGCCGGTCTATTGACGTTGGCCCTGACGATTGGTCTGGAGATGCTGGCGCGCATCGACAACGCGAGTTTTTCGATCAATGCCATGTTCGCACCGCTCCTGCTTACCAGTCTCTGTTTGAGTGCTGCCTTCGGCTTGAGAGCTGAAACAAACAAATCTTTTTGGGTTTCCTGGCTGCTTACTTTTCTTGCCGGGCTTTCGTTTGGCTTCGCTATTCTGGTGCGACTGCAGGTGTCGTTTTTATTACCGGGACTGGTAGTGCTGCTCTGGCCGCCGCGCCTGCGCGACTGGCTCAAGAGCGGGTTGCTCAGCTTCCTGGCAGGCGTGCTGATTGGCGGCATACTGCCAGTCATCATCAATCAGAGCCGGGTCACTGGTGCGTGGTACGAATCCACTTACGGGATTGGAAACACCGACCCGCCGACCCTCAAGAGTTTCTGGTCCAATCTCCATTTCTACTTCGATCCGGGCAAGGCAAGTCAATTCAACTGGGCGCTGGTAGTAATGGTGCTTGCTTGCCTGGGTTTGTTTGTTTGGACCAGGGGCAATCGAGGGCGCAAGGACCCGGCGGCTTTTCTGAGTTTAAGCTGGCTGCGACTGGTCCTCGCGGCCTTGTTCATGTGGACCATCCCGACACTCTATTTTCTGACGCATGAAGTCACCGGTCATCATTATCCGCTGGCCACAATCTTCCTGACTTCGCTGATGCTCGCGCTTGGTAGTTTGAAATTGGAAAGCGACGGCGGGTACGGCGAGGTCGAGGAAACCCAGGCAACATCGAGACACAAACGTTGGCCGTGGCAGGGACTGAGAGTGGCGGGACTGTTGCTGGCGGCAGTGGCAGGACTATTTGCGATCTCAGAAGCCTGGTCCAACTACGCGCCCGCGAGCGCGGAACGCAGGCCGCGGCAGTTTTCCCTTCCGGCCGATCTGGTTGACGAGCGCGTCTGGATTTGGGCGGGGGAATTGAGCGGCAGCCTCTGGTACTACGCTCGAAAGCCGGCGCACAAAATCAACTTTTCCAGCGACGATGCCCGGATGATCGCTTACCAGTTCGTGCAAGATCGTGCCGAGCCGCAATACATCATCAACGACGGGCCTGACATGCAGCGCATGCTGGACGAGATGGTCCGATTCGGGGCCACGCTCGAGCGACGAGGCGAAGTGGATGGCCAACCATACTTCCTGATTCACTGGCCGACCGGTGGGCCATTGAGAAAACGCTGAGTAACCCGAACCTGGTCAAATCCGTTTAGAAAGCGGACTTGTCCGCCCTTGCAGCGGGGCTCAAGTGCCCTGTCTAAACGAATCGCGTGGATCCTTTTTACCCGATTCGAAACCTGACCCACTCGACTTTGATTCCCAACAGGCGCTCATCTTCGCCAATCCCTGCGGCATAAGGTGACGAAGCATTCGGCAAGCTGAATCGCAGAACGTTTTTCTCGCGCAACAGATTGGCTGGCAAGGTGAGCGAGACATTTCTCGTCCATGCTCCCGTTAAGTTTAGCCACACAAGTGATTTTTCGTTGAGGTAGACGTGGACGTTTTGCTCTTGGACATTTCCACCCACAAACGGAGCCAGTTGCATTTCCAATAGCACGTCCGTGCTGCCGGGGCGGGCGAAAATGATCGCCGCCTGATGTCCATCGGTCCACCTGGTCGGACGCTCCGAACCGCTCCAGCCGTACCATAAGAAACGGGTTGACTGATCGCTCCCCAGGTCGATTTGACCCTCGGCAACTGGAAACGAATCAGGTAGCGGCGGATGAAGCAGTCCGGCCAGAAACTGCGGGTACCGCCATTCCCAGAAACTGGCGGTGTCTCTCTCGCCGATTGGCCTTTGCCATCTCCAGTTCTCCCAATTCACGGTTTCCTGCGAAATGGCGCCGCGCGCGTTGATGAAAATGCTGAAGGCCAGGAGGACCAGTCCGGCAACCAGCGGAACACGCCAGTTCAGCATCGAGGCGTGCGCCTCCGGCCTTGTCTTCCACCTCAACATGGCGCTCGTCCCCAATATTGTAAGCAGCACAAACCACGGAACGAGGTCAGTCGTGAGACGCGCGCCATAACAACCACCACCCCACCAGGTCCGTAAACTCGACAGGGTGATCAGGTGGCCCAACACAACCAGCAACGCCAGCCAGGCCAATCTCCTATGCGGCATGTCCTGCCAATAACGCCCGAGCAGGTAGACCACAAAGAACAGCACGGGAAGGTAGACTAGTAGTCCGCGCGACGGGCTGAACAGACTTCCGCTGAGACTCAAGAGCGGGTGCCAAACACTCACCTGCTCTCGATAATAGCGAGGCACGAAGTGCCTGAAGTGAATCCAGGAATAGATGGCAAACAAGAGAGCCCAAAACGATCCGGCCAACGCGTACCACACGAACAGGCGCCGTTGGGCCAACAACATGTACAGAGTTATCGCGAGTATCGGAATAAAGGCCGTGGGCCGGCAAAAATACGCCCACGCCAGCACTGTTGCCAGCGCCATTGGCCGAAGCTTGCGCTTGCCCGTCTCTGCGGCCAACAGCATCCAGATTGCCACTCCCAGCAAAGCAATTTCCCAGGTGTGCGACCAGAGCACTCTGGAAGCGGTGCTCCAAACCTGACTGCCGAAAGCCGCACCGAGGGCAATCAACGTACTCCACGCCGAAGTCAGCAACAGGCGAGCGGTGAGGAAAAAAACGACTGCGAGGGCGGCCATCAAAAGAGGGGCAACGATTGCTTGCATCTTTGCCTCGCCGCGATGATTGGGACTTCCGTCGGCATTCGCAGCGCTCAGGTTGAACGCATTCATGATCGCCACGATTGGTATCGAAAGCACTGGACCACCCGCGGGAGGGTAGTAGTAGACATGATTATCGACCGTTTCCAACTGAGTGTGTTCCGAAACCTCAGTAGTAGAGATCGCATAGTGATCGAGTGCGAAACTATGAAATTTCAAAACATTCTGACTGAGCAGCATGGAGTAGGTCGAATCAGTCATCTGATGGATAGGCGAGATCCAGAAAACGACAAAGGTGATCACAAAGATGAATCCGGCGATCACGTAATCGGAGTGAAGCTGCAGGTTTTTGCGGGGTGGGCCGTGATGCATGAGCGCGCATTATAGAACGGGCAGTAGCCCGACTGTTAAGGAGCGCTCTGACGCCCACACCAGCCCTCCTTAACAATCAGGCTACTGCCTCGCTGGCCGGCAACACAATTTCTGCGTCACGGCCGCTTGAAACAAACAAGGGACACCTGTGCATTTAATCGGTATAATCCCCGCTTCGTAAAGTTCGGTTAGTGCGTCATAGTTATGTT
>Ga0179594_10000335_pt1 | contig 11732 bp, 7 predicted proteins | sample CZOMad1_1_08_16f_FD_148625 | JGI IMG/M metagenome (GOLD analysis project Ga0179594, IMG submission 148625) | Vadose zone soil fungal communities from Angelo Coast Range Reserve, California, USA - CZOMad1_1_08_16fungal (Illumina Assembly) | ecosystem: Environmental > Terrestrial > Soil > Vadose...
CCGAGCGTTCTCTTTCTTCTCCAGCAAACAGCCGACCTACAGTCGCGAGTATCTGCAAATCGAGGAAGTTCAGCAAGCTCTACGGGGAGAGGTTTCCCGAGCATGCTGAGCCTCAGACGAAGCCGTCTAGCCTCGACTCATCGCTGGCCAAAGCCTTGATCGGATCTGCCTATGTTCGAGAAGCTGCAGCAGGCCGCGTAGCGCGATAACTATGGCGCTCTCGGGGTCTAAGGTCGCGATCACCGCATGCACGAACCCGAGACAACGACGATTTCACCAAGAAAGGACCTTGCGCTCACGACTGCGCCCTCGACTCTGCCTAACCTCGCCTCGAGAGGGATCGGCTTGCCAGCCGATCCGCCGACCGTAACAAACAGCAGCGGGGGGACGGGGCCATGAGTGAGGAAATCGTTTGCAATCTACTGGGCAAAGGCGAGGCGGAGTTTGCCGAGCTGCTGGAGGCCCGCGCCCCCGACATCCACGTGATAACGGGCAAGGTGGGACCGTCCACGGGTGGCGAACGGATTCACTCCGAAATACAGATCGCCATTCCCGGGGAGCGCGCGATCGCCGAGATCCAGTACCGAACGCCCGACGGACGCGTCCAGCGTCAGACGATGACCGAGAAACAGATTTCAATCATTCCGGCGGGCCAGCCGTACCAGTTTTCGTGGCCACGCGGCGCCGATCTGACCGTTGCTCGGATCGCGCCGGACTTTCTGAAGAGGGCGGCGCGCGCGTGCGGCATGCGAGCCGTGGAGGTGGTCGGACAGTACGGCGCTTTCGACCCGGTGCTCTGGCATCTGGGCCGCGAGCTGCGCGCGGAACTGCGCCGTCACCGCAAGCTGGACAGTACGTACCTGCACTCGGTGGCGACCGTGCTCACCCGGTATCTGATTTCCACGTACGTGACGGCAGTCCTTCCGCTCGAGAGCGGCGGGTTGCCCCGTTTCAAACTGCGGCGCGCCAGCGAGTACATACACGAGAACATGGCTGGCGACATCAGCTTCCGCGACGTCGCCCGTCACGTGCAAATGAGCCCTTACCACTTTGCGCGGATGTTCAAGCAGTCGACCGGTCAGTCTCCGCACAACTACATCGTGCGCTGCCGCATCGAGCGCGCCAAGACTTTGCTTGTGGAGGCCAAGTTGCCCATTTCAGACGTGGCTTTTGAAGTCGGATACAAGAGCCAAAGCCACTTCACGACCTGCTTCGGCAGGCTGGCCGGTGTCACGCCCGCTGCGTTCCGCGCGGGCAATTAGACGATCCCCAATTCGACAACTAAGGTCCTACATCGATCATGTCGCCCGTGGCGAACGTCAGAACGGCTCGGGCAGTCAACACGTCCGCACCGGCTTCGCTGACGGCCATCCGGGCTCGGGCGAGCGACGCGACCGAGGATTCAAGCTCGGTCAAGGTCGCGAGGCCATGCTGATAGGAAGATAGCGTCGAATCGAACGCGTCCTGGGCCGCCGACATCAGCGCTGCTGACGACTCACGGCGCTGCAGAGACACTCGCAGATCGTTGTAGGCCTTGACTACCTCGTGAACGACCTGATTCTTCGTTCCATCGAGTTGGGCCTTCGCCGCCTCCTCTTTGGAATGCGCTTCCTGCACGCCGCTGCGGCGGATCGTGCCGTCGTAGATCGGGACCTGGAACTTGAGGCCAACGCCGTACATAGGCTGAGTCACCGACGACCAGTCTCCACCGGCCGAGCGCAGCCGGCCGACGTTTTCGCCGACATTGGCGGTGAGCTCGATCTTAGGAAAGTATTCCGACTTGGCGTAGCGGATCGCGGCACCTGCGGCTTTGACTCTCGCCACCGCCGCGTTGACTTCGGGCCGCGTCGCGATCGCTTGATCGATCAGGTGGTCAAGATCCCCCTCGGATGCCCGCTGTGAGGATCCAACCGTCGGGATCGAAACGCAAAGGTACGTGTCGGGCCGCACTCCGGCGGTCTCGAGCAAGGCCATCCGTGCATCGTCGACGGCGGCGTCAGCCCCTTCCAGATTGAGCAGAGCTTCGGCCGTCGCGGCCCGCGCCTGAAGTGTGTCCGGCGCCGTTCCCAGGCCGCGCTCCTGCCGCGCCTGGGCGGACTCCTGCACCTGCTGAGCACTTTCCAGCGAAGCCTGGGCCGCGGCTTTGCGAGCGACCTGGGTCGCCAGACTGTAGAACTGCTGGGTCACCGAGATCGACACCTTGCGATGGGTCGCGGTGAAGCCAAAGTTCGCGCCAGCGAGTGTCTGATCCGCCTCGTCGATCGCAGCACTGCGGCCACCGAAATCGTACAGAAGCCATTTGAAGGTCAGTGCCGGGATCAAGGCCTCGGCATCGGATTTGAAATATCCGCTTGGAATCAGACTCTTCGGCAACGGAAACGTCGAGCGCTCATAAAGGCCGGAGGCTTGCGCGGCCAGCATCGGACCGTACTTGCTGCGGGTGATGCCGAGGTTCAGCGCGGCTTCCTCGGCCTGGGTCCATGCGACGCGCGTGTCGGGATTGTTCTCCATCGCGATCCCGACCAGATCGGACAGCGTTTTCGGCGCTTCCGGGGCGAGTGCGCCGCTACGGCTGCCCCTTGTGACAACGGGCGACACTCCGCCGCAATACAGGCCACGGTCTCCGGCAGGGAGCGTAGCGCCTTGCCCTGGCGGCAAATCCGCAGGCGCGGATGCACAGCGCCCAGAAAAGGTGGCGACACCGAGCAGGCAGCCCGCGACCGTCCGGGCTATTGACAGAATGTGCGTTTTCATCGCGACTCAGTCTATCGAAGCGCGAAGCGCGAAGTGCATTGCGACGATCGCGATTCGCAATGCCGTCGAAAGACCGCACGGAATTGAAAGGCGGATCTCCAAGGAATGCGAGGATCACCGTCGGATGCCGTGAAACTACGCCGATGATCCGCCCAAGCTCCCCGATGCTCGCCGCCTTCTTGTGCGGCGGCTGCAGTTACGCGCCGAACGTGCCGATTTTCGGAGCGTTCTTCCCTGCGTGGATGCTTTGCGTGCTGATCGGAATCGGGGTCGCCCTGATTGTTCGCACCCTGAGCGTCGTTACGGGCCTGGCCCGCAGGGTCGCAATCCCCGCCGTGACCTATCTACTGCTCGCGATCCTGTTTGGTGCGGGCGGGTGGATCCTCTTCTTCCGTGGGTGACACGCATGGCCATGCCATCGAATGAAGGACTCAAGCGCCAGCCGCCGGCGCGCCACACGATCTGGCTGATCATCATTGCCGTGCTCGCCATCGGTGCGGCCGCCTATGCCATCGGGTTCACCGATACCCACCCGCGCACGAACGACGCTTTCGCGCAGGCCGATGCGATTGGCGTTGCATCGCAGGTGGGAGGCCGGATCATCGAGCTCAACGTCAAGGACAACGCCGCCGTGAAGAAGGGTGAGGTGCTCTTCACGATCGATCCGCGACCCTATCGCTATGAAGCGGAGCGCCTGCAGGCGCAGCTGGTCACGTTGGAGCGCCAGATCGGATTGACGCAGCGGCAGGTGGATGCTCAGAGGTTTGCCGCCCTGGCCTCGGCCGCGACCGTCACCCGCGCGGAGCAGTCCGCGGCCCAGCGCGAGTCGACGCTGGCGCGCATGGAGCCATTGTTGAATGGGGAGTTCATCACCCGGGAGCAGGTCGACCAGGCGCGCACGGCACGCGACACGGCACAATCCGAGCTGAAGGCAACGCTTCTGGAACACAAGCGGGCGGTGAGCGCCGTCAGCGGCGTCGATGCGCTGGTCGCGCAGAAGAAAGAACTGGAGGCCGCGATCGCGAACGCCGAGTATCAGTTGGAGCAAACCGCCGTCCGCGCCCCGTTCGATGGTCTGGTGGTCGACCTGAACATCGCCGAGGGCGAATACGCATCCGTCGGAAGACCGCTTTTCACGTTGATCGACACCCGCACCTGGTACGTGGTCGCCAACTTCCGCGAGACCGAGCTGCCGAGCATCCGCCCCGGCACACAAGTGCGTGTCTATCTGATGATCGATCCGCGCCGGAGTTTCGCTGGCGTAGTCGACTCGGTCGGTTGGGGCGTGCTGCCGGACGAAGGCGGCAGCGCCCAGGGACTGCCCCAGGTTCCAAAGTCGATCAACTGGGTGCATGTGGCGCAGCGCTTCCCCGTTCGGATCCGCGTTTCGGAACCCGCGCCGGACCTGTTCCGGATCGGGGCTTCTGCAGTCGCCGTGGTGACGCCGTCGACGCGCGATGAACGCTGACGCGCTCGCGGTCCGGGAGCGCCCAGGGGTCGCTGCTCGCTTTGAACGGTTCTGGACTTGGCTTCTGTCGGAGCTGGCCCCGTTTCCCGGGCGAGGGGCGGCCACGCTTCGAATGACGATCGCCTGCCTGGTGATCGTAACGATCTCGATGGCGCTCGAGATTCCACAAGCGTATCTGTCGGCCTTCTTCGTGTTCTTCATGTCCAGGGAAGACGTGGTGACCACGACGATGACCGGAATCGCTCTCGCCCTTGCCCTGGTCGTCGGGTTCGGCGTCACGATTTTGGCGTATCTGATCACGGTCGATCACCCGCCGCTTCGGCTCGCGCTGATGGCGTTGATCTTTTGCGCGGCGATGTACACGACGCGCGTCTTTGTGCTGGGACCGATCGCCTTCGGAATCGGAATCATCGTGCTGATCTCGCAGCAGTTCGTCGATCTGTACCCGGGGCCGGAGGTGCTGGTCCGCTCCACGCTGTGGACTTTGGTCGTGATGGCTTTTCCGATCGCGGTCATATTAGTTGTCAATCGGGTGATCGTCCCGGTGCGCCCCGCGGCACTGCTGCGCCAGGAGGCAAAGCTCAGGCTCGGATTCGTCATCGACGCTCTGGATCGGCGGCTGGCAGGATTGTCTGTGGAAGCCACGATGCCGTTCGGTCGCAGGGTCGTTGGCGCGGCGCGCCTCCTCGGACTTCTGAAACTGTCTGCGAACGGCGACCCGGCGCTCAAGAGCAGGCTTCCAGCCTACCAGGCGCTGATCGGCACTCTGAATCGGATCATCGAAGCCGCCAGCATGCTGGGCGCGGTTCGGCGTGCCCTCGATCCACCGCAGGATCGTGCCCGGATGACCCTGCTGCGGTCCGCGCTTGACGACCTTCGTCGCTCACTGGATGGCGACTTGAGCAGCTACCGCAGTCCTTTGGAACCTGGAGCGAGCCTGAGCAACGGTGCCGGGCCGCTTGCGCTGATTCTGGACGAGATGGAACGCCACGTGGCCGAGATAGCCACGCAGCTGCGGCAGTTGCCGACGGCAACGCCGGCGTCGGCTGCGAGCGGCGAATCGGGCCCCCCACGGCACCTCTTCGTGTCGGATGCGCTCACCAACCCTGTGTACCTCCAGTTTGGGCTCAAGGTGACGCTGGCAGCCATGCTGTGTTACATCGTGTACACGGCGATCGACTGGCCCGGCATTCATACCTGCACGATTACGTGCGTGGTCGTTGCGCTCAGCAGCGCGGGAGCAACGATCCACAGAGCTTCACTTCGCCTGTTGGGTGCCCTGGTTGGCGGAGGGCTCGCGATACTGGCGACCGTGTTCGTCGTTCCGCACCTGGAATCGATCGGCGGGCTGCTGCTGCTGATCCTTCCTGTTGCCGCGCTGAGCGGCTGGGTCACCAGCGGGTCGGAGCGGATCTCCTACTGCGGCGTGCAGATGGCCATGGCCTTTTTTTACGGAGTTCTCGAAGCATACGTGCCGAATACGGACGTGACGCACGCGCGCGACCGACTGGTCGGGATCGTGCTGGGCATCGCGGTGATGGCGGTCATCTTCAACTACGTCTGGCCGGAGCGAGCCGAGCAGCAGATGCGAGCGGCGCTGGCCAAAGCGGTGCGAGCCGCAGCGGCATTGCTGCGCCGGCATGGCCGTCCGGCCTCGGGCACAGCCGGAGCTTCGATCGCCGCCGAGCGGTCCGGGATCTTCGAAAACCTGGTGCTGGCGCAACGGATGGCGGAGGTCGCTCTGTTCGAGCCGACCCCAGCGGGCACGGTGGAGCGCCCGGGCACCGACGCGGAGCTGGTGGTTGCGTCTCAGGCGACGGCGATAAGCTCCTTGCAAGTGGCGCAGCTGCGTGCGGAAAGTCCAGTCGAGCTCGACGCTGCCGGACACCATCTGTTGAAGGCGTACGACAATGCGGTCGCGGCGGTCTTGAGGCGCGTCGCTGATCGTTTGGACGTGGAGCCATTGGACAGCGACCCCGAGCTTCAGGCGCCACCGGGCCTGCTGTCGGAATTCGAGCGCCGCCATGCGACGCAGCTGAAAGCCGTCGATTCGGGGTCGTCCCGCGGCGTCGCTGACGCCTATCGCGATTTGGTGGCCAGGGTCGAGTGGCTTGCCGGCGAGCAGGCGTAGTGTGCGGGGGCGTCCGTATCAAGCGGCGGCTTCGATGCTGTGCAGGTCATGCGTAACGAACGGCTCCTCGTCAGTCGGCCTGTCCAGCCAGCCACGCCGTTCCAGCGTAGTGACCATGTCCGACAGACCGCTTGACCAGTGCTCGTTCATCGTCAGCATGCCGAACTGGTAGTCCTTCGCGTAGCTTTCGTACGGCTTGTCGCGATAGATCAAATGGATCACGTTGCGCCGGGCTGCGCTCGAAAATTGCGCGGCGCGCTGGTAAATGGCGTTCTGGCGTTCGGACTCCGGGACCAGCGTCAACAGCTCATTCAGCAGGCCACGCAGCTTTTGCTGCCGCCTCATGAACAGGGTGATCAGGCGGGTCCGACTCGAGTACTGCAGGTCCTTCTGACGCACTGCCACCTGCAACAGGTCCTTGGGCAGGTCGCCGACCGCGCTCCACAGATCGACCTGGAATATCAACGCATCGTCCCGCGGCCGCGCGATCAGTACGTAATAGAGCGGCGTGTTCGAAACCAACCCGCCGTCCCAGTAGAACTCGCCATCGACTTCGACCGCCGGAAAGCCCGGCGGCAGCGCGCCCGAGGCCATGAAGTGCTCCGGGTGCAGCGTGCGCTCGGTGTTGTCGAAGTACGCGTAGTCTCCGGTGCGCACGTTCACCGCACCGACCGACACCCGCATCAGGTCCGGACGGTTGATGCGGTCGAAATCGGCGAAGCGCTCCAGCGTAGCGCGCAACGGCCGCGTGTCGTAGAAGCTCGCCGTCTGCGGCCCCTGGGTCGCGAGGGCCAGCGATTGCCAGGGGCGCGGAACGAAGAAGCCGTTCTGGCCTTCCAGTAGTGCGCGGGTCGAGTCCAGGGAGTCGATCAGGACGCGCCAAGCCTGGGGCAAATCCTCAGGCGCTTTCGGAATGAGCGCGGATTGCAAAGGCGGCGACCATGGCTGCCGGCAGATGAACTCCCAGAAGCCGCGCAGCTGTTCGACCCGCCGCTCAGGCGGATTGCCGGCGATCACCGCGGCGTTCAGGGCTCCGATCGAAACGCCGGCGACCCAGTTCGGCTCAATGCCGGCCTGAGCCAGGCCCTCGTAGACGCCTGCCTGGTACGACCCCAGCGCGCCGCCGCCCTGCAGTACCAGGGCCGTGATCTGGTAGTCCGGATGCGGGCCGCCGATCGGTACGTACGAACGATTCATTTTTGCTTCATCCTGCTCGATGCCGAGGTACTCGTCGATCAGCTGCTCTGCCGTGTCCGCCCGCAACCTGGCCATCAAGGCAGCGCGAACACGATGACCGCCGAAGTGCCGGACCCGCCAAAGAAGCCGGAGACGACGCCGGAAGTCGTGGCGACGTACTGCTTGCCGCCGACTTCATAGGAGATGACCCCGCCGCCGATGCTTCCGCCGGTGTTGAAGCTGTAGAGCTTCTTCCCGTTGGCCGCGTCAAGCACCAGGAAGTCGTTGTTCAGGTCGCCGGTAAAGAGCACCCCACCGGAGGTCGCCGTCACTGCCGCAACGAGTGGCGTGGGCCATTGCTGGTGCCAGTGCACCTTGCCGGTCGTGCCGTCGATGGCGGTCAGCCATCCCCGCGATGTTTCTCTCGCGTCCGGGATCACGGCGCCCCCATAGTAGTGCGCTGCGGGTACGAACTCCGGCTTTTCAGCGGCCAGCTTGAAGGTGCCGCACCAGTCAACTGCGGCAACGTAAATGGTCTTGGTCACAGGACTGTAAGCCGGGCCGTTCCATTCCATACCCCCCAGAAGTCCCGGGCAGCGATGGATGCCCTCGACGGTCGGCGCGGCATCGACGTTCTCCCGGGTCGTGATCGGCAGCTCGAACAGGACGTCACGCGTGTCACGGTCCATCACGCGCAGCAGACCGTCTTTCCCGCTGATCGCCATCAAGTCGCGTGATTTGCCGCCTATCTTCGCCGTAAACAACGGACTGACTTGGCTCAGATCCGAATCGTGCGTGTCGTTCGGAATGAACTGGCGGTACCACAGCAGCTTGCCCGTGTGCACATCGAGCGCGACCACCGAATCGGTATACAGGTCGTCGCCCGTCCGAACAGCTCCGTTGAAATCGGGAGCTGGATTTCCAACCGGCAGGTAAAGGATTCCCTTGGCCACGTCGAGAGCAAGAGGGGTCCAGAGGCTGCCACCGCCGTGCTGTCGCGCTTGAGCGTCTCGCCATGAATCGGCCCCAGGCTCGCTGTCATCCGGGATCAGATTGAAGCGCCACACCTGCTCCCCCGTCGTCAGCTTGAACGCACCCACCCAGTTTTTCGGTCCGAAGTCAGCGCCGGCCGGACCGTAGAGCACGAGATCCTCGAAAATCAGCGGCGGCATGCTCAAAAACTGCCCGGCCTGCGAGTCGGCGATCTGACGTGACCACAGCAGCCGCCCCTTGTCCATGTCGAGCGCGATCAGGTGGCCGTCTGACGTGCCGCGCACCAGAATTCCGTCCTTGATCGCGACGCCTCGATTGGTCGGCGAAATCGCGTGCCCCGTTGCGTTCCACTTGTAGGTCCACCGCTTGCGACAGGTGGTCGCGTCGAATGCCACCACCGTCGTGTCCACGGTCGCATACATGACGCCCTTGTAAACGATCGGATTGGTCTGCGTCGGCGCCGCCGTCTCGGAACGAATCATGCAGACCGCCCGCAGCTGGTGCGCATTCTTCGTGTTGATCTGGGCGAGATTCACGAAGCGCTGGCCTGAATAGTCCTTGCTCGCGTACATCCAGTTCTGGGTGTCGGAGGGTGCGTGATTCAGCTCGTCCTGCGTGGGCCCGGCGCCCGGTGGCGGCAACTCGACGGCGGCGGGTGCCTGCGCCTGGGCGCTGGTGGTGACGCCCAGCGTTTCGAGATACCCGATGATGGCCGCGCGCTCGCTCGCATTGGGAAGCGCAACCGCCATCGCGGTGCCAGGCACCTTGGCGGTCGTGGAAGTCAGGAATGAATCGAGCGTCTTCTGATCCCACGTGAGCCCGGAGTTGGCCATGGCGTCGGTGTACTTGTAACCGGGCGCGGTTCCCGCTCGCCGGCCGACGACGCGCGCCAATGAAGGGCCAAATGCGTTCTTGCCGGGCTCCGTCGTATGGCAGGAGGAGCACTGGTTTGCGAACGCGGTTTTGCCGGCTGCGGCGTCGGCCTGCGCAATTGCGCGACTGCAGGAAAAAGCCATAGCGCCCAGCACGAGCCAGGTCGCCGCAGCCTGCATCGCGTGGTTTTCGCCAGCGACGGTCGAGCGGAGATGCCGCTCGGAACATTGAGGATGGATCATGGTTGAGCTCCCACTAGGTGAATAAGGAACACGGATCCTGCTTTTTTCGGAGCGATAGCCTTTTCAATGCGCTTCCGACGAGCAGGTTTTCGCTCCGATCGTGACCTTGGTCAATGCGGGGTCGTCGGCCGGCGGGAATGGCTTGCTTCCATTGCCCGCAGGCTTGACGCAGTCGTAGGACAGCATGTAGGCCATCACCGATGCGTAGTCGTCCGGGGTCAGCGAGCCGGGCGCGGTCAGCGGCATCTGCGTCGCCACGACGGAACGAATCTGCGAGACGTTCAGATGCGACTTCGCAAAACTGGGACCGGTCAATGCTGGGGCGGAAATGCCTTGCAGCTTGTCTCCGTGGCACACGGCGCACTGGCCCGAATAGACGGTTTGCCCCCGCACGACCTGTTCCTTCGTGTACGGCGCCGACCCGGTGCCAGCGATTTGAGCGCTTGCGGCCGAAGGCGGGATGGCCGCCATCGGCGTCTGTCCTTCGGTGCCGTTGACGACGGTCTGAGTCGCGCCTAACTTGTAGACAAGCACATGGCTGCCGTGTGTTGCCGGCAGATTCGCGGTTTGCTGATTTCCCGCCTGACCAACCAGGATCGTCAGGTATTGATCGCCGTCCAACATATAAGTGGAAAATGGTGCACAGATCGACGAGCCGGTATTGGTCTTCCAGAGTTCCTTGCCGGTCGCAACGTCGAGCGCGTACACACTGCCACCCAGATCGCTGGTGAAGACGAGTCCCGTCGCCGTGATCAGAGCGCCGCCTTGCGCGGGGTACGGCACTTGCGCCTTCCAGCGCACATTTCCGGTATCCACGTCCACGGCCGACAGGACGCCGGTGCCGTTACCGCGCTTCGGCAATGCACCGCCCTTGTAGGCTTGGCCAGGGATGTATTCCGGATGCTCAGTCAATAGTTTCCAGATTCCGCATTCATTGGTGCTGCCAACCACGAACAGATTCGAATTCGGGTCGTAGGCGCCACCGAGCCACTCGATTCCCCCGCCGTGGTTCGGACAGCCCGGTATGCCTTCAGGCGTGGGGGGAGTGTCGAGTCCCTCCTGCTTGCTGAGAGTGAGACGATGAATCAGTTCGCCGTTCGCCTGCTCGAAAATGAAAAAGTTGCCGGATTTGTCCCCGATGCCCACCAGGTCACGGGCAGTACCCGCGACCTTGCCCGAAAAGAGCACCGGAACCATCGCAGGGTCGGCGTCGTGGGTGTCGTCCTTGAGGAGCTGGTAGTGCCATTTCACCCTGGGCGTCTTACCGCTGATGTCCAGGGCGACGATCGAGTTGCTGTACAGATCCTCGCCCTCGCGACCCTTTAAGACCATGTCAGGACCAGCATTGCCGGGGGCCACAAACAGCGTGTTCGTGTCCGGATTGATCGCCACTCCCGACCAGACGTCCGTGCCGCCGTGCACCCACGACTTGCCGGGCCACGTGTCACGTTTGATCGTGTCCCAGTCCCAGAGCTTCTTTCCATCGACCACGCTGAAGGCGCTTACGCGCCCTTGGTTTCCGTTATCGCCACCCCCCGTGCCAAGGATCACGCTGCCCTTGTAGACGTATGAGGCCATCGAGAAAAAGCTGTTGACGCTGTCGCGGCACCCCGGAACATCCCAGACGGTCTTGCCCGTTTCAGCGTTGAGCGCGATGACGCGGCAGTCCTGCGTCCCTAAGAACACCTTTCCATCCTCGATACCGACGCCCCGACTGACGGCAAAGGAGATGACAGGCGGGTTGTATGGGAATTGCCACTTGAGCCTGCCGGTCCGTGCGTCGAGCGCCAGCACATTGTCATGCGGCGTGGAGATGTACATCGTCCCGTTCGTAACGATGGGCGAAGCTTCCTGCTGGCCATCGTCGGAGATCTGTGTCTCCCAGGCCAGGCCCAGCGTGCCCACATTTTCTGGGGTGATCTGGCTCAGCGTGCTGTAACGATTGCCAAGATAGGACCTTGCAGGAAGCAGCCAATCGTCGGATCTGGCGGCGTCCAGCAGCGTCTGCGCATCCGGCGTGGCCTTCATCGAAGGGTTCGCGCCAGCGAGCGAAGATGAAAGCGAGACCGCGCCCATCAGAGCGAACGACAGAAGT
>Ga0179594_10000337_pt1 | contig 11606 bp, 3 predicted proteins | sample CZOMad1_1_08_16f_FD_148625 | JGI IMG/M metagenome (GOLD analysis project Ga0179594, IMG submission 148625) | Vadose zone soil fungal communities from Angelo Coast Range Reserve, California, USA - CZOMad1_1_08_16fungal (Illumina Assembly) | ecosystem: Environmental > Terrestrial > Soil > Vadose...
GTTGTCGTGCATGAAAGTCAACGCCGATATATATTGGGTCCATAGCGCCTCCTTTCAGTCTCCGTCAAAGAGCACCTTGAGTTTACTACTCAAGGTGGGGAGGCGCTTGCTTCATAACATCACTACCCCCTCCCTGGCGACAACTCAAATGCATTGACTTTTGGCAGTCAGCGGCATAGGCTCTTGCCTCCAACTCTTCCCAGGTTAACGTTAACGTCCTTACCAATACGGACAAGCGAATTACCTGCGGCATTCCCGATATGAAATATCTTAGCAAGCTCATCATCGCGCTAGTTCTCGTCGCTATCGCCCTGGTGCTGATTGACCGGCGATATTCAACGAAGGCTCTGGCTCAGGGTCAAACCGGTTATCGAAACTTCGAAGGCCCGCAGGTCCACCCGCTTGCTATTACTCCAGACGGTACTCGCCTACTCGTTGTTAACACGCCGAACGACACTTTGTCGGTATTTCATCTGACCGGAAACATGTTGACCCTGATGGCTGAAATTCCTGTGGGACTTGAGCCGGTGAGTGTGGCCGCGCGCAATGATCGCGAAGTGTGGGTGACCAACTGGCTCTCGGATTCAGTCAGCGTGGTCGACCTCAAGACGTGGAACGTAACGCGTACGTTCGACGTCGGTGACGAACCGACTGATGTTTTGTTCGCGGGCCAGCAGCATGAGATGGCGTTCGTGTGCGTGTCCGGACTGAGCCAGGTGAAGGTCTACGATCCCTCTACGCCAGCCGCCAGCCCCCAGGTACTAACCGTTCGCGGCAAGCAACCGCGCGCGCTAACGCGTAACGCGAATGGATCTCAGGTTTTCGTCTCTGTCTTTGAGTCGGGTAATCAAACCACCACCGTTCCCGCCGGTATAGTCGCGGCGAATGGTGGCCCCCCGCCGCCGTCTCCGCCATTGAAGCCTGGCTTGCCGGCCCCGCCAGGAGTTGGCTTGATTGTTAAGTGGGACGGATCGAGTTGGTCTGATGAAAGAGGCGATGGGCGCTGGACTCAAGCGATTCCATATACTCTGGCTGACGTCGACGTCGTGGTTCTGGATGCCAGCGGCGCAAGTGCGAGTGTCAGCAGGGAAGTGCACAACGTGGGCACACATATCGGAAACGCGGTTGTCGATCCCAACGGCAACCAACTGCTGGTGCTCAACGATGACGCGCTCAACAACGTTCGCTTTGAACCAAATGTGCGTGGACGCTTTCTCAAAACGCGGCTGTCGCTGATTGGTCTCGGCAATTCCACTGTCACTCCGATCGATCTCAACCAGCACATCAACTTTGGGAATCCCGCGGGCACCGATGCTGAGCGCGCCAACAGCCTGGCGCTGCCGGCTGATATCGTACGCGCCACCGACGGCACACTTTACGTTGCCGCAACTGGGTCGGCGAAAGTGGGTGTGCTCGATTCTACTGGAGTGGTCCAGGCACGCATCGCGGTGGGCCAGGGGCCGACGGGACTGGCGCTCAATCCAACGCGAAAATTACTGTACGTGCTGAATCGCTTTGACGAGACCGTGAGCATTGTCGACACGATAACGCGTGCACAACTCGCAGCTGTGCCGGTTGGTTTCAATCCCGAGCCGGACAATATTCGTCGCGGGCGCAAGGGGCTTTATGATGCCACGCTGTCGGCGCATGGCGATCTGGCTTGTGCGAGTTGTCACGCCAATGGCCATCGCGACGGCATTGCCTGGGATCTGGGAGATCCGCAGGGAGCGATGCAAGTCGTACCGAATCCTGGCGGAGCGCTCTTTGGCTTTGGTACTTCGATATTTCACCCGATGAAAGGGCCGATGATCACCCAGTCTCTGCGCGGCATCATCGGCACCGAGCCGCTGCACTGGCGGGGCGACCGCGCCCAACTGGGGAGTTTCAATCCCGCTTTCCAAAGCCTGCTGGGCGGGCCACGCCAGCTTACCCCGGCTGAGTTGGCAGACTTTCAATCGTTCGTTCAGTCGCTGTCTTATCCGCCAAACCCGATTGAGAACCTCGATCGCACTTTGCCGAATCCGGCCACAGGGCCCAACGCCTCGCGCGGCGCTCAGCTTTTCAACACGACTACATTTGACGCCGGCGTTTTCACTTGTAATCAGTGCCATGTGGCAATTCCGGGATTCGGTACGGGAACCGGAGGCGTTTTGATCCCCGCAGTCGCTCTGGACGAGTCGCAGGATTTCAAGGTGCCGCAATTGCGCGGTGAATATCAAAAGACAGGGTTCACGCGTTTGCCCGGCGAGCAACTGTCAGGCTATGGCTTTATTCACGATGGTTCGACGGACACGCTGTTCTCTTTTCTGCACGCCCCGGTTTTCACTTTTCCGAATGATAATCAGCGTCGCGACATCGAGCAGTTCGTGCTCGCGTTTGACACCGGCACGGCGCCGGCGGTTGGTTTGCAGGTCACCGTCAACAGCGATAACAAATTATCACCAGCAGTCAGCGACCGCGTAAATCTGCTGATGGCCCAGGCAGCAGCGGGAAATTGCGATCTGGTGGTCCGGGGAATCTTTGGCGGAGCGCCGCGTGGATTTCTTTATTCCGGCAACGGGATGTTTCTGCCTGATCGTCAGGCCGAAGCTGCAGTGTCATCGGCGGCGCTCTTGCAATCTGTTAGTGCGGGCGCTGAGTTGACGTTTAGCGGCGTTCCCGCGGGCGCGGGAGTTCGGATTGCGCGAGATCGAAACGGTAACGGAATCCTGAACGGAGATGAGCTGACAGCTAATGCTCTGGACACGGCACGGTTCTTTGTCTGGCAACATTACGTCGATTTCTTGAATCGTGAGCCGGACGATGGCGGGTTGGACTATTGGACCTCGAGTATTACTGGTTGCGGCGCCGACGCAGCATGCATCAGAGCGCAACGCATCGGCGTCTCAGCCGCATTCTTTATCGAGCTGGAGTTTCAGCAGACGGGTTCCGTGGTTTACCGCATGTATCGCGCGGCTTACGGCACAATGGGAAGCCCGACCCGCGCGAATGTTAGCTTCGCGCAATTCATCGCCGATCGTCCGCTGATTGTCGCCGGAGCAGGTTTGCCGCAGAGTACTGTAGACTTTGCCAATACTTTCGTCTCGCGACCAGAGTTCAAGCAAGCCTATCCCGATAACTCAACATCATCAGACTTTGTGAACAACTTGTTTGGGATGGCGGGCCTCGGTGCGGCAGAGTTCGCCACGCAGCGCCAGTCCGAAATCGACGCGTTGAATGCCTTAACGAAGACGCGGGCGCAGGTTTTACTCGACGTCATTGAGATTCAGCAGTTCAAGGATCGGGAATACAATCCCTCCTTCGTGTTGATGCAGTACTTCGGTTACCTGCGACGGGATCCGGATCAGGGAGGCTATGACTTCTGGTTGAATGTCGTCAGCAACCGCGACCTGAATAACTACCGCGGCATGGTCTGTTCATTTGTCACGTCGGCCGAGTACCAGCTTCGTTACGGTCCATCGGTGAGCCGGACCAATCAGGAATGCGCGCCGTAGAGTGGATAAGTGACACTTGAATCGCTGGCTATTCTTGTTCACACCGCGGCTTTAGCCCGGTGGTTGAGTTGAGCTGAGCTGCCTGATCTCTTTAACCGTTTTACGGTTTCTCGAAAGCAGTCATCGACCGGGCTCGAATCGAAAACCGTTGAAACGGTTTCAAGTTCGATAGCTCGTTTTGCGCCGGGCTAAAGCCGCGGCGTGGATGAGACGACAAAATACCGCTATCGAACATCATTTGTCGAAATGGATTGTGTGAGATTCGTTCCTAGCCGCCAGCCGCGCGCCGCCAGATGCTCGACTCGCCTTCGCGTCTGATCAGGTTGCTTACTTCTCGATAAGCAGCGGCATAGGCCGCGCGCATCTCTTCGGCCGTGTGTGGGCCTCCGAGCTTCCGATCGATTTCTGCAACGGTCATCTTTGCGCGCGGCGTGTAGCGCGCTATCAAAGGTCCTTCGCCGGCAACGTAGAGAGCCATTCCTTCGGCGAGCCAACGAGGCGCGCGCCCTCGGCTAACGGAATCAATCATCGCATGCGTTAATTCGTGGCGCAGCGTCGTGACCAACACTCCGCGTCGCTGCAGCACCTCCAACGGCTGTAACTCAATGTGCGTTCCTTTGGTCGCCGCTGCCGCCCACCAGGGCTGACCCGTCCGCCCGACAAAATCACCCGTCGTATCGTTGACAAAAATGTCGAGCGCCGGAAGCTCGCTCGAGGGAAATCCCGCCGAGGAAACGCGATGTAGCAGGTTAGCGCGCGTTGAGTCGAGTGTCCGCAGAATTCCCTCAGCCTCACGCCGGGGCAAGTGGGCCGGATAGCTGACGCGAAAGTGTTCGCTGGCGATTGTCAGACGCGGCGAGGGAGACACTGCGACGACAGGACGCGGAGAAGCGGAGAAGCGGAGACGCGGAGATGTGGCGACGGGCAGAGATGATGAGATGGCGACCGGGTGGTTACTACGCAGAGTCGATTGGTGCCAAAGCAAGTCAGCGGCGACACGTTGCTCGCAATCTTCCTCGGCTCCGCCGCTCCCCAGTGCGGAAAGGCTATGCCTTTCCGGGCCAGCGCAATTTTGATCATGAGGCTGCGCCTCATCATCAAGAAGGCGCAGCCTTCTTGAAAAAGAAGAAAAAACCGACTCGCCGGTAAGGCGTAGTCTTACCGCAGTGTGCGGCGGCTCAGCCGCGGTGCTTTTCTCCCCGTCACCCCATCTCCCCGTCACCCCGTCTCTTGTTTCCGCTACACTCGCGCCCGGAAAATACTTTGCCAATATTTGCTGGTACGACGCGCCGCGTTGGGCCAGCACGTGGGCGCCTTCCTGACAAAGCCCCAGACCGTGGCCAAAACCGCTGCCGCGAAAAACATAGTCAGATCCCGCGCGGCTGATTTCGAACCGCGAGCTCTTCAGCTTGCTCCAACCGAGCGCGCGGCCCACGATGATCTTGAAATCCCAGCCGCTCACCAGACGATGCTGTTGACCGTCAATCGCTATTGATTCAGCCCGACCAGTCGCATCGCGTTGCGCTACTCTCAAATTGTCCAGTCGCGCTCCCGGGTCTGTGCGCACGTCGCTGCGAAGTGCCCGCCAGAGTTGAGCCTCGGAGATCACGTCGGTCCAACTGTGATGCGGCATCGTCGCGCAGTATTCATCCGCGACTCCGAGCAAGTAAGACGGTGGTGTGACACCCCACAATGTCTGAATGTTTGCGGTAGCCCCACCACACGAGGCGCTGAAATAAGCGTCAGCAGCCTGGCCGCGGTCATCGCGGAGGATTACTCCAGTGGTGGCGCGCACGGCGGCAATCGCCCGGCGATTAGTCATCGCCTGCGCGCCCGGGCCAGTCGTGCTCGTGGCAGAAACAAAACGCTGGCAATGCGTCAAGGTACAAAAGTCGTAACCGTCTCGCGCATGACGGCCAAGATTTTTCAGTGCGTACGTACGCGCGGCTACCGCGAGCGCCTTCAATGCTTCTGGCTGATCTTCCATGCTGCCTTCAGTAGCCACGACCCCGGCAACATAGTCTTCCAGTGACAGCTTTTTGGTTACGTCTTCCCGCACCAGGTGAATGGACACGACAGAAGGGGAGACACGGAGACGCGGAGACGCGGGGACGTCTGATGCAGCCGGAGGGCCTTCCGGCGACGCTGTTTGGCCTCTTCGATTTTCCTCTCCTTGTATTCCTATGATCCCCGTGTCTCCCCGTCCCTCCTTCGCCCGAACGTACTTTTCAAAAACGCCTCGGGACACGGCTGCTGCTTCGGCTCCATGCGCTCTTTTCAGAAACACCAGGACCGCGAGCTCTACCTTGTCCGGCGATGGTGTAGCGTCCAAGGTCGGATCGGCAGCAAAACCTACAAACCAACCTTGAGTGCGAAAGCCATTTATGGGTGTGGAGGTGCCGGTCTTGCCGAAGATATACAACTCGGGTAACTCGAGCCCCGCATTTTTTGCAGTCCCGAAACTCACCGCGCCACGCATGCCCTCAATCACGAGTGCCCGCTGTTCGGGAGAAATTTCCAACTGCGATCGGCGAGAGACATGAAAGTCAGCATCGCTGGCCACACCCGGCGTTAGCAACTGCCCGCCATTTAACAGCGCCGAGTAAGCCGTCAGCAATTGAATCGGCGTCGCTTGCAGGTAACTGCCTTCACCAAGAGTGTTGCGCGGATCGCGTTTGCCGCGCAGCAACGTTCCGCGCGCTTCGTGATCGTTGCCTGCGCCAGTCGGCCGGCCAAAGCCGAACGACCCAAGGGTCGCACTCAACTGCTCTTCATCGAGCCGCTCGCCAAGCGTGCCGAAGTAGTAATTGCACGAGTAAGCAATCGCTTCCGCGGGATTCAGCGGCGGCAGATTGCGCGGGTGGGCGCAGACGGTGGCAAAGTCTTTGTGCGAGTAATGCTCGCGACACAGGGTGCGCGAGTCTCGCCCAATCACGCCGGCGCGCAATGCGGTCAAAGCGACGAATGGTTTAATTGTCGAGCCCGGGCTGAACGCGTTTGCGAAAGCAATCTCAGGATTGACGATAGCCCGCACGCGGCCTGTTTGCGGATCCATGACGATGATCGTGCCTTCGCGCTGCCCGAGTGCGTCAGCGGCCGCGCGCTGTAAAGCGCCATCGATCTGGTCCGCAACGGCGCCGTGCATGGGCTGGGTTGGAAAGTCGTGTGATCTGGCAGCGAACCACCACGTGGCGGCGCACAAGCTTATGAACGTAAGGCCATAAATCTGGAAATACGGAACGCTGCCAGCCGAAGTACAAAATTCTCGGATAGCTGGCCAGGATAACTTAGCGCCTTTGCCTCTTTGCGACTTTGCGTGAAATGTTTGTATCCGCACGACCCGCTTCCAAACTCAGTTGAGTGCAATCAGAGCTACGAATCTAACGCAAAGGACGCAAAGGTTTTTCGCAAAGGACGCAAAGGTTCTGCGCCGTCAACGCAAAGGGCAATACTCTGCGCGCCTTTGCGGTTTTCCTTTGCGTTAAAGTTATCCATTCAAATCGCCAGTCTGGCGGTAGAGCACATAGCCGTCGTTCACGCAGTGATCGTTGCTGATCCCAGCGGTTTGGCTTCTCCTTCAGTTGGGCTGCTCTCCACCGGCGCGGGGCTTGGCGGCGGTGGATTACTATCGACTTTAGCGAAAGTGCTGAGCATCAACACCCAGCCAAACAACGTGAACACGAACACCAGTGCCAGTCGCGCTGAGAAGACAGCAACCTCGCGCCAGGTGCCTCCCATCGTTACTCTCGTGAATAACAAGACGTACGGGATCAAGCCAAAAACGATCAGCCCCAGGGAATAGATAAGAATCGACTCCAAAGCAAAGGCGCGCGCCAGAGTCTGGCCCAGGCTCTTGAGCACCGCCTTTGGACCAGTGCGCACGAATGCGAGCAGGTCCTGTCTTCCTAAGTCGACCCACAAATGAATCATTGCCAGCGGCAGGCCGATCACAAAGATCAGCGTGCGCGCGGTAGCAAACAATACAGTGGGCCAATGGGTCGGTGGGATCGGCAAAGTCGCAACCGGCTTGGCGCCTGCTGCCGCGGCACTCACGAGCGGCGGCGCGAGTGCAAGATGCGGTGTGGGGTAATGCATCTGCCAGCGATTCAGCAGATACGCGATTCCCCAGCCGATCAGGACGAGCGGCAGCGTCAGCAGCGCGAGTTTGCATGAGTCGCGCAACGCCGCGGGCCAGTCAATGTGGGTCTCACGCACGTTTCTGATCACCACGGCCTGCAGCAGAAAGAAGATCACCGGTGCGCAGGCAACGAAGACCAACGTCAAGAGAATCTGCCAGACCTTTGCTTCTTTGGTGGCGATAAAGCCGTAGAGAGCCGCAAGCAGCAACGCGTACAGACCAGCAAAGATCGCGAGTGCGCCAGGGCTCTTCAGCAGTGAACGGATTGTTTCAATAATTTGCTTCATGGTATCTCTTAGCGTCGAAATCTTGTTTGCAGCCTGGCCGGCTAAAGTTCAAATCCACGGCGGGGGCGAGCCGCCCTTCCTTACCTGAGAGACAGTCCAGTTTTGCTTGCCCTACCAACATTGAACGCCTTTCAATCTGAAAACCACTTCTCTACTAAAATCAGCTCGGGGTAAGGAAGGGTGGCTTGCCCCCGCGGATTTCATTTCTTGTCCAGGAATCTGAGCCTGGCATTGCCGGTATTCGACTGCACCGTTGGTTGGTACATCAGTTCCGCGCGCGCCGGCGCGACGCGAAACTCGCCCGGCACCTCAACGCGCACGACGTACTGGAACGATGCCTTGCCATTAAACTCATCCTGGAAGAAGACCGTCTTCGCATCGCGAAACTCACGGTTGCTGTACCAATCGCTCCACCCTTTGTCCGTGTAGTTGAATGATAGGCCGTCAGCCCTCGCGGTTTGCTCACAGCCGGAAGGGATCGGATCCTCGACCATCAGGTACTGGGCTCTGGCGCCTTCCAGTCGCAAGCGCACGACAATCAAATCGCCTGAACGCAGTTCCCCACTTAATGGCTCGACCTTCCATGACGCCTTGTCCTGATTGTCTTTAGTTACTCGCAGACGCAGGTATTCGCGCGTCAGTTTGAGATCCGAAGACGATTGCGGCTGCACTTCGTCTTCACCGGTGAAATACTCGAGCGCAGTCGAGACATACAGCGCGCCGCGACCATGCTTGACGATACGAATCTGATTATTCTCGCCAACTTCGCCCGCTTTCTTCGTGACGGTGAATGACTGCACGCTGGCCGCAGTAACGTGTTGCGAGAGCACTTGCTCGCCATTGAGATAGACTTCAAAGGTGTAGTCCGGAGACAGCTCCTGGCTCACCTTCACGTAATCGCTCAAGCCGAGCAGCGCGAACGCCGTCTCTTTCGTCGATAGCCAGTAGTAGCCGTTGCGCCGGTGGGCCACCAGCCAACGCGCCGCCTTGGGCAGCAGCGGGCTGCGAGGCGAGATTTGGGCCAGCGCCTTCAAAGAGAGCGCTGTCGTTTCGACATCAATCACCACCGGTTGACCGTAATCGTTGACCCGATTCGTGGGCCAGTTCACTTCGTACTCGTTCACGTGAGCCGAACTTTCGATCTCGCCGGCGATCTCTCCGGCGCGGTTGTCGCCGCGCTGCTTGAGCGCCAGCGCCAGCAACGCGCGACCGTAGGGCTGCAGTTTTTGGTGGTTCGAGTAAAGCTGCTCGAGAAAATGAGCATCAGTGCTGCCGCTTTCCACCAGAGCGTAGATCATGTAACTGCGCGTTTCCGCATCAATGGGATTGCCATTGTCGCGTTTGTTGGCATCCAGCATGGCCGCCAACTTGTCACGCCCGCGGTCCACGCGCCACTGCTCGACCTGGAATCCGGCCCGCGAGGCCATCGTCAACCCATCGACAACGTAAGCAGTCATGAACGGATCGGTCTTATCGTCCTTCCACCAACCCCAACCGCCGTCGCTGTGCTGATAAGTGTAGAGGCGATCCATGCCGCGCTGGACTTTCTTTGGCAGATCGTTGTCGCCGCGAATGCGAGCAGTGGGCACGTCTTTCAAAGCCTGGGCGACAACCACGTCGGGCAGGAATCCGGACATGGTTTGCTCTGTGCAGCCATAGGGGAAGCTGGTCAGGTAATCGAGGGCGCCGAACATTGTGCCGACCACTGAAGGCGCGGCCTCGATCTTCAGACTGCGAGCGTGGATATCGGGATGATGGGCCAGGTTGAATGATTGCGTTTGCTCGCCATCATTCTGGGTGAGCGCAACCGCGCCGCCGATGGTCTGCTTCAATCCGTGCGGCACTACCGGCATTGTCATCTCGACCGCGTCGGATTCGGCGTCGGTCAGGGCCTTGGCCAGCAGGCGCAGTTCGCCCGGTTGGGAGGCACGCACCTGCCAGTCAACTCGATATTGTCCGTCGCGCGGAATCGTTACCGTCTGTGTGGATTCACCGACAAGTTCGGCGCCGTTTAGCTCCAGCGAGATGCGCGTGCTCTTTTCCTTATTCAGAAAGTTGTGCACCACTCCGGAGATCGTTACCGAATCGCCCTCGGTCAAAAACCGCGGCATCTCGAGCCGCATGATCACGTCTTTACGCGCCAGCACTTTCTGGACCGACGAACCAACGCGCGTGTCTGCAGTCACTGCTCTGGCGGTCGCGCGCCAGGTTGTCAGGTTGTCGGGCAGTTTGAATTGCACAGTGGCTTTGCCGTCGCCGCCGGTTACCACGTCTGCCTGCCAAAAGGCTGTGTCCTTGAATTCTTTGCGAATCGTCGGTTCGGCCATCTGACCTTCGTTTTTGAAATCCGCCAGTTCGTATCCGCGTTTGTTCATGGCCAGGCTCATCGGCTTGTCGCCGGAGTAGCCGGTGAACGTGTAGTGAATTGCCAGATGCGTCTGCACCTCGTTATAACGTTTGCCGTAAAACTCACGTTTGATGTTGGTGGCGGTCTCCGGCTGAATGCTGTAGATCGCTTCGTCGACGATGCCGAGACTGATTTCCGCTCCCGCTGCGGGAGAGCCGTCTGCATTGCGAGCCATCACCGTGTACGAGGCCACATCGCGCGGCTTGTATTCCTTTTTGTTGGGAATCACATCAAGCTTGAGCATGCGATCGCGCGCCGGCACCGCCAGCAACTGGCTCTCGGCAATCATGTCGTCATTCTTGACGTAGGTAACATTGAGATAGACGTTGGGTGCGTAGCGTTTGTCGATCGGCACATCGATAACCAGACTGCGGCCCGTGGCGTCGAGCTGCCGGCTCGTCAACACACTTGCCAGTTCAGTGGTGACCAGCAAATGAACCTGGTCGTCAGGCAACATCGCCAGCACATGGGCGGTTTCACCCGGTCGATAGGATTTCTTGTCCGGCACCAGCTTGATCGATTTCGCGTCCTGGTTGTTAAAGGCAAAGTCGGCCCACTTGTTGTTTCGATCGGTGGACCACAAGTAACCGCCGCGGTTGACGATCTCGTTGTCCTTCTCGTTGACGATGGCCAGGATGTGGATATAGCCCAGCAGCGGCACCGGATAGTCGTACGTGGCCTTGCCCTGTGAGTCGGTGGTCACGTCGGCGCTGGACAACTCGTTCTCGTGCGAGACGTACTCGGTAGTGTCGTACTTATAGCCGTTGTCGTTATGGGGAGTAACAACCTTCTCCCAACGTTCCTCGATGAACTTGAGAGTCACTTTTTCTCCGACCGGATGGCCTGAGTAATCGGAGGTGCGCACGACGATTTTTGCGGTGTCTCCCTGGTAATACAGATAGTGCTCAGGTTCGGCATTGGCAATTGTCTTGCCGCGTGTGCCGACAAAGCTCGCGCTGCCTTCCATCTCGCGACGCGACTGGTCAGTCACGTGTACTTCCAACCGGTACGAGTAATCCCATTCGTCGCTTTCATCCGGCGGAGGCACTTCGAAATCAATCGTCAGGCGGCCATTCGCATCGAGCGCACCGTCGCCTTCTTTCGCGACATCATTGCCGTAATAGCTGCCGTCGGACTCATCGCCGCCTTCATTCTCCGGGCCGGCAGCATCGTCGAAATCGTCTGCTGAATCACCTTCCCACCATGAGTGGTAATAACGCGAACGATAGATGAAATAGTGCACGTCGGCTTTACTAACGGGCGCGCCGAAAAAGTAGCGA
>Ga0179594_10000338_pt1 | contig 11555 bp, 13 predicted proteins | sample CZOMad1_1_08_16f_FD_148625 | JGI IMG/M metagenome (GOLD analysis project Ga0179594, IMG submission 148625) | Vadose zone soil fungal communities from Angelo Coast Range Reserve, California, USA - CZOMad1_1_08_16fungal (Illumina Assembly) | ecosystem: Environmental > Terrestrial > Soil > Vadose...
CCTCAGCGGCATAACGATGGATGTCGGGATGTCGCTGCTCGTCTTCAACCTCATGATGACCGCGCTCAGTCGACCGGCCGAGGAAAGAGAGCCCGTTCCAGCTCCAGGAGCAGCCCCAATTCCCGCCGGAGGGTCAGCCGAATGAGTGCGCGCTTTGTCGCTCTGGTGGCCGGGGTCTTCTTCTTCTTCCTCGCCGTGGCCACCCAGGGCATCCTCCCCTTCATCGAGCCGTCAGCGCGAACGACCGACGTGACCGCCGTGATCCGAACCGACTTCGGCCAGCTCAAATGGATCATTACAGAGGCCACCGACTATACGCCGCTGCAAAAGCTCGGCCGCCAGGTATATCTTCGCGAAGGGTGTTGGTACTGCCATTCGCAATACGTGCGTCCGGTGACCGGCGAGACGCGCCGTTGGGGTCCGGTCTCCGAGGCCGGCGAATACGCCTTCGATGTGCCGCACCTATGGGGCACGCGGCGTATCGGGCCGGATCTGACACGGGTGGGGCTCAAGTACAGCGACGAATGGCATCTCGCGCATTTCTGGAATCCCCGGATGCTCTCGCCGGATTCGATCATGGCGCCTTTTCGGGGATTGTTCGAGACGCCCGCGGAATCCGTCAAGATCGTCGAAGACGGAGCCGGTAATCGTAGCCTGGAACGTACGCCTGTTACTGAGAAGCTGTTTGCTTTCGGAAGCAAGGAGCAGATCAAGCTTACGCCGAATGCTGATGGACTCCTGTTTGTGCCGTTGGAGGCGAGCGACAAGGCTCCAATCATTTGGATACCAAACAAGGAATACACCGGCGACACCGTTACCATCGCCGCGGAGACAGAAGCGCTGCAGGGTCTCATCGCTTATCTCCAGAAACTTGGCATGAATCGCGGCAAGTGGCGGGATCTGTTTGAGCCGCAAAAGCTAGAAGTTACCGATGCGACGATGCCGCGATCGAGCGAATGGATCACCTACGGCAAGGAGGTCTATCAGCGGCGATGCGTCGGCTGCCACGGGGTGAACGGTGACGGCAATGGACCGGCTGCGACTTTTTTGTACAAGCAGCGCCCGAGGAGCTTCGCGGCGGCCGTTTTCAAATTCAGGCTGACCAAGGAGCCGTTGCCGACTGACGGCGACCTCCTGCGCACCGTTACGCGAGGTGTTCGCGGCACGGCGATGCCGGCCTGGCACGAGCTGCCTTTAACCGACCGCCTCGCCGTCATTCAGTACATCAAGTATGAACTGGCGGTCGATCGCTCCGATCCGGCAAAGCCCTATGCCTTTTTCAAGGAAGAACCGCCGGGCCCGCCCTTGTATATCGGACGGCCGCCTGTTCCGTCCGAGCAGATGCTCGCTCACGCCAAGGATGTGTGGCGGAATGCCAAGTGTTGGGAGTGTCACGGCCAAACCGGGAAGGGTGATGGCGAGAAGGCTCCCGGGCTGAAGGACGATCTGGGCTTCCCGGTCAAGCCCGCGGACCTCACTGCTGGACAATTCAAGTCAGGCCCGACAGTTGAGGACATCTTTCGCACCATGACGACCGGGTTGAGCGGCACGCCCATGCCGTCCTACCGGGATCCATTGTCAGAAGAAGATCGCTGGGCGCTCTCCTACTACGTACTCGCGCTATCGGCCTACAAGGATCCGCTAACGGGCGAACCGCTGCCGATCGCCCCCAGTGATCGCAGAGCGCTCAACGATCCCGCGCTCGAGGCCGGTACGCCAGACAAAGCCTACATTCCAAGCGGGCGCGCCACAGCGAGCCGCGGCGGCGCTCACGTCTTCGCCGGCCGCGGTGGGAACAGCGTGGCCGCCAAGGAGCAATGAGCGATGACCATCTATTTCGAGATCGTCGGCCCCTACCTTGCAGCCTTGATGATGAGCCTTGGTGCGCTCTGCCTCTTCGTTTGGGGGGTGCTCGCGGGCGCCTTCAGCGGCGCCGACGAGGCATCCATACGGTTCCTGCAGAGGGAGGTCGGCGATGACGGATCCGACGCGCACGCCAGGCACGACGGCGAATAACAGTTCACCCGCCGAGACGGAGGAGATGGAGGAGTATGCCGGCGGCACTATTCAGTCTCACCACGGCCACGTGCCCCTGTGGCTGTTGGTTGTTTATGCCGTCCTCTTCATCTGGGCGCTGTACTATCTCGTCGTCTATTGGGGTGGGCTTGGACCGGGACGGATCTAGCGATCGCGGCCTACAGGGCAACCGATTGAATGCTGATTTCTAAAGGAGCAGGAGATGCTGGTTGAGAAGGAGAGGGGGATGCTGGCAGCTAGGATCATTTTCGCCATCATGGTCTTGAATCTGCTCTTCCTGTTCTCCGAACTGGTCATGAATGTGGTCCGTGTCTATTTCGGCTGACGAGGAGGGCGCATGTTGGAGAATCCAGTTTTTTCGCTCGCCGATGCGAGTGCGATCCAGGTCATCGCGTTTGTCGGCTTCGCGATCGCCACCATTGCCTTCTTCGGTTGGCTCGCCTGGCTCGTGCGCAGATGAGCGCCTACCTGATAATCTTCTTCGCGGGGTTCGCCGGCAGTTTTCACTGCATCGGTATGTGCGGCGGGTTCGCGTGTGCGCTGAGCCGCGACCCGCAGGGACGCGGCGCGACAGTTCTGCGCCATCTGCTTTACAATACAGGGCGGTTGACGACGTACTGCTTTCTCGGCGGACTTGCGGGCGCCTTCGGCCAGGTCATATGCACGCCGCAGGGAACGACAGTGCCGCTGCTGAGCGGTCCGCTTGACACAGGTCAGCGGATTCTCGCGATCCTCGCCGGACTGCTGATGATGGCCATGGCGCTGCAGTTCTTTGGCCTGCTGCCGCGCTTGCATCGCATCACGACCAGCTTCGGCGCGGGTACCCTCGCGGCATCCCTGCGCAGCCTCTTGGCGGCGCCGGGACGTGCCGCTCCGCTCGCGTTTGGCGTATTCAACGGCTTCCTGCCCTGTCCGCTGGTCTACGCCTTTGCAGCTCAGGCGGCGAGCACGGCCGAAGCGCTGCACGGTTTTCTGACCATGGCAGCGTTCGGGCTCGGCACCTTCCCCGCGTTGCTGCTGACGGGCGGCGTCGGCCACGCACTGGCGCCGGCATGGCGGCAGCGTGGCGTGTGGCTGGCCGGCAGCTGCATTCTGCTGCTCGGTCTCGTCACCGTCGGTCGCGGTGTCCTCCCTTTCGCCGCGCACTTCGCGCATGGTTGGCCAGGAGGACATCCCGCATGACGGCACCGGACCGTGCGCTGTGCAGCCATTGCCTGTTACCCATCGGGCGGCGCGCGATGCAAGGCACGGTGAACGGTGAGCCTTGCATATTCTGCTGCTACGGCTGCTGCATTGCTTACCAAGTCAAGAACGGCAAAACCGAGGAGTGGGAAGCCGCCTGGCTGCTGATCCGGCTCGGTGTCGGCGGCTTTCTCTCCATGAATATCATGCTGTTCAGCCTGCTCCTGTATACCGACGCCTTCAGCGGCGCGGATGCCGAGATGCTTCCCTGGATTCATCTCCTGCTCTGGTTGTTCGCCACGCCCGCGGTGATCATTCTCGGCGGCCCGTTTCTGCGCGAGACGTGGCTCAACGGCAAGGAGGGACGCCTGACCTCGTCGGCGCTGATCGTCCTCGGCGTCGGCGCCGCCTATCTCTATTCCGCCTTCGCCGTCATCGAGCGCGGCCCCAATGTCTATTTCGACACCGCAAGCATGGTGCTGATGCTGTTCACCGTGGGCTATTATCTCGATGCTGTCGCGCGTGCACGGGCGGCGCGTGACCTGCAGCCGCTGCTGGCGGCGGAAAGCGAGTGGGCGACCATTGTTGATGGCAACGCAGAGTACCGCCGGCCGGTGCGCGAGGTTGGCGCCGGTACGTTGGTGCGGGTTCGGCCGGGGGAGCGCATCCCCGTCGACGGTATGGTCAAAGAGGGCGAATCGCACACCGACGAGGCCGTGATTACCGGCGAAAGCCGGCAGATCGCCAAGGGCGCCGGATCGCATGTGATCGCCGGCAGTCTCAATCTTGACGGCCCGCTCCTCATCCAAAGCAGCGGCGCGGCCAACGTCACCCGCTGGGCGCAGATCTGTCGATCGGTGCGCGATGCACTTACCTGCCGCAGCCCAAGCCAGCGCCTCGCCGACCACATTGTCGGCGCCTTCGTGCCGATCATTCTCATGCTGGGGGTTGGAGCGTCGGTGTACTGGGCACAGCACCTGCCGTTTGACCGCGCGCTGTTGATCGGCCTCGCGGTGCTGGTGGTCGCTTGTCCGTGCGCGGTGGGGCTTGCGGCACCGATGGCCACGTCGCTTGGCATCGGACGATTGGCCCGGCGCGGTTGCCTCGTGCGCGACCCTGCTGCGCTCGAGGCGCTCGCGCGCATGCGGCTGATCGCCTTCGACAAGACCGGCACGCTCACCTCAGGCGAGGCGCGCGTTGTCGCCATTGATACTGACGGCACCAGCGCCGACGTGGTGCTCGCACATGCCGCGGGACTGGAACGCCATTCCGAGCACGGCTTGGCCCGCGCCGTCGTTGCAGCGGCTGCGGCGCGTGGACTCGAGCCGATGGCGAGCCGCGACGTTCGGGTCGCGCCAGGACGCGGCATCCGCGGCAACTCGGATGGTCAGACCGTGGCGGCCGGCAGTGCGATCCTGATGCGCGAGTTGGGTTGGTCGCTGGCGTCCAGTCTGGCCAAGCGCGGGCGATTGTGCGAAGCGACGGGCCACTCGGTGATCTATGTCGGCTGGGGCGAGCGGGTGCATGCCGTGCTGTCGCTTGACGATACGCCGCTGCCAGAGGCGCGCGCGACGGTCGAAGCTTTGCGTTGCCGCAAGGTGCGCGCGATACTGTTGACCGGCGACCTTCAGGCGGCCGCGCAACGAATTGCCACAGCAGTCGGGATCGATAGCGACGATATCGAGGCAGGCCTATTGCCCGCGGCCAAACGCGCGGCGCTGGAACGGCGCCGGGGTAACCATGACATGGTCGCGATGGTCGGTGACGGCCTCAATGATGCGCCGGTGTTGGCCGGAGCCGATGTCGGGATCGCCGTTGGTTCGGCGACGGATCTTGCCCGCGAGGCCGCCGCGGTCGTGCTCCCTCCGGGAGCGCTATGGATGCTGCCATGGGCGATCGATGTCGCTCGCGCCGTCCGCGCGATCATTCTCACCAACCTGGCGTGGGCGTTCGGTTACAATCTCATTGCCGTGGGGTTGGCGATGGCTGGAGTACTCCAGCCGGTGCTGGCGGCGGCAGTGATGGCCGGGTCGAGCATCGTCGTGGTCCTGAATTCGCTGCGGTTGGAGCGACTGCCCGAACCTGCTGCATCGCCGGTCCCCGAGCAATGTTCGGTACTCGCGACTCAGATCGCTCCCGAACCTCGCAGCACGGCCGTTCCCATCAACAACAAAGCCCTGCAAGCGGGCTGACCCGACTGGTACCCGCTTTCCGAAGTTCGTGATACATTGCGGCAGCCTCCCAAGTAATGCGAATTTCGGATTCGGGACACTAGCCGAACGTGTCACGCGTAAAGGCAGCGTACCAGCTTTGCGCCTCGCGTGCGGCCCGGCGGCGGGTTTCGGCGCTTTCCTGCACCTGGCTGACGAAGTTGTCGACGATCTTGATCGTTCCGGCCGCGGGCTTGAAGCTGACAGCATTGCTCACCGCATCGTCGGGACTAAGAAAAGTATAGCAACTGTTGAACAAATGAGGCGGTGGGCGCTCGGACCCGGTCAGCACCGCGGCGATGGCAAACGCACAGGCCTTGGCCTGGCTATTCGCAACGAACGCCGATTTCGGCATGTCGCCGGCACTGGTCGCATCGCCCACGACGTGGATTCCCGGCTGTAGCTTCGATTCGAACGTTATGGGATCGACCGGACACCACCCAGATTGATCCACGAGGCCGATTTGCTGCGCGAGCTGGCCAGCCATTTGCGGGGGTATGACATTTACGACGGCGGCCTTGAATGTGTCGCTCGCTGTTCTGACGGATCGCTCCTTCACGTCGATTGCCTTCACTCCACCGGTGAATTGGGCAGGTAGCCATTCGATCATGCCCCGATAGTGGCGTTCCCAGGCATCCAGAAATAGATCTTGCGCGTTGAAGTTGTCTTTTGCATCAAGGATCAGGATCCTCGAGTGCGGCTTGTACTGTTTGAAATAATAAGCAACCAGAGAGGCACGTTCGTATGGGGCGGGCGGGCAGCGGAACGGGTTGGGGGGCGCGACAAGTACGAAGACGCCGCCATCCTCCATGCTTTCGAGTTGCCGTCGCAGCAGCTGCGTCTGTGGGCCCGCGTTCCAGGCGTGCGGGATGACCTGCGTTGCCGCCTCGTCATATCCCGCGAGGGCGTCGTAATTGAAAGCGATCCCAGGGGCAACGACGACGCGGTCGTAAGGCAATTTTGAACCACTCTTGAGCCCGACGGTTTTTGCGACCGGATCAACCGATGTCACGGAGTCATGAATGACATTGATGCCGTATCGTTGCGCGAGCGTCTCGTACCCATGCGTAAGCGACTCGAGCGAGCATAGCCCGGCGAGATAGAGGTTGCTGAAAAAGCAAGTCGTATAGTTCGGCTTTGGCTCAACCAGCGTGACCTCGATCGTTGGCGCGCTGACGGCCAAGTACTGGGCGGCCGTGGCACCGCCGATGCCGCCACCGACGACGGCAACCTTCGCCTTGGCCTGGCTTGCTCCCAATCGAGGGCCGAGTGCCGCGAGGGCCATCCCTCCCGTCAAGCAGCCGAACTCTCGACGCGTTCGGGACTTCATGGCCTGACCTACTTGTTCAGCGCTGCGAGATAGCGCGCCACCGTCGCGATTTCTTCATCATTGAGCGACAGGGCGACGGCGCGCATGATATGGCTCGGGCGCTCACGCGATCTGTATGCAAGCATTGCGCGGGTGAGCATCTCCGGACTCATGCCGAGGATCGTCGGAATACCACCATCGCCACCATCCAGACGATGGCAGGACGTGCACATCGCGGCGAGTTGGGCTCCACCATCGCGGTCCGCTGCCTGGCTGCGATCGGCGAGAATAATGAATGAGCTTGCAGCAATGGAAACGGCGATGATTTTACGCATTCTCAGACCGGCTCCATCCCGGTGTTTGCGATCGCCGATCCCTTTGTCCACGACGCGAAGGAGCGTAGCAGCTTCGATACGGCATCATTAAGCGACAGTCAGGTCGTGCTGCAACATATAGCTGCCGCTACCATCCTCTTCCCAAACGAACTCGAGCCGACCGCTCTGTGTCGCGCGCAAGTAGAACTCGATAAAAGGATTCGCCGCCATGGCTTCATGGAGATCGACGCTGAACACCACGACGCCATTGTGGCGGCAAGTAAACTTGTTGACGATCTTGCGCGGGATGACGTTGCCTTGGTCATCGTGCCGCAGCCCTGTCTCCATCGGATGGCTGATCAGGGTTTTAACCGAAAACACTTCACCGCTCGCGGCGGCGCTTGGCACTTGTACACGGGGTGTCGGAGCGAACATTCCGCACCTCCTCCGGGATGTCATTTGCATCCGTTGGTGGCGACCTCGACCCAGGTTTCGGTCATCAGCAACGTGCCGTCGTTCATCTCCGCCACCGCGAGGACATATTGCGGTTCGGCAAGGCGAATGCGCGTCGACACACGGGGCTCGCTGCGTTGCGGGACGAAATGAAACGTGGCGACCTCGATTAGCGGGTTTCGTGGCGCCAGCACAGAAACGTGCCTGACGTGATCGGCTTCCGTCATGGGACTATCGATCGCGAGCGTAAGCGGCACCGTGTATCCATTCGGAAAGGTTCGCGGCATCACCAGATGCAGACGATCGGATGCGGTCGGGGTTTTTCCGGTCAGTTGCTTAACGAGATCCACCGCGTCATCGTTCGGGGGCGGTGATAAGGCGAGAGCGGCGCTTGCAAAGCCGGTGCTCCCCGCAACGGCGGCGGTCAAGACGGTTCGGCGCGTAACGCCAAGTGGCTTTGTCTTCTCCAACGCGAGATCCTCCCTATCGACAGGCGGAACTCTCCAAGCGAGCGCTCGATATTTCTGGCGTTGAGATCTTACCATGGGTGCTCTCACAAGACGACTCCTCCTCGCGGGGCGGGCCGTCGGCGCGGCCGAGGGAGGCCGTGTGCGCGATCGCGATCGGCTCAGAATTCCATGTCGCTGCGATGGTGGTCGTGGTCATGGCCCGGCAAAGGTGGCGGCGGCGGCGTCGGCAGCTCGGTAACCATGGCCTCAGTGGTGATGAGCAGGCCGGCGACCGAGACCGCGTCCTGCAGCGCGGTGCGCACCACCTTGGTTGGATCGATGATGCCCTTGGAGACCAGGTCGCCGTACTCGCCGGTCTGGGCATCATAACCCCAGTGGTACTGCTCCTTCTCCAGGATCTTTCCGACCACAACCGAGGCGTCGTCGCCGGCGTTTAGTGCTATCTGGCGCGCTGGCCAACTGATTGCCTTCTTGACGATGTCAACGCCGTGCTTCTGGTCCTCGTTGACTGGCTTCACCCGGTCGAGCACCTTGGCGGCGCGCAGCAGCGCCACGCCGCCGCCCGGCAAAATACCTTCCTCGACCGCGGCGCGCGTCGCATGCATCGCGTCGTCGACGCGATCCTTGCGCTCCCGCGCGTCGATCTCGGTGGCCCCGCCGACATGGATCACTGCCACCCCGCCGGTGAGCTTGGCGAGCCGCTCCTCCAGCTTCTCGCGGTCATAGTCGGAGGTGGTCTCCGCGATGTGCTGCTTGATCTGGTTGATGCGGGCCTCGATGTCCCCCTTCTTGCCGGCGCCGCCGACAATCGTGGTGCTCTCCTTGTCGATCATTACCGTTCTGGCTCGGCCGAGCATGTCGAGCGTGGCGTTCTCAAGCTTGACGCCGAGGTCTTCCAAGATGGCGGTACCACCCGTGAGGATGGCGACATCTTGCAGCATCGCCTTGCGGCGATCGCCAAAGCCGGGCGCTTTCACCGCCGCGACATTGAGGCCGCCGCGCAGCTTGTTGACCACGAGGGTGGCGAGTGCCTCGCCTTCGATGTCTTCGGCAATAATGAGCAGCGGCTTACCGGTCTGCGCCAGGGCTTCCAACAGCGGCAGCAGTTCCCGCAAGTCCGAAAGCTTTTTATCATACACGAGGACGTAGGGATTCTCCATCTCCACCCGCATCTTGTCGGCATTGGTAATGAAGTAGGGCGAGACATAGCCCCGATCGAACTGCATGCCCTCGACCACGTCGAGCTCAGTCTCAAGCGACTTCGCTTCTTCGGCCGTGATCACGCCCTCGTTGCCTACCTTCTTCATGGCCTCGGCGAGCAACCTGCCGATTTCGGCATCGCCATTGGCGGAGATGGTGCCGACCTGCGCGATCTCGTCGTTGGAGGTGATCTTCTTCGAGTTCCTCTTGAGATCCTCGACGACAGCGTTTACCGCAAGGTCGATGCCGCGCTTCAGGTCCATCGGATTCATGCCGGCGGCGACTGCCTTGGTGCCTTCGCGAACGAGGGAAGCCGCCAGCACGATTGCAGTGGTTGTGCCGTCACCGGCGACATAGGAGGTCTTGCTCGCGACCTCGCGCACGAGCCGCGCCCCCATGTTCTCGAATTTGTCCTCGAGCTCGATATCTCCGGCGACCGTCACACCGTCCTTGGTAATGCGGGGTGCGCCAAACGACTTGTCCAGTACGACGTTGCGCCCCTTGGGCCCAAGTGTCACCCGCACCGCGTTGGCGAGAATGTCGACACCGCGCAGCATGCTTTCACGCGCCCTGCCGGAAAATGCGACTTGCCTTGCTACCATGGATGCTTCCCGTGCACGTGCGGCGCGCTGAGATCGACCGTTTTTTGTCACGACCTCGTGTCAATGTAGATTTCACTGCTCCGGCATTATCGTTTGCCGTTTCTGGGTCGCGTCTCAATCCATGATCAGCACTTCCGCGTGCATTCCACCGGGACGAGCTTCCCCTCCCAGCGGGCGCTGGTGATTTCAACTCACAGATTCCCAAACTTTTGCGGTTCCCATTTTTTTTTGGCTGGTGCCAAAAAGCCAATCAAATTGCGTTGCCGCGGCATTAAGAATATCTTATCGGCGTGATCACCATCCGGCAGCTGTGTTATCTGGACGCACTTGCCCGTCATCAACATTTTGGACGGGCCGCGGCGGAGTGTTGTGTCAGCCAGCCCGCTCTTTCAATGCAGATCCACGAGCTGGAAGGGCTTCTCGGCATAGAGTTGATTGAGCGGCGCCCGGGCGCGCCGATGTTCACCGAGCTTGGTATCGAGATCGCGCAATGCGCCGGAGCGATCCTCGGTGCAGTGCGCGACCTGACAGACCGGGCTCAACATGGAGCCAAGGTCCTGAGCGGAACGTTGCGCCTTGGCGTCATCCCCACGCTGGCGCCGTATCTCTTGCCGCGGTTGCTACCGCAACTGGAGCTCGGGTATCCTGATCTGCGCCTTGATTTGGTGGAAGCGCAGACCAAGGTGCTGCTCGCAGATCTCGAGCGGGGCGCTCTCGAAGTATTGTTGTTGGCGTTGCCGCTCAAGACCGCCGCGGTTGAAGTTTTCCATCTTGTGACAGACCGCTTCCTCCTTGCTGTACCCGCCGACGACCCTCTTCCGGAAACGGCACGCGTGACGCCCTGCGAGGTGAAGAAGCGTAAGCTCATTCTGCTGGAGGAAGGCCATTGTCTGCGGGATCAAGCGCTCGACTATTGCGCCAAGGGGCGTTGGAATGTCGCCTCGAGCCTCAGTGCAACGAGTCTTCCAACGGTCATGCAGATGGTGGCGAGCGGATACGGCGCCACGCTACTTCCAGAAGTCGCGGCCGATGCCGAGTTGCGCGACGACCGAGTGAAGCTCCTTCGTTTTGCCGAACCGCAGCCGGGCCGCAGTATCGGGCTGGCGTGGCGCCGGACGTCTCCACGCAAGGGCGACTTCCTGGCGCTTGGTCAAATGGTGAAGAACGCGCTGAACGCACCCGCCCGGCCGCAATGTATCCGCCACGAGCGCGCGGCTCTGCGAACGGAAATCTAGTAGAAAGCAGTCGGGGTCTCCAGTGGAACCGAGGAAGTTGCTGTCACCGTGCTTCGCTGCCGAGCAGAACAGCGATTTTTCCCGCTGTGCTACGTCGTCCCTTCGTCCAACAAATAGCGGAACGGCTAGTGCTTTTATTTGTGGTGGCCGCCTGTGGCGCAAAGCGGACTAATCAGTAAGCGCCGACACGGTGGTGAGCCGTCCGCCGAAAGAACCATCCGGTGCTGGCCATGCATTTGATAAACATACACTAAATCGACCGGGAGGACGCCTTGCCGGTACTGGAGCCGTTGCAGCAGCACGCCTCGATGGCGGAGGTCTGCCCGATCATCGTTCGATGAGTCCGAAATTGCTGCAACATCGATTCCCTCCGTAAGCAGGTCCTGCCGACGATCCACGAGCATCAGATCGACGCGCAAGGCCGGATGACGGTCCTGATCTTGATCAAGTTTGGTGACGTTTTGCGCATCCCAGCGCGCCGCACTGCAGCATTCTGCTCTCGCAAACCGACCGTCCCAGCCTCGCGCCTTTTGACGATCAGGG
>Ga0179594_10000339_pt1 | contig 11518 bp, 9 predicted proteins | sample CZOMad1_1_08_16f_FD_148625 | JGI IMG/M metagenome (GOLD analysis project Ga0179594, IMG submission 148625) | Vadose zone soil fungal communities from Angelo Coast Range Reserve, California, USA - CZOMad1_1_08_16fungal (Illumina Assembly) | ecosystem: Environmental > Terrestrial > Soil > Vadose...
CGGCAGTCCGATGGCAGCACTGTGTTTCCGCAGCAGATGCAGGTCGATTGGGTGAGGGTGTGGGGAACCTGAAGCTTCTCGGAGAATTCAGTTGAAAGCATAGGCCGCCACGACTGCAGCGCCAACTAGATGGCGTCCAATCGTCACCAGGGTTGCGGGCAGTCGTGGGAGGCGGTTAGATCTAAAACAAAGGCAGGGACTGAGCGGACCGAGTAACACCGTCGGCGCATTCCGCGTTGCGCTTCCAAATTGAATGCGCGAGTTCGAATTGCTAATCAATTAATCAAATTTCCATTCGGGATGATACTTTTGACCCAATATATAGGAGTTGGGAAAGAGGTCGTTACTGGCGAAAGCTCCATCTCGATTTGTTTCCGCACGAGTCTGTAAGACCAATTGAGTTTCCTGAAGACCGGCGAAATAGTGAAGGGTCCAACGATAACCGGTTATTTCCAGCGCATTTTTTTGAGTTCTTATTACAACTCCTTCGCGGTTTCTGACTGTTGTAATACTTCTCTTCGGTGTCACCGTTAGCACGTCGCCGGCGACGGTATAACTGCCCTGTTCTTCGGTCATCCAATACTCGTTGGCCTTCATATAACCCAGCCATCTCTCCGCCTTAAAAGTGTAGGAGCCATCTCGATTAAAGGTGTACTGCCTTTTGTAATAGCCCGAGTCGAGTACATTGCCCGACTGATCCCGTCCTCTCGTGCCGCTGTTGCTGGTGGCCCAACTACCCACGAGCTTATTGTCAGTTGAAACAACCTGGGGATCTGAATTGACGTCGGCACGTGGCGCTGGATTAGCTGCGACAGCGGCTTTGTCCAGCTTTATGCTTTGCGTAAAAGCTTCCAGTTGAGCCACAAAAGACTCGTCATTGAAAACGCCGAGCACGTTGGCTGTTTTTCCGAATCCGCTAAAGACAGTCAGAATCGCGTAAGCCTTGGCTCCCTCCGCTTCAAATGCGGCCCCGCCCGCAATTGCCTGCCAACCGTCGGCGGATTGTATTTCCGTTTTGGGATTGGCTTCAGCTTTAAAAGGTTTTACGACGAGTTCGAGCCACGCCCTGGCAAAATCTTTTGGCGGACTGCCCGCGCTCGCGGTGCTTGCAGACACGGTGATGACGCAAAACGCAGTCCTGCTTTGGTTGACGTAGCTATACGTTACGGCCCCTTCTTTCGGTGTTTTAGTCCAGCCCTTCGGCGGCGTGTATTCAACGATGTCGAGTTTTTCGGTCTGGCAGAAAGCCGTCTGCGGCATGAACAAACAAAAGACTATTGTGGCGAATAAGATTGAAGTGATTTTCCCGGTGAGCTTCAATTCTTTCATGCTGTCAGTTCCTTTCATTATCGAATTCTCGACCTGTCTCATGTCGCGGACTCTTCCCTACCGGCAATACCCTCTCGTTCGACGTCGAAGTGGTCTTGAGTCGCCCGAGTTTCCGCTCTTGCTTTGCCGCGGACGTCTATTTCGCTCGTCCGTGTCCGAGAGTGGGCTGAGTGAATATACACGTCTACGCCCCCAGACCACATATGCGCTGATGTTTTTTCGCGAAATATTTTCAGGTTCCGGGTGGATATGGTTCGGTGGTTATCGAAAGCCATACTCTTGGAAGGAATAAGTTGCCGCGGCGGCAAAGTATTGCGTCGAGTCACATGGGTCTTTGCTAAGTTGCGGGAAAGAAATGGTAGCGCATACGGGACTCGAACCCGTGATCTCTGCCTTGAGAGGGCAGCGTGTTAACCAACTACACCAATGCGCCGCACGGGGTTGGAGCTTCGGATTATAGAGAGGCCCGCGCCCGAGCACAAGTTTGGGTCTTCGCCTCGCCGAGACAACCACGGTGGGGATCTGGAATTGCCGCGCTCGGAATTCAAGCGGTTAGCTCGCTTCGCAAACAGCCCTTGGCTACCAAGACCACTCCTTGCACGCTCAAGACCGGAGTCTACCCGCTGAACTCGCCAACCGGACATCGGCATTGCCCCACCTAGCAGGCTGCTGAAAAACAAGGTGCATAGATCAAGAAATACATACGATCCACGAAGTCACACGAACGAACACGAAATAACACTAAGAGAACCGCATCTTCTTCGTGTGGCTTCGTGCTGCTTCGTGTAATTTCGTGGATCGTAATCACTTTTTCAGCAGCCTGTTAGGAGCGTAACCTCCGTCTCAACGAAGCCAAATATCCGGCTCCTTAAGGAGCCTAAGAGTTGCTCTTGGCTCCCGGTTTCATAAACACTTGGTCCTGCAGGGACTGAGGACCAGAACAACAACACAACATGATCTGTTGCGCGAGCCTGGGAGACACTGTATGTCCCGCCCTGTGCGCTAGCGCGAATTCGCCGAGCACCATTCCGGATCCTTCGACATTACTCTCACGTCCTGCGAATTTTTGAGAGCAAAAAGCGGCTGGTGTTATACTGACCGCGCTTTTCTTCAGCCAGGCAGATTCTTAAACTAAACCGTGCACTAATCTCAGGAACCTATGGCAAGCCTCGTCCCGGGTCTTCGCGTAAGACTGATCGACTGTTTCGCCCCTCAACAGGTTGTCTTCTCTCTTCAGTTGCGCCTCAGGCTTAGTTCCAAAGCGTCACGACGGAGTTGCGCATGAACATTGTTGTGTTAAGAGAGCTGCAGTCAGGTGAGGCGCGCGTGGCGCTGATGCCCGAGTCCGTGCGCAAACTCGTAGCCTTGAAAGCGACCGTGCTGGTTGAGAGCGACGCCGGACTCAAGGCTGCGAGCGCAGATTCCAATTACCTGGAAGCCGGCGCCCAAGTGTCAGCGGACCGCGCGGCTTTGCTTGAACAGGTGGACGTTTTGGTCGTGGTGAACCGGCCGGCCGCGGAAGACTTTGCCGCGCTGAAGAGCGGCGCCGTCGTGATCGGATTTCTGCGCCCGCTGGACGAGCCGGCGGCGCTTGAGCCGGCGCTGACTCAAGGGCTGACAACCTTTGCGATGGAATTGATTCCGCGCATCACACGCGCGCAGGCGATGGACACACTGTCGTCGATGGCCACAGTCGCCGGCTACAAGGCGGTGATCATCGCGGCGGAAAAACTGCCGCGCATGTTTCCTTTGTTGATGACCGCGGCGGGTACGGTGCCGCCCGCGAAAGTCCTGGTGCTGGGCGCCGGAGTCGCGGGCTTGCAGGCGATCGCTACTGCGCGCCGGTTGGGAGCCGTGGTCGAGGCTTACGACGTGCGCGCCGCGGCGGGCGAGCAGGTCAAGTCGCTGGGCGCGAATTTCTTGGAAGTGGATCTCGGCGGCCTGAAGACCGAAGATGCAGGCGGCTACGCGGTCGAGCTTTCGGAGGAAGCGCTGGAACGCGGCCGGCAGCTAATCGCCAAACACGCCCAGACAAACGACGTTGTGATCACGACGGCCCAGGTGCCCGGCCGGCGTGCGCCAGTGTTGCTGACCGAAGACGCCGTGCGCGGCATGAAGCCGGGAACGATCATCATCGATCTGGCCGGCACAACCGGCGGCAACTGTGTGTTGAGCAAGCCGGACGAGACGGTGGACGTAAACGGCGTCACGATCATGGCGCCGCTGAATCTGCCGGCCACGGTTCCCGTGCATGCCAGTCAGCTTTATTCGCGCAACGTCACGTCGTTTCTCAGTCTGCTGATCAAGGACGGCGAACTGCACATCGACATGAACGACGACGTAGTTGGCCCATCGTGCGTGACGCACGGCGGCGAGTGTGTGAACAAACGTGTGGCGGCGGCCTTGGAGAGCATTGCAACCGCATAGCCGAAGATTGAGGCGTTCCGTTTGTGCCACGGTATTTCTGACGCACTACACCCGAGGCAGCGATGAGACATTGTCGAATTTGTAATCGCACGTACGACGACAACGAAACGTTCTGCGGCATTGACGGCACGATGCTCGAGATGGGCGAAGGCACTGGACCCGCCGTGCCGGTCCATCATCAGCCGCAGGCCCCTCGTCCGCCGCAGCCTCCGCAGCCAACTCCGCACAATGCTCCGGTACGGAAAGAAGCACCGCGCGTCGCCTCAGCCCCAGGGTCGCCGCGCGCCGCGGATCCGCTCGAACGCATCACCTGCGAATGGTGTCAGGGTCAAAACGAGAAGACCGCGCTGGCTTGCTGGGCTTGCGGGGCGCCGCTCGACATTCGCAATCTTGTCAGTGAGTCAGGTTGGCGCGAGGCGCCGCGCATCAAGGACATGACCGAGATTCATTTCGGCACCAGCACCTGCCAGGTGGAAGGCGAGATCGTGCCCGTCGCGGAACTCAATCTGGGACCGGAGGACGCTGTCTTCTTTGAGCATCACGTGTTGCTTTGGAAAGACGATCTGACGCCGATGTCAGTCATGCCGCTGCAAGGCGGTATCAAACGCGCATTGGCGGGAATGCCTTTCATCATCAGCGTGGCGCACGGTCCGGGCCGCATTGCTTTCTCGCGCGATGCGACGGGCGAGCTGGTGGTCTTGCCGCTGCATCCGGGCATGGAACTCGATGTACGCGAGCACGCGTTTTTGCTGTGTTCGCATCACATCAGCTATTCCTATCTGCGCATCAAGGGCCTGCGCAACATTCTGTTTGGCGGGCAGGGAATGTTCATGGATCGCTTCGTCACCGGAAATCAGGCGGGCCTGCTTTTGCTGCATGGTTACGGAGATGTTTTTGAGCGAGTGCTGCGGCCGGGCGAAAGCCTTTTGATCGAGCCGGGTGCGTTTCTCTACAAGGATTCTTCGGTGACGATGAACATTGAGACGCAGCAATTGACGACGGGTTTCTTTGGCGGTACGGGGATGAACCTGGCGCGCATGACGGGCCCGGGGCGCGTCGGCATTCAATCGATGTACGTGCACCACCATACGGATTAGAAGAAGTCGCGAGTCGCGAGTCTGGAGTCGCGAGTCTGTTGGCGCTATCTCGACGCTGGACTCCAGACTTGAGACTTGGGTTTGGGATTTGAGACTCGTGACTCGGGACTCGGGACTCGCGACTCGCGACTCTAGACTCGCGACTTCCTTAATTATGTCAACACACACATGTCCCTGGTGCGGTCTGGTGAGCGATGGCGCGCGCCGCAGTTGCCCGGCGTGCGGAGCGACCATCGATGCGCGCCACGTCGAAAGCATCTCCGGCTGGTCCGAACTGCCGGGCCGCAAGGACATGGCCAAGCTGCAGTTCGGCAATTCTTTTTGCCAGATCGAAGGCACTTATGTGCCCGTGGCCGACATGAACCTGGCGCCGGGAGAGACCATCTACTTTGCCCATCACGTACTGCTTTGGAAGGATCCGCAGGTAACGATCACCACGATGTCTTTGAAAGGAGCCTGGAAGCGTCTGCTTTCCGGGATGCCGCTGGTCATGACGCAGGCGCACGGGCCGGGGCACATCGCGTTTTCGCGCGATGCGCCGGGCGAGATGATTGCGTTGCCGCTGCAGCCTGGCCAGGCCGTCGATGTGCGCGAACATCTCTTCCTCGTGGCCACGGCCAATATCACTTACGATTGGTTTCAATCAAACATCTGGTACACCACCAGCGGCGGCGAAAGCGAGACGCACTATCCGTTAGGCATGTTTATGGATCGCTTCTTTGCGCCGCAAGCGCCGGGGCTGCTGCTGTTGCACTCTGCGGGCAATGCTTTTGTACGCTATCTCGAACCCAACCAAACTATCCTGGTAAAGCCGACGGCATTGCTTTTCAAAGATCCAACGGTGCGCATGCTGCTGCACTTTGAACATCCCGCCGGCACCTGGAGCTCGTGGCGTTCGTGGGGGAATCGCTATCTTTGGCTCAGACTGTACGGCCCGGGCAGAGTCGCGGTGCAGTCGGCTTATTCGCATATGGAAGATAACGGGCGCAACATCGCGCGCCACAGCGGCGCAACGGAGCAGCGCTGGGGCTAGGTGTCCGACAAACTTCAGTTTGTCGAATTGAGTAGCATAGACTTCAGTCTGTGACCGCCTGGCAGATGATGAGCAACTGAACTGGTTGTCGTGCGAGATTCAAATCAGACTTAGATGAAGTCGTTCGATGCCTCGGTGGAATTCAATGCCGTAGATCAACGAAAAACTAAAGTTTGTCGGACAGTTTCGGAGAACACTGCATGCGTTCAGAAACACTAATCGCATCACTTTATGTTTTCGCGTTGGCGGCGTTTCTTGGCTACCAGGTGATCTCGCGTGTGCCGCCGCTCTTGCACACACCTTTGATGTCGGCCACGAACGCCATCTCGGGCATCTCGCTGGTCGGCTCGCTGGTCACCGCGGGCGCGCGCTACAACACTGTGAGCACAATCCTGGGTTTCATCGCAGTCGTGTGCTCGACCACCAACGTAGTCGGCGGTTTTGTGATCACGGATCGCATGCTGAAGATGTTCAAGCGCAAGCCAACAGCGCCGGAGAAGGCAGTAGGCAAAAAGCGGTAGGCAGAGAGCGGGGCAAAGATCAAAGGCCTAAGACCAAAGATCAACTACAGTGCAAACCTATTTCATCGAACTAAGCTACCTGCTCGCTTCCATCCTGTTCATTCTCGGATTGAAAGGCTTGAGCCATCCCGAAACCGCCAAGCGCGGTATGCACCTGGCTGAGTTCGGCATGCTGATGGCCATCGTCGGCACGCTGGTGCATCACGAGATCATCACTTACACGTGGATCATTACCGGCCTGGTGATTGGTTCGCTGGTCGGTTTGGCGATGGGTGTCTGGGTGCCGATGACGGCGATGCCGCAACGGACCGCGCTCTCGCATGCGTTTGGCGCTTTTGCAGCGGCGCTGGTCGGCGTCTCTGAATACTACCGTCACTTCGAAGCGGGTGTTCATCTCGATCGGATCACGATGGCCGCGCTCGGTTTCGAAGTGATGCTGGGATCGCTGACAACCACGGGAAGCCTTTTGGCCTTTGCCAAGTTGCAGGGATTGGTGCGGGGTACGCCGCTGACCTACAAGGGGCAGAACGTCTTTAACATGGCGCTGCTAACGGCAACGACTGCGATCTTCATCTATCTGATCGTAGCGCCCGGATCGATGCCGTTGTTTTTCACGATGGTGGGGCTGTCGCTGGCCTTCGGAATTCTGCTGGTGATCCCTATCGGCGCCGCGGATATGCCGGTGGTGATGTCGCTGTTGAACTCTTACGCGGGACTGGCATCGGCGGCGACGGGCTTTGTGCTTTCCAATAACGTGCTGATCATCGCCGGTACGTTGGATGGTTTCTCGGGTTTCATTCTTTCCGTGTTGATGTGCCGCGCGATGAATCGCTCGATCACCAACGTCTTGTTCGGAGCGTTTGGATCGGCAGCGGCGGAAGCGACTGCAATCGGCGATGGTCGACAGGGCACGATGCGCGAAGTCGGCCTCGACGATGTTGCCGTGCAGTTGGCGTATGCGCACCAGGTTGTGTTCGTGCCCGGTTACGGCATGGCCACGGCACAGGCGCAACATGCGGTGCGCGAGTTGGCCAACGTGCTCGAGAAGCGCGGCGTCACGGTGAAGTACGGCATCCATCCCGTTGCCGGGCGCATGCCGGGACACATGAACGTATTGTTGGCTGAGGCGAACGTGCCTTACTCGTCTTTGTATGAACTCGAACAGATAAATCCGGAGTTGCCGGCAACTGATGTGGCGATCGTGATCGGGGCCAACGATGTCGTTAATCCCGACGCGCGCGATAATCCCGCGAGTCCGATTGCCGGGATGCCGATCATCGAAGTCGATCGCGCAAAATCCGTGGTCGTCTTAAAGCGCGGTCAGGGCAAGGGATTTTCCGGCTTAGAGAATCCGCTGTTCTTCAAACCAGTCACGGGCATGTTGTATGGCGATGCGAAGGATTCGTTGACGCACCTGGTCCAGGCCGTGCAACACGCGTAATAAACCTGGTCCAAAGTTTCAAGTCCAATATCCAGAGTCAGGCGCTGCGATCACGACTTCGCAGGGACGTTGAGCTTTGGTTCTGAGAATACCAAAAGCGATTTCCCGCAAAGGCGCAAAGCACGCAAAGTAAAGAATCCGATCTATCGCTGAGCAGTCTCCAGCGGTTGATTCTTAGCAATACAACTTTACGATGCTACTTACCCTCAGCAAAACCTTTTGTGCTGAATCTCCGTATCTCTCCGGCCCGCCCTATTAATACATGACAACTAATTCTTTGGAGGACAGATGAAAAGACTTTTCATAGTTCTGTTATTGATCGGCGTGCTCGGAATGCCGCTGCCCTCACTTGTCGCGCAGCGGCGTAAGCCTGCTGCTGCTTCCCCGGCCGCCATTGCCACGCAGAGAGGCGTGGACCAGATCACGGCGGCGCAGATGCGTGCATTTCTCTCTTTCATCGCTTCCGATGAAATGGAAGGCCGCGACACCCCCTCGCGCGGATTGGACACTACCGCAAAGTTCCTCGCCATGAATCTGGCTCGCTGGGGATTCAAGCCGGCTGGCGACGAGGGCTCGTATCTTCAACACATCGCTTTGAAGCGCGAGCGTGTCGATGCCACGCAGACTCGGGTTGAACTCAACGGTCAGGCATTGACCGTGGGGGATGATTACATCCCGGCGGCGGCGTCCGGGGGTGTCAGCGGCCAGTTGGTGTTTGCCGGCAGTGGCTGGTACGTCAAGTCAAAGAATCTCGACCCCTACAAAGACATCGACGCGAAAGGAAAAATCGCCATCATTTTTGTCTCGCCGATGGCGCTGCCGCACGGCGTTCGCTTCGGCGATCTGGGCAAGCAGGGCGAGGATTGGCTGAACCCGCCTGACAATGCGCGCAAGCATGGCGTGGCCGGGTTGATCTATGTTCCCGACTTTCAATATCTGGCGAACTGGGAGCGCAACCGCCAGCGCACCATGGAACGCGGTTCGACTGTGGTAGAGAAATTCATCAAGCCAGGCCGCACGCCCCTCCCGGTGATCATCGCTTCACCGAAAGTCGCCACCGCGATGTTTCAGGGAGAGAGGCGCGGCGCCAATACGCTCTTTGAAGAGACTTTGATCGGCGGTGAGCAGGCAACGCCTCCCTTCGAGTTAAGCGCCACGAAGAAACTCAGCATTAATGTCGCCGTCAATACCGAAACCGTCGGCACGCAAAACGTCGTGGCTGTCTGGGAAGGCAGCGATCCGGTTTTGAAAGACGAATACGTCGCCCTGGGTGCGCATTACGATCACGTGGGAATCTGCGCGCCGGGCGCTGCCGATCAGATTTGCAATGGTGCGGACGACGACGGCTCAGGTACCACGGCCTTGCTGGCGATGGCTGAGGGTTTAGCACACGCCGCAGTGCGGCCGAAACGCTCGGTGCTTTTTGTCTGGCATTGCGGCGAAGAGAAGGGCCTTTGGGGCTCGCAGTATTTCACGGACAACCCGACGATTCCGCTCGATCATATCGTCACCCAATTGAACATCGACATGATCGGCCGCAGCAAGAAAGAGGGCGACACCAATCCGCGAAATCGCACCCTGACCGGGCCGAACGATATCTATGTCATCGGCCATGCGATGATGAGCACCGAATTGGGCCAGTTGTGCGAGGCGGTGAACAAATCGTATTTGAATCTGGGCTACGACTTTCGCTACGACGATCCGCAGGATCCGAACCGATTCTTTTTTCGCAGCGATCACTATAACTACGCCCGCAAGGGTATTCCGATCATTTTCTTTTTTGACGGCGAGCATGAAGACTATCACCGGCCGGGTGACGAAGTGCAGAAGATCGATTTTCAGAAGATGGAAAAAGTCACGCGCACGATTTACATGACGCTGTGGGAAGTGGCGAATCGGGCGACACGACCGAAGGTTGACAAGGGATTGCCCGCGCAGGTGACCGGCCGATCAGGGGTTTAGAACCACAGCGAAATAGAACCACAGAGGGCACAGAGGAACACAGAGGTTTGAACCAACAAACTGCTTTCACCCTCTGTGTTCCTCTGTGCCCTCTGTGGTGAATTGGATCTCAGCCTTCGTTCTTTCGTTCCCTTACCAATCGCCGGTACGCTTCGTCGCGTGAGAGCCCCAGATTCCGCGCCGCTTGCTTGAGCGCTGTCCGGTGGTCCAAGCCTTCACTTTCAAATGACGCGACCAACGCGGCGACGCTCGCCACAGAAGATTCTTCCGCGGCTTCGCCCTCGATCACCGCGCGATCGATGATCAAAACCATCTCTCCGCGGGCGGCTTCCGCAGACGAGAAGCGCTCGGCCAACTCGCTCAAGCGCCCGCGTGCGAACTCTTCGTACAGCTTGGTTAGCTCGCGGGCTACCACTGCTTCGCGCTCGCCCAGAACCTCGAGCGCATCTCTCAGTGTGGCGGCGATGCGATGCGGCGCTTCGTAAAAAACCAACGTCGCCGGGATCCTGCGGAGCTTTTCCAGCCGCGCCCGTCGCGCATTGGAACGCGGCGGTAGAAAGCCCGCAAAAAAGAACTCGTCAGTGGGCAAACCGGAAGCGACCAGCGCGGCAATCAACGCACTTGGTCCGGGAACAGGAATCACGCGCACTTTGTTTTCATGGGCTAACTCCACCAAACGAAATCCGGGATCGTTAATGCCCGGAGTGCCGGCGTCCGAGACCACGGCGATACTTGCTCCCTCGCGCAGCCGGCCGAGTAGTTCAGTTGCCCGTTCGCGTTCGTTGTGCTCGTGGTAACTGATCGTCTTTGTTTTGATGCCGTAGTGGTTGAGCAATTTCTGTGTGTGCCGCGTGTCTTCGCAAGCGATCAGATCGACTTCGGCGAGCACCCGCAACGCCCGCGCGGTAATGTCCTCGAGGTTTCCAATTGGTGTAGAAACGAGATAAAGGACGCCGCTCATGCGGCTATTCTGGCATTGAGGCAAAACAATGTGAAAGGCAGTTGCGGGGTCAGCGTCTCCTATCTCATTCACGCCGCGGCTTCAGCCCGGCGCCTGGACGAGATCGCAAACCATGGAACCGTTTCAACGGTTTGCCTATCACAAAAGATTTATGGACCACCCAAAACCGTTAAAACGGTTCCTCAGATTGTGAGCAACTCGATTCACCGGGCTGAAGCCGCGGTGTGAATGAGACTGCAAGGCGTACCTCGGTTTTCCGATCTCCTGCTCACCGGTAATCTTCCGCCAGCATCTTCGCCAGGTGTTGTTGAATACGCGCCTCCAATAACTGACTCTGGCGATCTGTCTTGTTGTCGATCACCATCCAGCGCGGTGCATCCTTGACTGAGCGGACCAGCATCAGGTCCTCGTCGACAGACCTCTTGCCGCGATGCCGGATCCGCGCGCAGGCCAGGCCGCCGCCGCGCACAAAACCGTCGCCTGGCGTGCGCGGCCAGCCTGCTTCCACTGACAACGCGCGCACACCAAATCCGAGAGTCAACAGCGGACCAACCATGGTCGCGTTTCCTACCGGAAAGCGATGCGTCTCTTCCTTCGCGATCTGGATGCTGGCGCCGCGGCGATTGGCCTGGCCCGCAAGCACCGTGAATGTATTCAGCAACCATTCGACGGCGGTCTTGCGCAGCAAATCGTTCGAGGCCCGCAGTCTCAGGTAAGCGGCGACATCGCGGCGATTTGCTGCGCAAG
>Ga0179594_10000340_pt1 | contig 11483 bp, 7 predicted proteins | sample CZOMad1_1_08_16f_FD_148625 | JGI IMG/M metagenome (GOLD analysis project Ga0179594, IMG submission 148625) | Vadose zone soil fungal communities from Angelo Coast Range Reserve, California, USA - CZOMad1_1_08_16fungal (Illumina Assembly) | ecosystem: Environmental > Terrestrial > Soil > Vadose...
CCTAACTGTCTGCTCAGTCGTTTCATGGTGGCAGCAAACCGCGCTTCACTCACCGGCTTGACCAGATAGTCCAGCGCCTGCGCCTCGAACGCACGAATCGCGAACTGATCAAAGGCGGTGAGAAAGACCACGGCCGGCATTTGCTCCGGAGTGCGCCGCCTGATTACTTCGAAGCCATCGATGCCCGGCATCTGAATATCCAGAAAGATCACGTCCGGTCTGTTTGAGTCGAGCGCGCGCAGCGCTTCCTCGCCATTGCGACATTCGCCCACAACGACAAATTCGGGAAAGGCGGCCAACAGTTGCCGCACGCCGCGGCGCGCCGCCGGCTCGTCATCCGCGATCAGGGCTCTCCACAAAGTCCGCATCATTGGTCTATCTCCAAAACTATTTCACGATAGGGCACACGCAACGTCGCCACCGTGCCACCCGACTCGCCTTTCGTAACTGTCAGCGAAGCCGACGCGCCGTACAAGGCGCTGAGACGCTCGCGAGTATTCTCGATGCCGTGGCCTGGACGGCTCGCGGTTTGGCTGTCGATCCCGGGACCGTCATCGATCACCGATAGTTCCAATGTTTCGCTCTCGCGGCGCACCACGATTCTCAAGCTACCGGCCTCGGTGCTTCTGGCGATGCCATGACGAATCGCGTTCTCAACCAGATGCTGCAGGGCGAAACTCGGCACCGCCGCGGACAAAAGCGATTCGTCGATACTGAACTCGGGGTGCAGCCTGTCCGAAAACCTCGCTCGCTCAATTGCCAGGTACTGGCGTACGAGTTCCAGCTCTTCACCGACGGTTACTTCGTTCGCGCGATGACGGCTGAGTGTGCGGCGCAACACCTCGCTGAGATGTTCGATGATGTTGACCGCACCCTGACGCTCGTTATCGCGCACCAGCACCGCGATAGTGTTCAGCGTGTTGAAGAGAAAATGCGGATTCACCTGGGCCTGCAGAGCCGCGAAGCGCGCGTCGCTGAGCTGCTCGGAAAGACGTGCGAGTTGCACTTCGCGCTCGCGTGCTTCGACAAAATACCTGAGCGCGTGCTCGGTGCCGACGACAAAGAGATAGACCGCGACGCCAAATGGCAGTGTGGTAAAAATCCAACTGAGCCACTCAACGCCAATCTTTCCCAGGAATTTGGCGGTTCCCGCTTGCATCGCCGTGTGCAGCGACTGGTAGTCGAACATCAGACCCAGGCCGAATCGCAACACCTGACCGCACGTGGCCCAGGCGACGCAGAACAGCAGAGAAACTCCCAGATGAAACGCGGCGCGCCGTGCGAGATGCGGACGGACCAGCGGCCAGCGGCGAGAAATCGCAAAGACACCGGGAGTGAGAAAGGCGTAGAGGAACCAGTCGCCGCCCTCCCAAATCAGGTCGCGTGCAGTTACCGGATCCCAACCGCGGAGGCGCGTCTGTGCGTATCGGTTGATCGCCGCGAATGCAGCCGGAAGGATCCAGGCGGCGGAAACGAGCATCCACGGGCGCATGTGTCGCGGCAGTCGCACGCCGCCACAGTATCGCGAGCACCGAGCTGGTAGCAACGGTGCGGGCATGCGGGCGCTAAGAATGACCGTTCGCGTCATTGAACACGCCGTTTGCGTACTGAATATTGCCGCCAGTGTCATCACGCAGTAGGATGCGGGACTACTCTTTCGAACTAAACGATTCAGAGACTCTCAACGCGTATGGATGCTTGGGAGGAAGGTTATCTTGCATGATCCGACCTCTTGAACTACGAGAGACGAGCCCGATCAAACTGCCATCGGGCGATTTCTCAACGAGCGATGACGTTTGGAGCATGCTCGCCGCTGCTCGTGACGGCGATCTGGAGCGCGTGCGGGCGCTGGCCACGCACTGCCCAGGATTAATTAATTGTGAGTACAACTACACGCCACCGATTCATTTTGCCGTTCGCGAAGGCCACGTGGATGTTGTCCGATTTCTTCTTGAACAGGGAGTTGATCCGACGTATCGCACCTATCCTTTCCATGACTCGCTGCTGATCATGGCGCAGGATCGCGAGTATCACGAAATTGCTCAACTGCTGATGAATCTTCTCTTACTTCGCTTTCCAGTCAGGGAAGGGCTCGCCGATTTTCTCGACGCTGCACGTCGTGGGGACCTCTCTTTTGTCCGATCGGAATTAGCTCGCGATCCGGATCTGGCTCGCGGCAGCAACGATACCGGCGACACTGGCTTGCACAAAGCCGCAGAGGGCGGTCACCTCAACATCGTAATGGCGCTGCTCGATGCCGGCGCGAATGTGGATGCGGTGCGCGCCGACGGAGCGCGTCCGATTCACTGCGCACTGAGACTAGGGAATCACACGCCCCGGTACTCCGGCGTTCTTGCCGGCGCGTTACTCGCCCGCGGCGCCGCATATAACGTCTATCTGGCGGCTGTCCTCGGCGACAACCAGTATGTGAGCGAGGCGCTCGCAGGCGATCCGGCGCTTGCCAACTTCGAGGATACGTCACACTCGCGGCCGATCTCGGCGGCGGCACGGCGCAACGATCTGGAACTCGTCAAGCTCTTGCTCGATCACGGTGCGAACCCCAGCTTGCCGGAAGCAGGCGCACCACTCGGCGAGGCCCTCTGGATCGCCGTCTATCAGAAACAGACAGAGATGGTGAAGCTGCTGCTTGAGCACGGCGCGAATCCGAATACAGCGCCAGAGTCGAGCGGCAGCGCGCTATTTCAGGCGCGGGGAAATCCGGAACTGATGCAACTGCTGATCGAGTTTGGCGCCGAAGACAAATCCGGCGATATGGAACAGGTTCAGATGTTGGTGGGCGACAACGATCTCGCGCGCGTTGAAGAACTGCTGCTTGAAAAGAGCCCCGAACTCGTCAGAAACGAAACTGCGTTTTGGAGTGAGGGCATCCTCTCCGGGCCGGCTAACCGTGGACAACGCGAGATGCTCGAGCTGCTCATTCGTCATGGCGCGCAGGTACCCGACGTCTCCAAGTGGGGCCGGTACTACTATTTCAAACACTACGAGATTGCGGCGTTCCTTTTGGACAACGGCATGAACCCGAATCACATGAACTGGCATCATGTCACGCTGCTGCATGACATGGCACAGGAAGGCGATCTCGGCAAAGCGCTCCTGCTGCTCGATCACGGCGCAGACATCAATGCCGTTGACGAGGAGTATCGATCTACGCCGCTGGGCTTTGCCGCGCGTTGGGGAAATCGAGAAATGGTAGCCCTGCTGCTGAAACGTGGCGCCGATCCAAATCAAGCGGGCGCGCCTTGGGCGAAGCCGCTGGCCTGGTCGCGGAAAAAAGGTCACCGCGAGATCGAGGCTGAGTTACTTCAAGCAGGTGCTCAAGATTGCGTCTCTTCACCAGAGAGCCGTGACCGCGGGTAGTGCCTCAGTTTGAATTCTCCGCGCGTCCGGTTTTTTGTAACGCAAACTGTTAGTTTGCGATGATCGAATGGCATTTCAGATCCGCGCAAGCTAACAGCTTGCGTTACAAATGGAGTCAGTGTCGCAATGGAAAGCCACGCAGAACTTGTCGCCAGGTTTCTGGAATTCGCGTGCTGGGACCATCACGTCCACGGTAAAGGTGATCACCGGATGTACGACTGCGCCGCCGGACGACTGCTGGCACAGCATCCCGAGATAGCCCGCGACAGTCTCTACACCGCGGTTGTTTGCGGTGATCTTGAGGAAGTAGAACGAATTCTTTCGGAACGACCAGAGGCCGCCTGCGAGCCCGGTGGATCGAGAGGCTGGACACCGATCTTGTATCTCTGTTACGCGCGGTTCTCGCACTCTTCGACCATCGACAATGCCCTGGCGATTGCGCGGGCACTGTTGGATCGCGGCGCAAACCCTAACGATTTCTATATGGCCGGTGACGCCAGCTATACGGCGTTGGTGGGCGTCGCCGGTGAAGGCGAACAGGGCTCGCCGCGGCAGCCGAAGGCAGCAGCACTCTTCCAGCTCTTGCTCGAACGCGGCGCCAATCCGTTCGATATCCAGGTGCTCTACAACACGCACTTTAGCGGTGACATGCTGTGGTGGCTCAAGTTGATCTATGCGCACACGATAGAGTCCGAACGCAAGACTGCCTGGGATGATCCCGATTGGCCAATGCTCGATATGGGTGGGTATGGGTCGGGCGCTCGTTTTCTCTTACGAGTCGCTGTCGATAAGAACGATCTGCAATTGGCGCAGTGGCTGCTTGAACACGGCGCCAATCCCAACGCCGCCCCAGCCCGTGATGCGCGCTTGCCGAAGTGCAGCCTCTATGAAGAAGCGTTCACTCAGGGCTTCGACGAGATGGCTGAATTGCTGGTCCGTCATGGTGCGACGCCGGGTACACCGGCCCTCACTGGCGAAGAAGCTTTCGTCGCGGCGTGTTTTCGCCTTGATCGGCAGGGAGTGCAAACGCAACTTGAACAACATCCGGAATATCTACAGTCACACAAAGCAATGTTTGCTGCCGCACGTCGCAACCGGGTTGATGTTGTCGAGTTGCTGCTGGATCTGGGAGTGCCTTTGGAAGTCCACGACGATCACAACACTCACACGTTGCATCATGCAGCGAGCAATAATGCCCTGAAGGTGGCCGCGTTGCTGATTGAGCGAGGCGCCGAAATCGATCCCCGCGAAACCTGCTGGAATGCAACACCGATCGGTTGGGCCGCACACGGCGATCGCCTTGAGATGATCGACTTCCTTAGTCAATACAGTCGAAATGTCTGGACCCTCGCGTTCCGCGGCTATGTCGACAGACTGCGCGAAGTGCTGGCGGCAGAATCTGAGTTGGCGAAATCAGTAAGCAGCGACGGGATCACACCGCTCTGGTGGCTGCCGGATGACGAAGCAAAGGCGCTCGAGATCGTCGACATGTTGATCGCGCACGGCGCGAATCCATCCAGTCGCAGCAAGACAGGAAGCACCGCCAAAGACTGGGCACTAAAGAGAGGCATGCTTGAGGTTGCGGCCAAACTCACGGCCGCGGCAACGGATCACCCGGGTGAAGATGAAGGTAGGAACCGGCCTCAGGGCTCACGGCTTGAAGAATACGAAACCCTCGCCAGGGATCTCGTGGTGGCCTACGAGTCGGGTTATGCGCCGGCGCTAAAACGTTTCTGCGAGCACTATCAGCGTTCACTAAACTGGGAGGAACTGCGCGCCGCAGTACAGAGACGCCTCCGCGCGATGCCCGAATCTGAAAAGATCCACGACGGGATGTACGAAGGTTATTTCGCGCTCCCGCATGCTCAGTTGCTCATTGCACGTCAGGAAGGTTTTGCGAACTGGGAAGCCTTTGCTAAGTCGCTTGGGCCATGCTTATAGGTCAGAAGGCCGGCACTTAAAAGCCGTTGTGCCGGCCTTCGGTCCTTAAGCGCACTTAACTGGTTCGGCCGCCCGAATTGTCCGACAAACTTTAGTTTGTCGTTGTTCGCACGGTAAGGTCATTGCTACCAAGTTCGACAAACTAAAGTTTGTCAGACATTCTAACGGACGTGGTTATTAGCTGCTGGTCCTTCGGACCTTATGCCCGATCCCAGACTCCTACGGCTGAACCGCTGAAGTCTGTTGCGTCAAACCACGATTGAGAATCATCTTTACTTCCACTCGCCGATTTTGCGCCCGTCCCGCGGCGGTCGAGTTGTCGGCTACAGACTCAGTCTTTCCATAGCCCATCGGCGTGACAAAACGGCGCAGCGGAATCTTGTGATTCACTGCCAGGTATTGCACCACTGCCTCGGCACGTTCACGGCTCAGCCGGAAATTCTTTGCCTCGCCGCCCGTCGAGTCCGTGTGCCCGGCAACCTCGATCATATAGCCCTTCGCAGCCAGAGCCTTTTCCGCGAGTGTATCAAGTTGCTGTTTGGCCTCCGGTGAAAGCACTGCGCTGTTAACCCGGAAATTTACTGCCACCGATTCTTTCACGTCGTAGTCGTCCAGTGACGAGACCCGTTCGTTAACCTCGGTGACTGTTTTTCTGGCCTCAGCGGCAATGGCGTACAGCTCATCCATTTGGCCGGAGATACGTTCCTGATTTGCCTCGACCGGATTCACGCGCGTGTCGGTGGTGATGGCCGCATTCATGTCTGATTCGTTGAACCTGATCTTGTCAGCCACCAATTGTCCGCGGGCATCGCCGCGTCCCTCCACTTCCACGATTAGGCCCCGCAAAATATCAGTGACCGGATAACGCTTGCCGCTATGCAGAAAACCTCCGTAGGTTTTAATGCTCGTCCGGTCACTTAAAAGAACCTGGTAGTCGGTACGATTTCGGTCGCGGATGGTGAACGTATCGGCATCGCGCGAGATGACCACACCCTTGAATTTGAGTTTCGAGCCATTCGGAACGGACTGGACGTTTGACCCAGGCCCCTTCGAGCTCTGCGTGCCCGATATTTGTCCCGAAACCAGTTGTGCCAATGTCAATACCACTGCCATGCTGCAAATCATGGTCAGCAGTCTTACTTTCCTGCTCTCATTAACGCTCATACTTCGCTCCTTCAGAGTTGATAAGGAATGCCACTGAACATTCCACAAGGCTTCCGGTGTCGGGCTCGGGGGTTTGCTGTTGGGGGAAGGAGAGAAAAATCCTAACCAATGCGCAGGCAAAAATCAAAGGGGAGAGCGTAATAGAATGATGATCTAGCGAAATTGCAAGGTTTCTTCAGGTACGAAGAACCGGCAGCGCATAGCCCGTCCCTGAGGGCCCGTATAAAACTCACGGTCTAACTTCTGAACGGATAACTTTAACGCAAAGGAGAACCGCAATGGAGCGCAAAGTACAACCCTTTGCGTCCTTTGCGTTGAAATTTACTGGCTCTAGTCTCACTCAACTGAATTCTTGATTTGGTATCCTACGGAACGAACAAGCTAAAATGGCCGCCACTTTTGCGGATGTATTCTGACTATTGAAAACGCCGCCAGAATCAGCAAGACCGCAAGCGCTGACATCGCGGCAACCCACAACCAAAACACCGGGCGGCTTAGACTGTTGATAATGCGAATCAGTTTTCTCATGATGCCGGTTGCCAGCGGGAAACAAAACGCCTGTCAGTAACGCCTGCGGCAGCGGCCGGGCCCTTACCGCGGCACGACTGGTACCGAAAACCTAGCACAGATGGCAAGTTTCCCTCTAGTGTAATTTGATCTCGACCGTTTGTTTAGAGGCGGCTGAAAAAGTGATTACGATCCACGAAATTATCCCAAGCAGCACGAAGTCACACGAAAACGGCGCGGTTTTCTTAGTGTTATTTCGTGTTCGTTCGTGTGACTTCCGTGGATCGTATCGATTCTTTGATCTATACATCTTTTTTTTCAGCAGCCTGTTAGAGGCGCACCATTTCTAAAGTGTAACTAACCACCGGGCTGAAGCCTCGGTGTGAATGAGACACTCCGAAGACCAAACTGAATCAGACGGAGCGTCGCGTCCAGTGACAAGCAACTGGCGACAAGCTAAACTCTGTTTCGAACTTTCAGACTGTCATTCGTCACTGCCCTTGATGATCTATCGCACGCTGCTGCGCCCGCTACTGTTCCGCCTGCCTGCGGAAGTCGCTCATGAATTCGCCATCAACGCCCTTTCGCTGGGGCTGAGACCGCAGGCCGCCCGGAAATACGTTGCGTCGGGTCTTTGCGGCTCACTATTTGGACCACTGAAACGCTTTGGACTCGAGTTCTCAAATCCTGTCGGACTCGCGGCAGGATTCGACAAGAACGGCGTGGCGCTCGCCTCACTCGCGGCCCTTGGCTTTGGACATATCGAGGCAGGCACGGTTACCTGCCAGCCTCAGCCCGGCAATCCGCGGCCGCGGCTGTTTCGCTTGCCGCTGGACCAGGCGCTGATCAATCGCGCCGGTTTCAATAACGATGGCGCCGAGGCCTTCGTTACGCGCGTCCGGGACAACCGGCCCGATTGCGTGCTGGGGGTCAGCATCGGAAAGAGCAAGGCCGCCCCGATGGAAGATGCAGTTGCTGACTACTTGAAATGTTTCGCAGTGGTCCACCCGGTCGCTGACTACATCGCCGTGAATGTGAGCTCTCCGAACACTCCGGGTCTGCGCGGCTTGCAGAGAGCTGCAGAGTTAGAAATTTTGTTGACCGCACTGCAAGAGGAAAACAACGCAATGGCCGCAGCAAGTAAGCCCGCTTCCCTGCTCAATCGCTCCCACGGCCTGGCATTGCCATTACTGGTTAAGCTGGCGCCGGATCTCGACCTCCCGGAACTTGAGCAAATTGTGGACGTTTGCCGGCGCACCAGGATCGCCGGAATCATCGCCACGAATACAACGGTTGGTCGCGAGGGACTAAGGACCCCACGCGGTTTGGTTGATGCATTTGGATCCGGCGGCTTGAGTGGACGGCCGCTGCGGCAACGTTCAACGGAAGTGATCGCTGCACTTTATCGCCTGACGCGCGGGACTCTGCCGCTGATCGGCGTCGGTGGAATCTTTACGGCGGAGGATGCCTGGGAGAAAATTTGCGCCGGCGCAAGCCTGGTACAGCTTTACACTGGTTTTATTTATCAGGGACCGAGGGTCGCCAAACAAATCAATGAGGGTCTGGCTGAGATTCTGCAAAGAGAGGGCTTCGCCTCGCTGGATGAAGCAGTCGGGAGCCGGGCCGGCTGAGTTGATTGATTATTGCTTGTTACGAGAACTTTGGAACCGGGAGATTAGCAAATGAGCTACCCTTTACGAGTTATGAACCATGCAAATGAAAAGCTGATCGTCGCGCTCGATGTCGATAGCGTAGAACGCGCCCGTGAACTCGCCGGCGCTTTGCACGAACTGGTGGGCATGTTCAAGGTTGGCTCGCAACTGTTTACCGCTGTCGGCCCGACAATCGTTCGCGAGATCATCCGCGCCGGTGGCCGCGTTTTCCTCGATCTCAAGTTTCACGACATTCCGAACACCGTTGCCTGTGCGGCGGTCGAAGCAACCCGCCTGGGAGTGTCCATCTTCAACGTTCATGCGTCCGGCGGCAGCGAGATGATGCGGCGTACCGCCGAGGCGGTGAGCGAGGTTTCCGAGCGCGAGGGGCTGCCTCGGCCGCGTGTCATTGCCGTGACGGTGTTGACCAGCACCGATGCCCGAGTCCTGGCGGCAGCCGGGGTACCCTCAAGCGTGAACGATCAGGTACGACGCCTGGCCCAACTCGCAGAAGCGAGCAACCTGGACGGAGTGGTGGCGTCCTCGCTGGAAGTTCCTCTTATCCGCGCTGCGATTCCACGAAAAGACTTTCTGATTGTGACGCCCGGTGTGCGGCCGTCGGGCGCCGATCTCGCCGATCAAAGGCGGGTGCTGAGCCCCACTGAAGCTGTTCGTGCCGGCGCTGATTATTTAGTGATCGGGCGCCCAATCATCGCAGCAAGCGATCCGATCAAGGCTGCTCAGGCCGTGATCGAGGAAATCGAAAACGCCTGAATCCTTTCTCAGCGTTTAAGGAAAGTAAGAGGAACTATGACGGAAAAGCTGCGTGTAGACTACTGAGCCATTTGTGAAGCACCGGCTGATCCGGTTCCAAAGCGGCTATTTGCCCTGATTCGTACTTAACATTATCATGCAAAGGTGACCCTCGATTTGAAACGGCCTATCGTGGCAGCAGCCCTTGCTTCACTGATCCTCACCGCGCTGGTGCTACCGGCTGCTGGTCAGCACAAAAATGAAGTAACAACGCTCTCGTTTTCCGCAGCGGCCTACACCGTGGGCGAGCGCCTTACCTACAATGTCTCGTTTTCGAGTTTTGTCAGCGCCGCGCATGTCGAGCTTTTTGTCGCCGCGCACGGCACTTTTTTTGGGCGCGACGCGATTCAACTGAAAGGACACGTCGAGACTAAGGGCGTGGTCTATTCGGCTCTCTATGCCCTAAACAACGATTACACAACTTATGTCGATGCAACCAGCGGGCTGCCCTTTCGAGCGGAACAACTCGGGCACGAAGAGGCGCGGCCGTCTAGTCTCGCAAGCGATCTCAATCCATCAGGGGCCGCTCCAGACTTGGCGGGCATCTACGATCTGCTCTCAGCCGTCTATCGCGTCAGGGCGCTGCCACTCGTGGAAGGTGCGGTCTACCCTTTGACTGTCACTGGCGATTCCGTCAGCTATCAGATTGAATTAATCGTCAAGGGACGGGAAACCATCAGGACCAATGTCGGATCGTTCAACGCTATTGCTACTCAGTTGCGGGTGGCGAAACACTCGGTGGTCAACGATTATCGAATCCAAATCTTCTTCACAGATGATGAAAGGCACGTTCCCATACTGGTCATCGCAAAGCTATCCGCCGGCCAGTTGAGAGCCGAGCTGGCAAGTTTGCAAATGCTGCCGGTTGGTCCAAAGCAACCACCCGGAGTAGCGACGCCGACACCCACTCCGACTCCGACGCCCACGCCAAACCCAAAGACGACTCGGCCGCCGCTTACTGCACAACCGATCGAGGTGAGCGGGATGCCGTTCAAGGTGGGCGAACAACTGAACTACCGGATTTATCTGGCGAGCGTTCAGCAACCGGTAGGCTTGGTTTCATATCAGGTGCGCAGCCGCTCCCGTTACTTCGATCACGATGGGTTGATGTTGTCGACCAGCGCGCAAACCACGGATGCTGCGCTGCGGCTATTCGTGGCCAACGATCAGCTCACCTCATATGTCGATCCGCAAACGCTGTTGCCGTATCGTTTCGAGTTGAGCATAAGTGAGGGTTCTCGGCGGCGCAATGAGGTTTGGACTATCAACCAGGACTACGGCAACGCGACTAAACAAGGCAGCGCCAAAATCGATATTCCGATCGGCACTCATGACTACCTCTCGATTTTCTATGCGGTGCGTTCCATGAATCTTGCTCCCGGAAAACAGAACGCCGTCTCGATTCTGGTTAATGGACGGCCCAAGACCGTGATCATCACGGCGGTCCGGCGCGAAATGATCCAGCTTGATGCTCAGAAAATTTCCGCCGTGCAAGTGAAGTTGACGACACCGGAGGATTCGCAGCCGGATAAGTTCCAACTGCGCGCCTGGATCAGTGACGACGATCGGCGCCTGCCCTTGCGCATGACGGCTGTCACGGAACTGGGTGCCTTGCGTGCCGACCTCGTGATTCTGCCCGTGACCCACCAGTAAACTCCGGCCAAGCGGACCGAAAGCAAAAGGCTGCAGATTACCTTTCCGACGAACAAATACTCCAGAATCGCTGAGGGCGCTAACGAATTGCCGAGGCACTAGCGAATTGCCGAGCGCACTAGCGAATTGCTCCGTTTAGACAGGGCACTTGTGCCCCGCTGCGATGGCGGAAAAGTCTGCTGTCTAAACGGAAATAGTAATTTCAACTCTCTCGGGTGAACTCAGCGCGCTCGACGACTGGTAGTGCGCTAGTGTGGCGTCCCAGATAATTCTTTACAACGACGAACCTTCTCAAGGATGACATCGGCAGTGGCTTTCCAAGCAAACGGCTTGGGCTCATCGTTCCAATGGGCCAACCACTGGTAGATAGAATGT
>Ga0179594_10000343_pt1:0-5000 | contig 11438 bp, 7 predicted proteins | sample CZOMad1_1_08_16f_FD_148625 | JGI IMG/M metagenome (GOLD analysis project Ga0179594, IMG submission 148625) | Vadose zone soil fungal communities from Angelo Coast Range Reserve, California, USA - CZOMad1_1_08_16fungal (Illumina Assembly) | ecosystem: Environmental > Terrestrial > Soil >...
TATCTTGCTGAAATCATTAATGTGACAGTGTGCTGGCATTGGTTAGAGTAGGCTACTTTGCTGAAATAATTTAATGTATGTCGGCATAAATGACTAGACAAGCCTGCCTTGTTGAAATCATTAGAGTAGGCTGGCTGTGATTAAAGTAGGCTACCTTGCTGATGTGGGCTGAAATCATTAGAGCTATCTTGTTGAAATCATTAATGTGACAGTAGGCTGGCTGTGATTAAAGTAGGCTACCTTTGCTGAAATACTCATTAATGTCTGCTGAAATCAAGTACAGTAAGCTGGCAGTGATTATGTCCCAAATGAATGTGCATCTTGCCTTGTCTGTGTTTGTGGGGATCCAACTTTCAGCTCCCATGGCAGAGTCCATGCTCGCTTATGGTTTTTGGCCTAAGATTCCTTTTGTGGACCCCCTGTTTGGAGTCTCATGCATGTGTGAATGCTTGTACAATCCCCAGACAGTCCTACCTACCTCATGGGGGGTTCAACACACCCTGTACTCTGATGAATCTAATGGGTTTGAAATACTCTGGCAGTGATTACAGTAGGCTGCCTTACTGGAATAATTAAATGTCTGCTGAAATCATTAGAGTAGGCTGGCATTGATTAAAGTAGGCTATCCTGCTGAAATAATTAAATGTCAGCTGAATGAGTAGGCTATCTTGATGAAAACATCAATGGGACAGTAAGCTGGCTGTGATTAAAGTAGGCTGCCTTGTTGAAACAATCAAATGTTGGCTGAAATCATTAGAGCTATCTTGCTGAAATCATTAATGTGACAGTAGGGTGGCAGTGGTTCAAGTAGGTTATTTTGCTGAAATGATTAAATGTTGGCTAACATGACTACAGGAGGATGTCTGGCTGAAATCATTACAGTAGGCTGATATGACATGATTAAAGTAGGCCACCTGTCAAGATAATTAGAGTGAATGTGTGGGCCCAACTCGTCGCTCCCACGGCAGAGTCCACGCGCGCTTATGGTTTTTGGCCTAGGATTCCTTTTGTGGACCCCCTGTTCGGAGTCTCATGCACGCGCGAATGCTTGTGCAATCTCCGGACGGTCTTTCCTACCTCATGGAGGGTTGAAATAAGAGTAGGCTGGTGGACACACTGGTTGAAATTAAAGTAGACTTGACTTTGCTGAAATTGAAATAGACTGAAATGGGCTAGGGGGTTGAAATAACAGTAGGTTGAAATTACAGTAGGCTCTGTCGAAATTGGCATGTAAGCGGGTTTGAAATGGAGCACTGGTGGCTTATGTCCAGCTCGGAAACAAGGGCACACTTTAATGTGTTGCATCCGACAGTACGTCTGGAATATGTCAAGGCACTCTAAAGTAAGCACCTGCCGAAAGCCCACAGTAGGCCATCCTTTGTGTATTGGAATCAGATTGGGGGTCGGGTTGAAATTGTGAGTTAGACTTGTTTGAAAGCAGAGTACGTGAGGAAATGCAAGTAGGCCAGTCCAACAGCAAGAGTAGCCTGGCTCAGTGCCGTTTGAGTTCAATATCTGGAGGGTGTCGGGTTGAAATAACAGTAGACTGAAATTACACTAGACCTGAAGAAGTATTAACAGTTGAAAGCAAGAGTAGGCTCCTCCTCGAGGGAATTAAAATTGGTGTTGGGCTCAACTCGTCGCTCCAGCGGCAGAGTCCACGCGCGCTTATGGTTTTTGGCCTAGGATTCCTTTTGTGGACCCCCTGTTCGGAGTCTCATGCACGCGCGAATGCTTGTGCAATCTCCGGACGGTCTTTCCTACCTCATGGAGGGCAACCTCCTGGAGGCTTGAAATAAAAGTAGACTGGTAATATGCCAGTTGAAATTAAAATACAGTGTACTATTTCGAAGTGCATTACTATGATGACTGGTCTTTCTTGGACCCTGCCATTGATGTACCTGTCTGTCAGGGTGTACTGGCTGGGAATAGAAAGGTTTGGGCCGTTGCTGGGTGTTGTTGCTTTTCCCCTAGTGGTCCCCTAAGTTGGGCATGTCTTTTGCTCGCAGTGTTGGAGGGATGTGGATTACTTGCCAATGGCCAAATCCTGCAGTTAATTTATTGGGGATCCGTTGCGGACTGGGGTACCCTATTCGTTAGGGGGCCCGTCTGGCTAATAGTCCCCTTTGAAGGCCGTGATCTTAGCTTGTTGGAGTGGGAGATCGGACTTGAAGCTTGCGAGAACGTGGGTCAAGGTACTTCCGCTTGCTCTCGAGTGAAAGCCATCTCTGGTTGGTACCTCGGGTGCAGTTGTGGGAGTTTACTTTTGAAAATGTAATGAACGCCTGTTGGGGAATGACAGCAATGTCAGTCCTCGACGCTGTGTGTATATGGGCCCCCGGGCTTATATCGCCAAGACGGATAGTTACCTGGTTGATCCTGCCAGTAGTCATATGCTTGTCTCAAAGATTAAGCCATGCATGTCTAAGTATAAACAAATTTGTACTGTGAAACTGCGAATGGCTCATTAAATCAGTTATAGTTTATTTGATGGTATCTTGCTACATGGATAACTGTGGTAATTCTAGAGCTAATACATGCGTCAAAGCCCCGACTTCTGGAAGGGGTGTATTTATTAGATAAAAAACCAACGCGGTTCGCCGCTCCCTTGGTGATTCATAATAACTTCTCGAATCGCACGGCCTTGCGCTGGCGATGCTTCATTCAAATATCTGCCCTATCAAGTTTAGATGGTAGGATAGAGGCCTACCATGCTTTCAACGGGTAACGGGGAATAAGGGTTCGATTCCGGAGAGGGAGCCTGAGAAACGGCTACCACATCCAAGGAAGGCAGCAGGCGCGCAAATTACCCAATCCCGACACGGGGAGGTAGTGACAATAAATAACAATATGGGGCTCTTTTGGGTCCCATAATTGGAATGAGTACAATTTAAATCCCTTAACGAGGAACAATTGGAGGGCAAGTCTGGTGCCAGCAGCCGCGGTAATTCCAGCTCCAATAGCGTATATTAAAGTTGTTGCCGTTAAAAAGCTCGTAGTTGAACTTCCATGGTCCCATGCGGTCTGCCTCACGGTATGTACTGTGTGGGTCCGTGTTCCTTGGTGGTGAGCCTTGATGCCGTTCGTTCGGTGTCTCGGTGAACCACCTCTGTTACCTTGAGAAAATTAGAGTGTTCAAAGCAGGCAATATGCCCGAATACATTAGCATGGAATAACGAAATAGGACGTGCGGTTCTATTTTGTTGGTTTCTAGAGTCGCCGTAATGATTAATAGGGATAGTTGGGGGCATTAGTATTCAGTTGCTAGAGGTGAAATTCTTGGATTTACTGAAGACTAACTACTGCGAAAGCATTTGCCAAGGATGTTTTCATTAATCAAGAACGAAGGTTAGGGGATCGAAAACGATCAGATACCGTTGTAGTCTTAACAGTAAACTATGCCGACTAGGGATCGGGCGACCTCAATTTGATGTGTCGCTCGGCACCTTACGAGAAATCAAAGTCTTTGGGTTCGGGGGGGAGTATGGTCGCAAGGCTGAAACTTAAAGGAATTGACGGAAGGGCACCACCAGGAGTGGAGCCTGCGGCTTAATTTGACTCAACACGGGGAAACTCACCAGGTCCAGACATAACTAGGATTGACAGATTGATAGCTCTTTCTTGATTTTATGGGTGGTGGTGCATGGCCGTTCTTAGTTGGTGGAGTGATTTGTCTGGTTAATTCCGATAACGAACGAGACCTTCCCGTGCTAAATAGCCCGGCCGGCTTTGGCTGGTCGCCGGCTTCTTAGACGGACTATCAGCGTTTAGCTGATGGAAGTTGGAGGCAATAACAGGTCTGTGATGCCCTTAGATGTTCTGGGCCGCACGCGCGCTACACTGACAGAGCCAGCGAGTTTATCACCTTGGCCGGAAGGCCTGGGTAATCTTGTGAAACTCTGTCGTGCTGGGGATAGAGCATTGCAATTATTGCTCTTCAACGAGGAATTCCTAGTAGGCGTGAGTCATCAGCTCGCGTCGATTACGTCCCTGCCCTTTGTACACACCGCCCGTCGCTACTACCGATTGAACGGCTTAGTGAGGTCTTCAGATTGGCTTCGGGGAGCCGGCAACGGCACCCTGTTGCTGAGAAGTTGATCAAACTTGGTCGTTTAGAGGAAGTAAAAGTCGTAACAAGGTTTCCGTAGGTGAACCTGCGGAAGGATCATTATTGTAAACCCCACCCGACGGACTGCACCGTTTAGAGGGACTGCTGCTGGCTCCCACCTAATGGGAGGAGTAATGTGCGCATGCTGGGTTCCCACCTAGGGGTTGGAAAAATCGGCATGGGCTCGCTCCGAACTGATGGCGGGAGTAATGTGCATGTGCTTGCTCCCATGGCGGGAGTAATGTGCATGTGCTTGCTCCGACCTAATGGCAAGAGTCAATGTGCATGTGCTGGCTCCCACCTGGTGAGTAAGCACGTGCTGGCTCCGACCTAATGGTTGGGAGGTAATGTGCACGTTCCTAACATTCCAATTACACCTGTGCACCCTATGGATTGAAGCCTCTGCCTGTTGGCTGAGGCCTCGTCCTATTTACACTACAGCCAGTTTCTAAATGCATGTATTGATGTTCTACGGAACGGATAATTGTAATACAACTTTCAACAACGGATCTCTTGGCTTTCGCATCGATGAAGAACGCCGCGAAAGTGCGAAACGTAATGTGAATTGCAGAATTCAGTGAATCATCGAATCTTTGAACGCATCTTGCGCTCCTTGGTATTCCGAGGAGCATGCCTGTTTGAGTGTCGCGCGTGAGTGTGAAGCTCTCAACCCTCCCTTTTATATTAAAGATGGGGGTTGGATGTGGACGTCTGCCGTGTATCGGCTCGTCTTGAAATGTATAAGCCGGTCTCTGGCCCTTGGTTTCTAATGACGGTGTGATAAGATACCTCTGTGTAACGCTGTTTTTGAATCCAAGGGATGGACTGCTTCTAACTGTCCCTCGGGTGACTATTAAAGATAAGACCTCAAATCAGGTAGGACTACCCGCTG
>Ga0179594_10000343_pt1:10000-11438 | contig 11438 bp, 7 predicted proteins | sample CZOMad1_1_08_16f_FD_148625 | JGI IMG/M metagenome (GOLD analysis project Ga0179594, IMG submission 148625) | Vadose zone soil fungal communities from Angelo Coast Range Reserve, California, USA - CZOMad1_1_08_16fungal (Illumina Assembly) | ecosystem: Environmental > Terrestrial >...
CTGCCTTACTGGAATAATTAAATGTCTGCTGAAATCATTAGAGTAGGCTGGCATTGATTAAAGTAGGCTGCCTTGCTGAAATAATTAAATGTCAGCTGAATGAGTAGGCTATCTTGATGAAAACATCAATGGGACAGTAAGCTGGCAGTGATTAAAGTAGGCTGCCTTGTTGAAACAATCAAATGTTGGCTGAAATCATTAGAGCTATCTTGCTGAAATCATTAATGTGACAGTAGGCTGGCTGTGATTAAAGTAGGCTGCCTTGCTGAGATAATTAAATGTCTGGCTAACATGACTACAGGAGGATGTCTGGCTGAAATCATTACAGTAGGCTGATATGACATGATTAAAGTAGGCCACCTGTCAAGATAATTAGAGTGAATGTGTGGGCCCAACTCGTCGCTCCAGCGGCAGAGTCCACGCGCGCTTATGGTTTTTGGCCTAGGATTCCTTTTGTGGACCCCCTGTTCGGAGTCTCATGCATGCGCGAATGCTTGTGCAATCTCCGGACGGTCTTTCCTACCTCATGGAGGGTTGAAATAAGAGTAGGCTGGTGACACACTGGTTGAAATTAAAGTAGACTTGACTTTGCTGAAATTGAAATAGACTGAAATGGGCTAGGGGGTTGAAATAACAGTAGGTTGAAATTACAGTAGGCTCTGTCGAAATTGGCATGTAAGCGGGTTTGAAATGGAGCACTGGTGGCTTATGTCCAGCTCGGAAACAAGGGCACACTTTAATGTGTTGCACCCGACAGTACGTCTGGATTATGTCAAGGCACTCTAAAGTAAGCACCTGCCGAAAGCCCAGAGTAGGCCATCCTTTGTGTATTGGAATCAGATTGGGGGGTCAGGTTGAAATTGTGAGTTAGACTTGTTTGAAAGCAGAGTACGTGAGGAAATGCAAGTAGGCCAGTCCAACAGCAAGAGTAGCCTGGCTCAGTGCCGTTTGAGTTCAATATCTGGAGGGGAGGGTGTCGGGTTGAAATAACAGTAGACTGAAATTACAGTAGACCTGAAGAAGTATTAACAGTTGAAAGCAAGAGTAGGCTCCTCCTTGAGGGAATTAAAATTGGTGTTGGGCTCAACTCGTCGCTCCAGCGGCAGAGTCCACGCGCGCTTATGGTTTTTGGCCTAGGATTCCTTTTGTGGACCCCCTGTTTGGAGTCTCATGCACGCGCGAATGCTTGTGCAATCCCCGGACGGTCTTTCCTACCTCATGGAGGGCAACCTCCTGGAGGCTTGAAATAAAAGTAGACTGGTAATATGCCAGTTGAAATTAAAATACAGTGTACTATTTTGAAGTGCATTACTATGATGACTGGTCTTTCTTGGACCCTGCCATTGATGTACCTGTCTGTCAGGGTGTACTGGCTGGGAATAGAAAGGTTTGGGCCGTTGCTGGGGTGTTGTTGCTTTTCCCCTAGTGGTCCCCTAAG
>Ga0179594_10000345_pt1 | contig 11409 bp, 9 predicted proteins | sample CZOMad1_1_08_16f_FD_148625 | JGI IMG/M metagenome (GOLD analysis project Ga0179594, IMG submission 148625) | Vadose zone soil fungal communities from Angelo Coast Range Reserve, California, USA - CZOMad1_1_08_16fungal (Illumina Assembly) | ecosystem: Environmental > Terrestrial > Soil > Vadose...
CCGAACAGCGGCTCGCCGTCACCAAGGATGTCACCACGCCAGTCGAGCGGATCGACCACGCTCGGCGCGGCCGTGGTTCCGGCCCGCGTCTTGATGTTGGCCGAGAAAGGCTCCCAGGACGGCGGCGACACCTCGTACGTGATGCAGTACTGGATTCCCGTTTCCTCGAAATCGCCCTGCCGGTTCAGCAGCCGCTGCACATCCAGCATCAGCATCCAGCAGGCGTCCGAGCTGTCGCGCCGGCCCGGCTCGATCGCCGCGCGCAGCGGGTTGAGCAGCTGATCGGCGCCCTGCACGATCAGTTCATGGCTGGCGCGCTTGAACGCGTTGAACACGCGCAGCAGCAGCTCAGCGCCGACCGCATCGATGCTGCGCGCTTCCGACACGTCCAGCGTCAGCGTCGCGTTGGTCATCGCGAGCGCCTTCAGGTGCTCGAGCGGCTTCACGATGTTGGCGCCAACCGCCGCCGGCAGCTTCACGACCGGGCTGTCGCTCTTCGGGTCGACTCGCGCACCCGTGGGCTCATAGTCGAGCCAGCCCGGCGCGGAATTCTCGAAGCGCAGCGCGTACTGCATCGTCAGCTTCTCGAAGCCGGCCTTGTCGCCGCGCTGCTGCATGAACTCGAACATCATCAGCCAGGCGCGTTCGGTGGCCAGGCCCAGCCGGTCGGCCTCGATCGCCGAGCGCAGCACGGCCTCGGCGGCCTGGTCCTGTCCGTTGGCAAACAGGATCGCGGTCTCGTCCAGCGCCGAACTCGAGTCGCTGGTACCCAGTTCGATCGCTTCGATTCCGTAGCTGGTCGCATCCTCGCCCGGATCGAACGGCTCTTCGGCCTGGGCTGGGGCGGGCTCCATTTCCAGCGGGGGCAGCTCGGCATCTTCCTCGCTTGCGGGCAGCGGCTCGCTCGATCCCGGGGCGCCCAGCACGGAATTGGCTGCTATGTTGTCGCGCGGGGCGCCGCGTGGCCGCAGGAAGTCCTGCGACATCTCCGACTCGATCGCGTCGATCTTGGCCGCAGTGGCCATTCCCAGGTTGCGGGCCAGTTCCCGGTCAGGGATCGCGTTCTCGGTGGTTGCGAAGCTCGGCGCTGAGGGGGTCGAAGTGCGGTTCAGCGAGCGGTTGACCGGTCCAGGCAGCGGACGGGACAGCGTTCGAGCATCGTGCGGGGCGGGGCGCGCCGGGGAGCGCGCGGCGTGCGAGTGTGGGCCGCGTCCCGCGACTTTCTTCGCGGGTTTCGAGTCCTTCTTGAAGAACGAGAACACCACGTGCTAGATCCTGACGTTCAGTGCAGGTTGTGCAATCGAACGGGACGGTCGCCAAGGAAACCCCTGAGCCGTCGTAGACAAAGCGACGGTCCGGTACTCCATCATCGAGCCGCTCGCTCCGATCGCAGCGATTCGACTCAATATAACAATTATCCCATTTCTTAAGGGTCCGAGTCTGCTGGGCTTTAGGCCCCGCCCCGGGATTTATGCGCCGTAAGGCGTGTTCGATGCAAGGGGACACGTTCGGTTAAAATAACGGCTGCGGAGCAGTCGCAAACGCGGAGCCAACAGGATGATCACGACAGCCACGACGGTAGGCGCCTACTTGCGGGATTTGCCGCCTGACCGCCGGGTCGCCATGGCGCGCGTATGCAGCATGATCCGCCGCTCGGCCCGTGGTGTGCGGGAAAGCATGCGCTACGGGCTGGCCTTCTACGAGTTGGATGGGCCTTTGTTCGCGCTCGAGTCCGGGCGCCGCCATATGTCGTTGTACGTGGCCGAGCAGGAAGTGGTGCTGCGGCACAAGGAGGCGCTGGCGGGCGTGAATGCGGCGCGCAGCTTCATCCGATTCTCCGACTTCAACCGATTGCCGCTCGACGTGGTCGAGAAGATCGTGCGCGAATCGGTGGTGGCTCGTCGTGCGCGCGCCGCCAACGGAACGATTCCGACGCAGGCCGAGCTGCTGAAGCTGTGGGCGATCAAGGAGCAGGCCGCGCAGGCGCCGCAGGCCGTGACGCGCGCGGTGGCAGCACCCGTGGCGAAGCCAGCCCTTGCGCGGGGCGAGGCTGTGAAGCGGACAGCGAGCCGAACCCCCGCGTTGCGGCGGGCCAATGGCGCGAAGGCACCGGCGCGTGGCACCGCCGAACGCCGACCGGCCCGCAGCTCGTAAAGTTAGGTCCAAAAAATCACGTAGGACCCTCACCCCGGCTACGCCGGGCAACGCCCGGCTCCTCTCCCTAAAGGGAGGGGGAGGCCACCAGTCCCTTTCCAACGCAAGGGGTGGAAGTTCAATTGGATGGCGGTTCGCGCGGCTCCGACGGCGGGGGCTGATCGCGCATCGACCAGGCTGGATTGGCGGCGGGCTTGATGGCCGGCGGCTTGTTGTGCTGCGCGAACCAGCGCCATCCGGCGTACAGGCAGCCGATCTCCAGCGCCAGCCCGGCGATCTGCAGCGGCCAGTTGCGGTACGCGCCTCCGACCGCGAACAGCACGATGCCGCCAAGCGCGGCCAGCACGAATGCAACGATTCGCAACGACATCAGCGCTCCCAGATCAACGGCGCGTCAGACGGCGCTTCAAGTCCAGGCCCACGCCCTTGTTCACGAACTGCACTGTAGCGACCCGGGCCGGGTCGATTTCGCCGCCCGAATACAGCCCAGCAGCCACCATGCTCCGGAAGAAATGCCGGATGCGCTCGATGTTCATCGTTCCGATGCCCAGCGTGAGCGCCTCGGACGAATCGACGATGCCCTGCGAACGCATCAGTGCGACCGACGCTTCCAGCTCCTGTTCGCCGATTTCCGGATTGTCGCGCAACATCGCCGCATGCGCGGCCCGGCGGTCTCCGTACAGGTAGCTGTTCCAGCCGAGGATCGAGGCGTCGACGAAGCGCTGGACCAGGTCGGGGCGGTTGCGCACCGTCTCGGCGCGGGCTTCGATCAAGGTGGAGTACGTGTCGAAGCCGTGATCGGCCAGCAGATGCACGACCGGATCGAAGCCTCCCTGGCGTCTGACATAAATCGGCTCGGCGATCGAATAGCCCTGCTGCAGCGCGCGCGGGTTGGCAAGGAACGGTCCGAGGTTGAAGTTGTACGGCCGCAGCTGCTCGTCGCGAAACCCCTGCGTCACCGTCAGCCACTGCCACCAGGTGAACTGCGCGTCCTTGGCGACGAACACCACCGGCGCATCCTTCAGAAGCTCGAACCGTTCGTAGCCCTGGCCCGGATGCGCGATCAGCGCCTGTGGATCCTTCTGGAAGATCGCTGCGACTTCGACGGTGGGAACGCCATTCTTCTGGTTGTCGAACGCGTGCAGCAGGTTTCCCGTCATCAGGAAATCGATACGGCCTGCCGGCAGCAGAGGCCGGTTGTTCACCTGGGGCCCGCCCTGCCGAATCGTGACGTTCAGCCCGTAGCGCGCGTACGTGCCGTCGGCCAGAGCCTGGTAGAAACCGCCGTGCGCGGCCTGCGCCTTCCAGTTGGTGGCGAACACGACCGCGTCGGGCTGCGCGCATGCTGCCGCCGGCAGCAGCGCCGCCCAGGCGTACAGCAGGCTTGCACCGGCGCTCTTCAACAGCCTGTCAAGCGGCGCGCTCGTTGGCTCGAGCCGGCAGCGTAAACCAGAACGTGGCGCCGTGGCCGGGTGCAGCCTGCGCCCAGACGCGTCCCCCGTGGCGTGCAACGATGCGCTGGACGGTCGCCAGCCCGATCCCGATGCCGGGAAACTCCTCCTCGCGGTGCAGTCGGGTGAACGGGGTGAAAAGGCCGCCGGCGTGCTTCATGTCGAACCCGGCGCCGTTGTCGCGCACGAAAAACGCGCGCTGCGTGCCGAGTGCGGATGCACCGATTTCGATGCGCGCGTTGCCCGCGTCGCGCGTGTATTTCCAGGCGTTTTCGAGCAGGTTCTGTACCACCAGCCGGACCAGCCGCACGTCCCCCTCGGCCGCAAGACTTTCTTCGATGCGGATATCCACGCGGCGCTCTGGATGCTCCCATTGCAGATCGGCGAGCGCCTCCTGCGCGACCTGCGTGAGGTCGATACGCTCGAGCTTCAGGTCGGCACGACCGACGCGCGACAGCCGCAACAGACCGTCGATCAGCTCTCTCATCCGATCGATCGATTTGCCGATCAGCACCAGATAGTCGCGACCTCCAGTGTCGAGTGCGTCGGCATGGTCCTGCAGCAGCGCTTCGGAAAAGCCGGCGACGGCCCGCAACGGAGCGCGCAGATCGTGCGAGACCGTGTAAGCGAAGGTTTCGAGCTCCCGGTTGACCGCCTCGGTGGCGCGCCTGGCCTCGATCAGCTCGTCCTGGCCACGCTTCATCGCGACCAGGTTGCGCACTCTGGCGCGCAACTCCTCGACGGCAAAAGGCTTCACCAGGAAGTCCTGCGCGCCCTCGCGCAGCAAGCGGACGCGTTCGCCCTCGTCGGTTGTCGCCGTCAGCACGACGACCGGCATCCGGTCGAATTCCGGTTCGGCGCGAATCTGCCGTATCAGGGTCTCGCCGCTCGTGCCCGGCATCATCAGGTCGGTGATGACCAGGTCGGGATTCAGGTCGACGGTCCGCACGTAGCCTTCGCGGCCATCGAAGGCGGGCATCGCATCGAATTCGCTTGTCAGCGCATTACAGATGAACCGATTCAACTCCCGGTGGTCTTCGACGACCAGCACGATCGGCAGTCCCTTGATCGACGTGATCGGCGGCGCCTTGTCCGGCTCGCGCAGCGCCTCGACCGTCTGCTGCGCGAGCTCGACCGCCGGCGCCTGCGACTCGGCCGAGGCGGCGCGAACCGGCGTGCCGGCCGGCAACCGGGCGGGCAGCGTGACGACAAACGCCGCGCCGCCTTCGGGAGCTTGCGTTACTTCGACCCGGCCCCGGTGCAGCTCGACCAGCTCTTTCACGATCGCCAATCCGAGTCCGACTCCTGCCTTTTTCCGGGTCGGGGCGCCGTCGAGCTGCCGGAAACGCTCGAACACCGCTTCGCGATCGGCGGGGTCGATGCCAGGGCCGCTGTCGGCGACGGTGATCCGGACGCTACGGTCCTCGCCGTCCGGTCCGGTCTCGGCCGCGAGCTCGAGCCGTATCCGACCGTTGGCAGGGGTGAATTTGAACGCATTCGACAGCAGGTTCAGCACGATGTGCTGGACCTTGTCCGGATCGAGCTCGGCGCGCAGCGGCTCGGGCGCAAGCACCGCATAGCGGATGTTGCGGTCGCTCGCAAGGCCTTCGAAGTTCGAGCCGATCTCCCGCATCAGCGTCCCCAGGTCGACGTCGGCATACTCCAGTCGCAGACCGGCCTCGAGGCGGGCGGCGAGCAGCAGGTCGTCGAGCTGCCTTTGCAGCACGCGCGCGTTACGCAGCGCGATCGCGAGCTCGCGCTGCGCCGCCGCGTCCAGGCGGCCGTCGGCGAGCAGTTTTTGAATCGGCCCGAGCACCAGCGCGATCGGCGTGCGCAGCTCGTGACTGACGTTGGCGAAGAACTGCGACTTCAGCCTCTCCAGCTCCTTGGTCCGCTGGTACACGGAGCCCAGCTCGCGAAACGCTGTCTCGAGCTTGATGCCGCGCTCATGCGCGGCTCGCGTCGCGCGGGCCAGCGCCGCGGCGTTGGGAACCAGCGACGGCAGCATCGCGGCCGTCGCCGCCGACACGACTGCGGTCGCGATCCGAATCGCGCTGTCGAGCCAGTAGGCCGGCTTCCAGATCACGAGCACGTCGGACATGTGCGTGATCCCGCACAACACGATGAACGCGCCGAAGGCCAGGTACATCCCGCGGTACGGAATGGCCTCACGCAGTTGATACACCAGATAGGCCAGCGTGCTGGAGATCGCAACGTATGACAAGGCAATCGTGCCGTTGGAGACGACCTGGGTCCAGACGATGCCGGGGTTCCAAAGGAAACAGTGTCCATGCGGGATGAAGTCGGACGAGAACAGAGCGTCGAGCATGAGGCCTCCGTTGCACGACGGGGGAGCGCCCCCGAAGCCCTACGTGTAACTCCGACTCGGGGACGGAAAGAGCGTACGTGAATTGACAGCGCTCTTGAAGTCGTTTCGCGGCGATACAACGACGGGCACTGCCGGCGTCGGCATCCCTTGCTCAGCTGCGCCCGGACGGATGCCAGCGCCCCAGCAAAGCGCGCGACAGAGCGTTGGACGCCAGGTAGATTCCGATTCCGGTCAGCGCCACCAGCGTGAGCGCGGCGTACATCTTCGGGATTTCGGTGCGGAAGCTCGCCTCCAGGATCCGCGAAGCCAGGCCCGTCTCGCGGCCGGCCGCACCGGCCGCGAATTCCGCCACGACGGCCCCGATCAGCGCGAGGCCCCCGGAAATCTTGAGTCCTGCCACCAGATAGGGAAGCGCCGACGGCGCCAGCAGCCAGCGCAGGCGCTGCCAGCGGGTGGCGCCGTACAAGGTCATCAGGTCCTGCAGGTTCGGATCGGCCGAGCGCAACCCGATCAGCGTGTTGGAAAGCACCGGAAAGAACGCCACGATGAAGGCACAGATCAATAGGGCGGCCGTCGTGCTGTCCACGTAGATCAGGATCAGCGGCGCGATGGCGACGATCGGCGTGACCTGCAGCGCGATCGCAAACGGAAACAGCGCGCGCTCCAGCGTGCGCGAAAGGGCGAACGCACTCGCGAGTGCCACGCCGCCGGCCAGCGCCAGCAGCAGCGCGCCAAAGGTGATCTTGATCGTGTACAGCCAGGACAGAAGCAGCGAGTCCAGGTTGTTCCACAGCGTCTGCACGACCAGGCTGGGCGCCGGCAGGATGTAGGGCGGGATACCGCGCAGGCGAACGATCGCCTCCCAAGCCAGCAGGGCAGCCGCGGCGGAGACGGCCGGAACCAGAGCAGCCGCGCGGCGTGGCCGGCTCACGGCCGGGTTTCCGCGGTGGCGAGCTGGCCGCACTCGAGCGCTTCGGTCACGTTGCGGCAGTGCTGCATGAACTGCGGCTGCAGCCGCAGCGCCGGTGTGCGCGGATAGGCCAACGCAATCGGCAGGTCGGCGATCAGTCGGCCGGGCTGCCCACTGAGCACCAGAACGCGCTGACTCAAGTACACCGCCTCGAAGACGCTGTGCGTGACGAACACCGCGGTCGGCGCCTGCTCGCTCCACAGCGCCAGCAGTTCGTCGTTCAGGCGCTGGCGCGTGATCTCGTCGAGCGCGGCGAACGGTTCGTCCAGCAGCAGCACGGCAGGGTGCGTGACCAGCGCGCGGGCGATCGATGCGCGCATCTTCATGCCGCCGGACAGCTCGGCCGGGTAGGCGCTCGCGCGGCCGGCCAGGCCGACGGCGGCCAGCGCCTGCCGAGCCCGGTCGCGGGCCGGCCGCAGAGCGGTCCCTTCGATCCGCAGCGGAAGGGCCACGTTGTCGATAACGCTGGCCCAAGGCATCAGAGTCGGCTCCTGGAATACGTACGACATCACCTCGATCCGCTCATCGGCCGGTGCCGCGCCGACCTGGACCCGCCCGGCCGACGGTCGTTCGAGTCCCGCGATCAGGCGCAGCGCGGTAGACTTGCCGCAGCCCGAGGGGCCCAGCAGCGACACGAATTGGCCGGGCGCGATCACGACCGAAAGCGCCCGCACCGCGTCCACGCCGTTCGCAAAGCGCTTGTCGACTTCGGCAAGTTCGATCCTGGCGGACATCGAAGAATGGCTCCGGAAATTCTCACTATCCTAGCTTGAGCTTCGCAGGGCCCGGCTTGTAACGAGCGAAGCGGTGAATCATCCCGTTGCACCCCCCGATCGGCCACTCGAAGCGGTTGCCCGAGAGCTGGCCGAGGCCAATACACGGCTGAAGCAAACCAACGAGGAGCTGGCGCGGCTGTACGAGAAGTCGCGCGACATGGACGAACTGAAGTCGCGCTTCTTCGCCAACGTCAGCCATGAGCTGCGAACGCCGCTGACCCTGATCCTCGGCCCGGTGGCCAGGCGGCTGGCGACGAAGAGCGTCCCGCCCGAGGAACGGCGCGAGCTGGAAATCATCGATCGCAACGCGCGCCTGCTGCTGCATCACGTGACCGATCTGCTCGATGTGGCCAGGCTCGAGGCAGGGCGGATGCGGATGAGCTACGCCGAGTTCGACCTCGCGCTGCTGGTTCGGCTGGTGAGCTCGCACTTCGAGACGCTGGCAGGCGAGCACCGCATCCGCTTCGGCGTCGACACGCCGGACGCGCTGGCGGCCCAGGCGGACTTCGACAAGGTGCGTCGAATCCTGTTGAACCTGTTGTCCAACGCCTTCAAATCCACACCGTACGGCGGAGTCATATCGGTCTGGCTTCAAGCCCGGGCGGATCAGGCGACCATCGGTGTGCAGGACAGCGGGCCTGGAGTTCCGCCCGCGATGCGGGAAGCCATCTTCGAACCGTTCCGCCGGGCCGACGCCGAGGCCGAGCTTGCCCTCGGCGGCACCGGCCTGGGACTGGCCGTCGTGCGCGAATTCGCCGCCTTGCACCGCGGATCGGCTGCCGTGGCGGATGCCGCCGGCGGCGGCGCCCTGTTCACCGTCAGCCTGCCGCTGTCGGCCCCCGCCGGAAGCGCGCTTCAGGCGGCGCCGTCCGCCTTCGAGGAAGCGTCGGGGCCGATGCCCGGCGAGGCCTTGCGCGCGCAGCTGGGAGAGGCGATCGGCATCCTGCCGCTCGAATCGGACAGTCCGCTCGTGCTGGTGGTCGAAGACAACGGCGACATGAACCGGTTCATCGCGGCCGTGCTCGGGCGGCACTATCGCGTCGCCACCGCCTTCGACGGCAAGGAAGGGCTCGACATGGCGCTGGCACTTCAGCCCGACCTGATCATCAGCGACGTGATGATGCCCAGGATGGCCGGCGACCGGATGGTGCGCGCGCTGCGCAAGCATCGCGAGATCGCGGACGTGCCGATCATCATGCTCACGGCCAAGGCCGACGACGCCCTGCGCGTGGAGCTGCTGAGGGAGGGGGTGCACGACTACCTGAACAAGCCCTTCTCGGCGGAGGAACTGCTGGCGCGCATCGGTGCGCGCATCAGCGCGCGCCGGCGCCAGGAAGCTGCATTGAGCGGGCTGCGCGCGGAATTGGAGGAACTTCTGAAACAGCAGGTCGCCAGCCAGACCGCTGCGGCCATCGCCCACGACCTGAACCAGCCCCTCAATGCGATGGCTTCATACACCGAGGCGGCGTTGCGACTGCTGCGGGCCGGCAATCCGTCGCCGCAGAAGCTGCAGCACGCCCTGGAAAGCGGAGCGGCGCAAGCACAGCGCGCCGGACAGGTGGTGCGCGAACTGCTCCAGTTCTTCCAGGCCGGCGAGACACCGATCGAGTCGCTCGACCTGAACCGGGCGGTCGACCGGGCGCTCACCCTGGTCGGAACGGACGGTCAAGGAGGGTTCGATTCGACGGTCGATCTGGCCCCCGGGCTGCGGCCGGTGCGCGCGAACCGGCTGCAGGTCGAAAAGGTGCTGGTCAATCTCGTGTGCAACGCGGTGGACGCGATGCGCGCGGCGGGGGTCAGTCCGCACTCGATCGCGATCACCGTGCGCCCGGTGGACGGCAACATGGCGCAGGTGACGGTGCAGGATCGCGGACCGGGCCTGAGCGAGGAGGCGGCCCGGCGCATCTTCAAACCGTTTTACACCACGAAGCCCAGAGGCATCGGGATGGGGCTGGCGATCAGCCGGGCGCTGGTTGAAGCAAACGGCGGCCGCCTGTGGTGCGAAGCGGCTCCGGGCCACGGAGGAATATTCCACTTCACGTTGCCGTTCGCCTGATGAGTACCGACCCGACCGTCTATGTGGTGGACGACGATGCCGCGGTGCGCGACGGCCTCGCGTTGCTGCTCGATACGGCTGGTCTGGCGGTGCAAACCTACGACGGCGCGGCGGCGTTTCTGGCCGACTGGTCGCCGGGTCGCGTCGGCTGCCTGATATTGGACGTGCGGATGCCCGATATGAGCGGCCCGGAACTCCAGGCCGAATTGATCCGGCGCGGCATCGACCTGCCGATCGTTTTTCTGACGGCCCACGGGGATATCCCGACCACGGTGCAGGCCATCAAAGGCGGCGCGATCGATTTTCTGACGAAGCCCGTGGTCGGCGCGGAACTGCTCGAACGCGTTCAGGCCGCCCTGCACCGGAGCGCGCAGCTGCGCGAGCAGGCGTCCGCCACGCAAACCCTGCGCGAGCGCCTGCAGGGTCTGACCCGGCGCGAACGGGAAATCATGAGGCTGGTCGCCGACGGCCACTCCAACAAGGAGATCGCGCGCAGCCTGGGCATCAGCCATCGCACCGTCGAGGTTCATCGCGCCCGCGTGATGCAAAAGACCGGGGTCACCAACCTGGTCGAGCTGTCCCGCCTCGCCCAGGCCGCCGGCCTGCTCGCCCGGCCATAGGGCCTGCAACCGTCGATTCGGCAGTGGCATCGACGGTTACAACTGGCCCGGTTTCGGATACGTGCTTGTACGAATATTCCCCGCGTAGACCTGCGACTAACTTGGCATCCAGGAGCGATCCGACCGGAGTTCGCCATGGACATGCCAGACCCGAATGGCCCCCGACCGCGTGTGACGTGCACGAGTTGCGTCGTGCGCGAGTTGTGCCTGCCCCCCGGGCTGTCGCGCAACGAGCTCGAGAGCGCCGAGCAGCTGGTCTCGACGCGCCTGCGCATCCGGGGCGGCGGCGCGCTGTTCCGTTGCGGGGACGCGTTCAAATCGCTTTACGTGGTCTGGCGGGGGTCTGTGAAGAGCACCGTGACGTCGGACGATGCCCGCGAACAGATCACCGGCTTTCACATGCCGGGCGACATGATGGGCTTCGACGGCCTTGGTGCCGGGTCGCATACCTGCGACGCGGTGGCGCTGGAGGACAGCGAGGTTTGCGTATTTCCGTACAGCCGGATCGACGGCGCGGATGCGGTGCTGCCGGCGCTGCGCAGGCATTTCTACCAGCAGATGAGCCGCGAACTCGTCCGCAAGCACGAGTCGATGCTGATGCTGGGGAGCATGCGCGCGGACGAACGGCTTGCGACCTTCCTGCTGAAGCTGTCGGATCGCTTCGATGCGCTCGGCTACTCGAGGCGGGAATTCGTCTTGCGAATGACGCGCGCCGACATCGGCAGCTTCCTGGGAATCACGCTTGAAACGGTCAGCCGCGTGATGTCGCAGTTTGCGAGGCAGGGCTTGATCGATTTTCCCGGATTGAAGCGGGTCAGGATCGCCGACCGCGAGAGACTGGGCCGGGTAGCGCTCGGGCGGGAAGCGGCACCGGACCGTGGGTGCGGGCCGGCCGCTGACGCACGGGCCGGCGGCATCGCGCAACGACGGGCGACGAAGGCGGTCCGCGTGCCCGTTGTCGAGGCATTTGCCTAGCGCGCGGGATCTGCTCCCGACGCTGCGGCTGATCGTGGGCGGGAGCGCGCGAGGCAAGGATCTATTGCGGGAATCGGG
>Ga0179594_10000350_pt1 | contig 11293 bp, 7 predicted proteins | sample CZOMad1_1_08_16f_FD_148625 | JGI IMG/M metagenome (GOLD analysis project Ga0179594, IMG submission 148625) | Vadose zone soil fungal communities from Angelo Coast Range Reserve, California, USA - CZOMad1_1_08_16fungal (Illumina Assembly) | ecosystem: Environmental > Terrestrial > Soil > Vadose...
AGGTCCGAGAATCGTCCCGCGTGCCCTTCGCACTCGCCTTCAGCAGCGAGTTGGACGAGGTCGATACTGTGTTGTCCTGAGTCGCCCGAAGGGTAACCTCGTAGTTTGCTGGGGGACCAAAGCCCTGATCTGGAAAGGCCGTGTCGATTGAGAGTAAGACGCCCTTGATGGTCGTGAGCCCCGCGCCTGTAACAAAATCCGTCAAATCGACCGCCGTCCACGCGGCCACTGAACTCGTGATCGTCGCGAGCTGTTGGTAGGAGTCGAAGAGATAGGTCTTGTCGTAGGTCGCTCCTGGCGGCACCGCGGGAGAAGCCGCCTCCCAGGCCGACTCGCTATCGACCCACGTGTAAAGGCCTGTGCCAATCAAATGGAACATTTGGCCATCTTGCGGGGCGAGGATCGCCGCGCGGGCGGCCAGGTTGCCGACCCCGGCCTTCGCAGGAAGAACCACCCAAGCGGTCCCATTCCAGGTGTACCAGCCAAGCGGGGTGCCGCTCCCATCGGTTTTAAACCACGCTTTATCGCGATCCTCCGCGGCGGGCTCGGTCGAGCCGTAGTTAACGCCGTTGAAGTCCTCCAGTCCCGTGATCTCCATGTACTGGGCAATCAAATCCAAGAAATCTTGGACCGTGCCGGGGAATTCTGTCCCGAACGGAACAGAGAGGGCTTGCAGGTTAACGTTCAGCGCCATGGTATCTTGTTGGCAATAACTCAAGGGTATACCCTTGAGCAACCTTAATGTACGTGGGAGAAGGTCGTGTCGGGTCCGGCCACTTTGGTTTTTCCGCAGGCAAAGTCAGCCCGCTCGATCAAAGTCAGCCCGTGCCGCTCGATGGCGTCGGCAAGCATGATGTCGTTGTAGGCGTGATGGCGTCGGCTCCGGCAAAATTCCGGCGCGAGCATAAACCGCTCCTGAACAATCCGCGAAGCCATAGGGGCCGTAAAGCCAAGTGCGCCGCCATGGGGCACGCGAAAGGTCCACGTGGGGCCGAAGTGGTGCGTGTAAACGGCGCTAAAAATGGCCTCGCCCTCCGGGAAACCTAAAGCCGCTTTAATCACCAAGGTGTCGGGGTCGATCTTGATATAATGCTCGGAAGGAAAAGCCCGGAGCGCCTGATCAAGATAGCGGTGAGTCCAAAACCCACCCCATTCCGACTCCTTGCGATGCTCGAAGCGCTTGTGGAGGTCCTCGCCTAAGGCGGGGTACTCGGCCCCGCCATCTTCGAAGACGACGATTTTGTCGGAAGGGTAGTGCGTGCGCAAGGCTTCCAATAGTTGGAGGAGCATCGCTTCGGGCTCCTTGTAGACGTTAACGATGAAAGTGGTCATTAAAAGGGTTGGCTCAAGGCGGAGGCAGGAACATTAGCAAACTACTTTTGACGGCGTCAGTGGTCACGTTGCCGACCACAATCGTGCCCATATTATTCATCCAGCGCACAAACGTGGTGATGGGATACGTATATTCACCAATAAAGGCGTAGCCGGCCAGGCCCGCCGTATTATCTTGGTTGGAAAGACTGATCGCCCCGGTGGAACTTTCGATGACATGCGACGTCGGCAGCTCAATCGAGGGGTCGCCACCATTGCCAAAGAAGCCCAGGAGGGTAAAGAAAACCGTGCGCGCGGTCCCCGCCGCGACGTAGGCCTTAATGATATCAGTGTAGTCGAGCACGTCCCCGGGAGTGAAATCAGAAGACGACCAAACGTGAAGGAGTTGGCGGGTCGTCGTCCCGGTCGAAACCCAAAGGGCTAAGCCAATCCAGGGGATCACGTCAGAGGCCTGCGGCCTATAAATGCGGGTAGCACTATGGGTCGGGATTTGGCCAAAGAGTAGATCGATCCCCGTGGTATCGAGAAGAAACAGGTTAGGCGGAGGCGGGCAGAGGTTAGGCGCCAGCGCGTAGGCGATCTCGTTACCTGTAATATCATTTTCAATACAGGTTGAAAACGTGTCGTCCCGGTCGGCAAATTGCTCTTCGTCGAGCATCGAGGCGTAAATGACGGTCCGGAATACCTGACCTTTCCCTCGGAGGACAATGCGGACCTGAAATTCGAAGCCCACATGAAGGGCGCGGTCTGTCATGTTATTAACGCCCTCGGGGATGGAGAAAGTTTTGGTCTGAGGGCGCTCCTGCTTTTGCAGGTTTTTCCACGCATGCGGAGCATTCACCGCGGCGTCGGTCGTCTTGGCGCACGCCGTGATGTCGTCCCACTGCGACCACTTTTGATAATTATCGGCGCGCCAATAAACGTCGAGTTGCGCGTTCCCGTCCAGGCCGGCCAAATAGACCGAACAGCGCTCCAGGCGCTTGCGGCGCTTCGGGTCGCCAAAGTCGCGCGCCGGATATTCAATCACGAGAGGAACGGGGGACGTGACTAGAACCGGCTCGGAGACGTCGCAATGCGTATAAAGGTCTCCCTGGCCGGAGTCGCTAATTTCCCAGAGGCGATTAAGCCCGTCGTCGTCCGTGGAGACAGCGAACGCCCGGCGCACGTTTTGGAAAACGCCCTGGACTAAGCGCACAAAATTTATCCCCTCCCACTGCCCGTCATAAGCGGGAGGCGCCTTCCCCCGGAGGCTCGACATGGGCGCAAAGTCCAGGGAGATCAGATTTTTAAACGAGGTCGTGCCATAGATATTAATGAAGGGGGAGGCCGTCATGAGAAGGCGGTTATTAAACTTGATCGATGAGCACTGATGGAGCCGGTGGACGGACTCATAGTCGGTCAAGCGCGCCACCTCGCGGGAAATGGGCGTATTGCCCGGGCCGGACACTTCGGTTGTGGCGGAACTGCGGATCGAGCGAATCCCGCCGTTGCCGTCGCGCCAAAAAAGATCCTGGTTTTCCTCGACAATCGAAAAGTGGCTGATGGCGCCATTACTTAAAAGGACGGGCTGGATAAAGCCCGGGAAGTCTGGCCAAAGGTTGCGCGAAGCGATATCGGCGCGCACCCCGTGCGTCTGAGTATTGCCGAAGACCATGAGGGCGCCGTAGCCAGAAGCGCCCGAGGCGGGAATAAAGGCGAGGCCGACCTGCTTAAATGGAAAATAGAAGGCGCCCCCACCGCTAAAATATTGTCCCTCGGTAAATTTGAGTTCGCTCTGAAAGACCTTCGTTTTGATGTCGCCGGCAACCAGCTCATTGTCGTTGATCGCGACCCACAGCCGTCCGTTGCCGTAGGCCATCATCCGACCAATCGGAACCTCTTGACCGGGAACGTCGGAGCGGCGGGCGGTCGATCCGTCATAAATAAGTGGATACGATTGGCCGTCTTGAATGACAATCGAGCCGACCGTTTCTTGCATCCAAACCTCGGGCGTGGCTGAGGAATTAAGGAAGGGAACCGGGATATTCTCGTAGGAAAACGTCTTATTAGAAATCCTCACCCGGTACTCTTGACCGGCGATTTGCATGATGAGCATGCCCTGCTGGATCGAGAAAAACGAAACGCCCTGAATCTTCCCGGTGGGCAAAATAAGACGCTGTTTAATGAAGGGCCTGGTCGAGGCCTTGCCGCCCCGGGCGACGCCGTTTTTCATCCAGGCGAATTGATTATCGGGGATGAGTTCGGGCTCAAATGCGCTCGATACACCGAGTTCGCAGGTTGAGAAGATTTGGGGAATCCAGCCGGGTTGCATAAAAGATTAATTAAAGAGCCGCATTTTCCAATTGCCGACCGGAAGGACGACTTGCGTGGTGCCAAGGTTAAAGAGCGTGGCGCGGACTGAATCGGCCGCGACGACCCGTATATCCGAGGAGACCCCTTCGTAAAAAGAATAAGGGGCGCCCAGGACGCACTGGTCTCCAAAGGCCGCGCCCGGAACGGTGAAGTCGTCATAGAAACCGTACCCCGGCGCGACCGTCCCAGGACCCCAACCAAAGACCGCATACAATTCCTTGCGATCATCGAATCGCGTGTCGACGTTTCCGCCGAGCCCGAAAAGTTCGTTCACGTAGTTACTCGTCCCTGTGTCGCTCACGGCCTTGAGGCCCAGAATGCCCCCAAAGGTGATATCGTGTATCCTAGAATCGGTTACGCCCGTGCCAACGAAGATGGCCTCCGCTTCGCAGTTAGAAATATAAAGATCGTGAAACGCCGCATTGAGCCCCTCCTCCAAAGATACCCCGTGAAGCCACGCATGGCCGCTACCGAGTACCTCTGAGTCGGCGATTTCGATTAGGTCACCGTGGGCCGAAATCGCGGTCGCATGAGTCCCGACACTCAGAAACTGAGAGTCGCGGACTAAGGCGGAGGAAAGGTGGGCGGTGCCCACTCCTAGTTGCAGGCCCACGGCCTTGCAGGAAATACCGACATTTTCGACGAAAGCACTTCCGCCCAGAAATCGCAGGGCCGTTCCCACTTGCTCCACCGCAAACCCTCTCGCGCTATTCCAGCCGTCTGAGACGGGCTCAAACGTGAAGCCGTCGCCACCCTCAAACATGAGCGTTGTCACCCCCACGCCCTCCCCTTTAATGAGCGCAAAAGCCGTAATCCGGTCTGGCGGTGCTGAGCAAGCATAGCGGCCCGCCGGGAAATAGAGCATCCCCATGCCGGCGGCGTTCAAGTCGAAGATGGCCGCATTGATAGCCGCGAGATCATCCACCCCGGTGCCGGTCGCACCATAAAGCTTCACGTTGAAATAGTACCGGGTCCAAATGTTTTCGAATTCGCCCATCGGACTACCCGGGGGCCGGCGGCGCACGGCGATGGCCGGTTCGTCGCCGTCTTTAATCTTTGTTCCGCTGCCCCCCGGGCCCGTGGCGACGGTCGTCGAGAGAAACCGCTGTCCATTCCAAAACACAAAGCCGGGCGCTACACCCTGCCAGGTGACTCCCGAAAGATCGACCAAGGGGCCGGACGTGCCGACCCACGACGGCTTACCGAAGATCCCGTCCCAGGGAGCCTGTGCGGCCCAGTCTGCTATGGGTATGCGGTTCATCGCACATAGATCATGTCGCCCATCGACGAACCCGAGTCGAAGGTGATGGCGGGGGCTTTTACTTTACCTCGGTAGCTGAAGGCCTCTTTGCGCAGAATGTCCACCGCCGCGCCCTTGTATTGACCGTAGCCCTCGACGTCGGAAATCTCGCGCTTTTGAATGGCCATGATCATGGAAATCAAAGCCGGGATATTGGAGATGATGAGTAGGTCGTTATCGCTTTCGACCGGGACGAACCGCCGGCGCCCCCGCACCAAAATTTGCATGTTCTTAAAGTTTTGCCCCTGGTTGCAGGGCGGGCAAACAGAGCGGCCGAGCCAGTCGCCTTTTAAGGCCGGAATAAAATAGGCATGGTAACTGGGGGTCGTTTCCTGGGGGGCATAGCTGGCCAGGAGCACGTCCTGTGAAGTGAAACCATTGGTGGCCCACAGCTCCACGTAGCCATTAGTCTCCGGCTTCACGACACTGGTTATTTCGCTCCACTGAGCGGTGCCGACAAATTGCGTGGAGAGGTCAAGCTGTTCGCCGGTAATATAGCCGGTCCCAAAGAACGAGCGGACCTCGCGGCGGCTATTATAGAGGAAGCCTTGCACAAGCATCGTCGGGGTAATGCCGTCCACGTCCTCATCGAGCTCGCATTTGGTATAAAGGGAGTAAGGGCCGCCAGTCCCTGGGAAAGCGAATTGGAGCGGCGTCTCGTCGCGGTCGATTACCGTGTCAATCCAGTTGCAGCCTCCCTGTGGGCCGGGGCCGTATTCAACAAACTCATACCACGGGGACCGCATCGAGTAAGGAATGTTATTGAGCGCCACGCCCATGATGCGGTCTAGGAAGGAGGGCAAAATAATGTCGCCAGTATTCGACTGAAAAAGGTAACGATCGACGACGCCGGGAAAATCGCCTTCGTTCATCAGCTCCTCGATCGCGTCGTTGATCCGGTCCACGATGCGCGGATCGTTCATCTTAAAGCCACTCGTGCCGGCGATGCGGGCGAGTTTGGCGCGGGCTTGTCCTAGAGTGCGGCGAATCATAGTCGTTCAATTCCGAGGGCTTGCATCACCTGGAAATGCTCCGTAGTTGGCGCCCCCGCTTTCGAAATGTAGTGCTTCAACGCCTTTTCGAGGGCGGCTTTTGCTTTATCACTCACCTCGAATTCGTGCTCTTCGGCGAGCAACTTAACGAACTCCTCCGGTTTCGCGGTTTGCGGGAGGTATTTTTCTCTCGGCCACTCCGAAAGGGCTTTGCCCGCGTCGTAGAAGTCGCCGAAATCCTTCGCCCAGCCCTCTTGCCCAAGCAGCAAGCGAAGCACGTTAACCTGCGGTTGAGTGAATTTCGTCAAGGCCATGAGCTTTTTAAAGGGTATACCCTTGTTGGGCGCAATTCTATATCAGGTTAAGAGGGCGACCTTGTAGACCGTCCCATTGCTATCGAGCTGGAGGTAGTTCAGCGAAAGGACCGCCGAGACGATTGTCGTGACTGAGCCAATCTTAAACGGCGCGGCCGTGCCTCCGGCCGGGGCGGCGGTCGTGATCCCGGCGGCAAAGGTGGCCGTGGTCGAAGTGAGTGTTAGGCGGTTGGTTCCCCCGGTCTGAAGAAACATCGACCCATTAGCACCCAGGACCATATTGCCGCCCATTCGGATAACGGTGTCGGTGCCCGGGCCCTGGATCGTACTTTCGTCGATGGGCAAATAAATCGCTGCATTGGCGGCGCCGTTGGTATTTCCACCGTTACCCTTACTCACAGTGAATTTTGCTGAAAGGGAAGTGACGTTGATCCCGACATTCCCGGCGGCGTCTATCCGCATTTTTTCCGCGTTCGTCGTTCCGCCGGTCGCGGTTGTGAGGAAGGCGAGATAAGTTCCCTGCGCGGTATCTGACCAAGCTTCCGCCGCGCAAAAAAGCAGATTAGCTCGGCCACCCGTCGGGTAACCGGTCGCTCCGTAGCCCAGGGCGCCAATCGAGCCGATTTGATCGTCGGTTGTCACCGCGGACTTTGACGCATTGGTCCCGTTCGCTCGTCTTAAGTTAAGGGCTGGGCTCGCCGCAAAGGAGTCGATCAGGATGCGCGAGGTGGTGCTATTAGCCCCCACCGCCTGAATCGACGTCCCTGAGAGCGCGGCCGGCGCGGCTGTGCCATTGAGGGTACTGACAAGGGGCGTGGTCGCGTCAGCGGTTTGCCCGATGCCCACGTGGCCGACAAAACTCGCGTTTTGAGAGGAATCCAGCGTGAGGATTAGCGTCGTGCCCGTGTACCACGCGTGGGAGAGCGCTTGATAAGTGAGGTTTAAGTAGGTTGCAGTGCCGCGATTCTGGGCGAAAATATTCGGCGCACTGCCAGCTTGTAACTCGATCCCATTTCCCGCACTGGTAACAACGCGGGCGCTGGTGCTTGTCGTGGAGCCAATGACATCTAGGAGGAAGAGTGAGTTGGGCGTTCCGCCAATGCCCACGCGCTGACTCGAATCAATCGTGAGCGCGGTGGTGGACGCGGTTTGCAGGAGGAGGGTTGTGGTGCCATTCGCTCCCACAAACGTGGGCGTGGCCGAAGTCCGAATATCCTGGATCGTATTGAGTGAACCACTACTAAGTGAAAGCGAGGTCCCAGCGGTGAGTTCTTCCACTACGCCGGTCCCGGCCGTGGTGCGGCCTAAGATCCGCGCCGTGGCCATCGTGAAGGTCGTTGCGGGAATACTCGAAAAGTCCGCCGCCACGAGGGCACGAAAGGTGGGCGTGGCGGCTGAACCCGTCGTGGGCCCAGCGAAAACCGTGTTCGCGGTTTGCGTGGCCAACGTCACCGCCAAAGTCCCGGAGCTCGTTATCGGAGAACCCGCGACCGACAGAAAACTGGGAGCCGTGAGGGCAACGCTGGTCACTGTCCCGGTGGTGGGGACGACGTAGGAAAAGACGCCACTTCCATTATTGGTCAGGGCCCCACTCGCATTGGCGAGGGCCGCGATCGACGTCAGTTTCGCATTGAGGGGTTGGTAGGTCGCCGACAAGTCCGGGATGTCGGCCGCCACGAGCGCCCGGAAAGTGGGTGCGGCCGCACCTCCGGAACTAGGTCCCGCAAAGACCAAATTGGCGGTTTGGGTGGCTAGGGCGAACGTGAGGGTTCCCGAGGTCGTGACCGGACTGCCTGAAACGCTGAAAATGGCCGGCGCGGCTAGCCCTACGCTCGTCACGGTCCCCACGGCCGGCGTGGTGTAGCTAAACCCCCCGCTCCCATTATTAGTTAATACTCCCGAGGCGTTCGCCAGGGCGCTAATGGCCGTGAGTTTCGCATTGAGCGGCTGATAGGTGGCCGAGAGATCGGGAATGTCCGCTGCAACCAAAGCCCGAAAGGTCGGGGTCGCGGCGGCGCCACTACTGGGGCCGGCGAAAACTAAGTTGGCCGTCTGCGTGGCGAGCGTGACCGCGAGAGTGCCCGCGGTTGTGACCGGCGAACCGGCCACGCTCAGAAACGAAGGGACCGTCAGGCCGACACTGGTCACCGTCCCAGTTGCCGCGGCAGCCCAGGAATAAACTCCACTGCCGTTATTGGTGAGGACGCCGGCCCCGTCGGCGAGGGCCACGAACGCGGTGAGCTTGGAAGAGAGCGGCTGGTAAACGCTCGAAAGGTCGGGGATGTCGGCCGCGACTAAGGCGCGGAAGGTCGGATTAGCCGCCGCCCCGGTGGCCGGCCCGGCCCAAACGAGGTTCGCCGCCTGCGTGACCAGAGCGAGCGCAAGAACCCCCGCCGTCGTGACGGGACTTCCCGTGACGGCAAGAATCGAACTGGGGGCCGTGAGCCCCACACTCGTCACCGTGCCTGCTGCACCGATTAGTTTAAAGAGGGGCATTTAGAAAAAGGCCCCACACTCTGAAAAGAATGCAGGGCCAATCCAGCTAACAGACCGCAAAAGAACTTAGTCCAGGGCGAGGGTGACGATCGAGAAGCCGTTGTCCGGGAAGATGGGCTTGGCTGCGACTTGGATGTCGAAGCGGAAAAAGCCCATGTTACCGAGCTTATTGTAGCACATGTCCGGGTTATTGATCCAACGAACGTCGCCCGCATAGGTGACCGGGTCAAAGCGCGCCTTCGCGAAACTAGTCGGTGAAGTCGGACGAACCCGAACCTCGTAAATATTGCGCGCGGTGACCGAGATGAGCTCATACACGGCCGCTCCACCTGGCGAAGCAGTCGTGCGGTAGGCGGGATTCGGAATCGCCTTGCGGCCCTTGGTCGCGTCCGTATTGAGGAACGGCGGAATCCAGCGTTGAGCGCCGTCATACCGGTACGGATACAATTCCACGTTGGGGATATAGCCGTAGACGGCCATATTGATACCGCGAGGCGTGAAATTCTCGAACGCGTCGCCCCAGTTAACCGTGTCGCGCACGCCTTGATCGACCTGCCAGAGCTTGCGCTTATAGCCCGGGCCGACATTGAGGGCGTAGGCGGGCATGCCGCCCGCTTGTCCCACCGCGTACTCAACGCCGCCGACTCTCGCCAGGCGGTCGTAAAGAGGATCGAGGTGATCCCACTCCAGTTGCACCGTGGGCAGTGCGTTGCCGGCAAATGGATCGTAGCCGGCATTCACGTCTTCGTCGAAGGTGCCATTCGCCAGGGTCGACATCTTCGTGTCGATCATGCCGATATTCTGGGCCATATACCAGGAGGCCCACCAACGCGTTGTGAACTCGGAAAGCCCGCGCTGCTTATTGGCGATCTGTTGCTCGGCCTGGTAGCTAAATTGGAGATCGGTCAAGCAAATCACTTCGGACTCGAACGCCTTGGTCATGAGGCTGTAGTCGCGAGTCGTGTATCCGGACTTAACTACGGTCGCATCGACCAAGCAAGCGTTACCGGTGCCGCCCGAGAGCGTGATCGAGCCCATGGCCGTGCCAATGGGTTCCTCGACGGGCATTTCATAAGTGGTGGAAATCACCGTGGGGGTTTGACCCTCGGAGAGATCGTATTCCATGCGCGGAAACATCGACGTGTAGATGTTCTCTTGCCAGAACTTGGCGTACATCTGTTTGTCGAACTGATTCTTGGTCTTAACCATCAAGGAGTTAAGATCCTGTAGAGAAGGGCAATAGGCCATGACGGGGAAAAGCTAACCAGAGTGAAAGTGCCAAAGTAAAAACCGACTGAGGGGGCGCTAGGCGCTCTTTCTCGGTCACAAGGCCGTCAACCTTGCTCTGGGACGTTTTATGTTTCCGGACAGCCAATCCCGGTTGAGCTACCCCCCCAATGGTATACCCTTGTCGCTATTGCAACAAAAAAGCGGTCCCCGGTGACGAGGGCCGCTCTCTCATGAATAAGTTCAACCAGACCGAAATCAGGTTCTAAAAACTTTCTTGATTTGGTCTTTGATTGGCAAGTCTTCTTCGGCGACTTCTTTCGCGCCGGAACCGCCCGCGAAATCCGTTCCCGGTTTATGCGCCGCGAGCTCCTGCAGTTTCGTCGTGAGGGCTCGGTGCTCCTCTCGGAGTTTCTTATAATCGGCCTGCATACTCGGGAAGGCATGGCCGACCACAAAGTCGTAGTTGGCGGCCTTGATGGCGACGTCCGCCGCTTGGTTTTCGTCGCCTAAAGCGAAGGCGTATTTCTCGGCCGTGTTGCGGATGCCGTCGATCCCCGCGTTGAGCGCCTCGATCCTCGCCACGTCTTCCGGGGTCGACCCTTCAGGGGGAGCCAACTTTTGCGCAAAGGTCGCTAGCGAGGTCGTTTTCCATTTGCCCTCGAACGCCGTGCGCTGCTTCGCCTGGTTGCGTTGGGCGAGCGTCGCCAGCGCCTCTTTGTGAGTGCCCAAGGCGGCCTGTTCGGCCACGGACAATTTTTGATATTCGCGCAATTGCATCCGGAATTCGCCTTTATCAAAGTCGTTCATTTTCTCCATCACCGTGGAGAGCTCCTTTGCTTGCTCAGCGCGCGGCAAACTAAAGATCCGCTGGAGGTCAAAGCCCTCGATACCGTTGTCCGCCAGGATGGTTTTGATCTCGGAGTTTAGTTTTTGCTTGGGCTCAACGAACTGCTTTTGAAACTCGGGGTGATTTTGATAATCCAGGAGCGCCACTTTCTCCGAAAACGCTTTGTGCTCGGTGCGAAGCTTTTCAATTTCTGCGGTGTCGGGCGCGACCTGATGATAATTAGCCAGCTCCTTTTTTGCTTTATCTAAATCAAGGAGGAGTTGTTTGCGTTGCGCCTTGGCGGTCTTCCAATCCCCTTCCGCCACGCCGTCGTCATCGAGCACCGGTGCGACCGTTTCGGGTTTAGCTTCTGGCGGCGTGTCGAAAATACTCGTGCGCTTTTGCTCTGGCTTCACCTCCGGCTTGGTCTCCGGTTTCACTTCGGGCTTGA
>Ga0179594_10000352_pt1 | contig 11268 bp, 10 predicted proteins | sample CZOMad1_1_08_16f_FD_148625 | JGI IMG/M metagenome (GOLD analysis project Ga0179594, IMG submission 148625) | Vadose zone soil fungal communities from Angelo Coast Range Reserve, California, USA - CZOMad1_1_08_16fungal (Illumina Assembly) | ecosystem: Environmental > Terrestrial > Soil > Vadose...
GATTCTCGTGATGTCAACGTTTCCATCGAGAAATTCCTCGGCCGCAAACAATCGATCCAACCATTCCTGAAAAAGATCGGCATCGGCCCAGAGGAGAAAAAGAAAGCCCCTGCTGGCCCTTCCCAAGAAGCAAGGTAGTTGTAGAGGCGCTTGTGCCAAGCGCCTTGGCAAAACGGAAATTGCTAAGCTCGGCGTTTGACACAAACGCCGCTACAACGTTTGCGTATGTGATGAAAATTTCCCGTTGGCTCGGCGCGATCCTTTTCGCCGGAACCTGGTTGCTCGGGGCTTACGACCTTACGTTGCGTTTGCAGCCGGCGCTGGAGGCAATCACGCCGGACGGTTTGCTCGCGCACATTAAGATTCTCGCATCGGATGAATTCGAAGGGCGCGCACCGGGAACGAAAGGCGGAGAGCTTTCGGTCAAATACATCACCGATCAGTTCAAACAAATCGGGTTGAAGCCCGGAAATCCGGACGGGACATACACGCAGGAAGTTCCTCTGGCCGGGATCAAAAGCGAACCGCGAATGTCGTTCATAACTGGCGACAAAACGACCGATCTTAAATATCCCGATGATTTCGTCGCTTCATCGGCGCGCCTTCAACCGGATATCAAGATCGACAAGTCCGATGTGATCTTTGTCGGATATGGCATCGTGGCGCCCGAATACGGCTGGGACGATTACAAAGGTGTCGATGTGCGCGGCAAAACGATCCTGATTTTGATCAGCGATCCGCCGATTCCAGATCCGAAAGACCCCTCAAAACTCAACGACAAAATATTTAAGGGAAAAGCGATGACGTATTATGGGCGCTGGACTTACAAATACGAGATCGCAGCGCAAAAAGGCGCGACCGCGGCGATCATTATCCACGAAACAGGACCGGCGGCTTATCCGTGGCAGGTGGTGAGATCGAGCTGGGGCAAAGAAAACTTCGAGCTCGATAATCCGAACAAGAACATGGACGCGGTTTCGGCGCGTTCATGGATCACGCTCGATCTTGCGAAAAAGTTAATCGCCGATTGCGGTAAGGATTTCGATGCGCTGAAGAAATCGGCTATCGCAAAAGATTTTCGACCGGTGGCGATGAATGCTAAGGCGAACATCGACATCAAGCAGCAGATTCGCGCGTTCAAATCGCACAACGTGATCGGCAAACTTGAAGGGGACGATCCGAAATTGCGGGACGAATACGTCATTTACACCGCGCACTGGGACCACCTCGGGCGTCATCCTGAATTGCAGGGCGACCAAATTTTTAATGGTGCGATCGATAATGCGTCAGGCGTGGCGTCGGTAATCGAGCTCGCAGGCGCATTTACAAAATTAAATCCGCCGCCGAAACGGTCGGTGTTGTTCATGGCAACGACAGCCGAAGAAGCGGGCTTGCTCGGTGCGAAATTTTATGCGGGACATCCGCTGTATCCGCTGGAGGAAACGCTGGCTGACATCAACATCGACGGCGTGAATCCGTGGGGCAAAACGCACGACCTCGAAGATCTCACCAATCGCAGCTCAACATTGGACGACTTGCTAGGCGAGGCCGCGGCGCGACAGGGGCGCGTGATGAAGCCGAACACCGAGGCGGAAAGAGGCGGCTTCTACCGGGTGGACAGTTTCGAATTTGCAAAGGCCGGCGTGCCCGTGTTACACGCAGCTCGCGGCATTGAGATCATCGGCAAACCGCCGGAGTACGGTAAGCAGAAGCGCGATGAATTTGTCGCGAAACACTATCACCAGCCATCCGACGAAGTTGATCCAACCTGGGATCTGTCCGGCGCAGTGCAGGATATCCAGCTTCTCTTCGAAGTCGGCTACCAAGTCTCCAATGGCGATAAATTTCCTGAATGGAAATCGGGAAGCGAGTTCCGCGCCAAACGCGATGCAATGCTGAAGAAGTAATTGGATTAGGGCGAATTTTTTCGCCTAATTCTCGTTAGGTCTCATGCCACCCGCCAACATGATCAACGTCACAATCAGCGGTGCCGTCCAGTCGCCAGGGCCTCAATCGCTAAGGACGCCTGCGACGGTTCGGAAGGGACTGGACGCGGCGGGCGGTTTCGCCGCCGCTATGTTGCAAATGAAGCCAGCGGAAGTCATTACAGTGCGAAGACCATCAGGCACGAGCGCGGTTGATACGTTCCGCTTCTTCACATCCGATGTGCCGCCAACGCGGGAAGAGTTTGAATTGCAGGATGGTGATTTGGTAGTAGTTCAGTGGCAGATCGAAGCCGAAAAAAACTAACCAGGCGATGGAGCAAACGGCCGCCCCTGCATCCACGTCCTGTGTGACTACAATCTGCTCACTTCGAACAACGCGCGTTCTCGGTGGCCGTCGCTCATCTTTGGTCTCGTTAGATGAATGCTGCCAAAGCGGTACTGCTGTTCGAATTTGCCAAACCGGTGCTGCAAGTTTGTGCAGCGATCCTTACGTTCTGCGTGGGGCTCCTTGCGATCAGCCGCCCGCGCACACCTGCTTTGTCGCTTATCGCCGTGGCGTGCTTTGTCACAGTCGTCGTGAATCTTATCTATCTCAGCGGAAGCTTGCAGACCGAGTGGAGGATCGCATTGTTTCCCGTTGGAGTTCGCCGAGTCTTATTCTTGATTGCTGAGTTGCTTTTCATCGTTGAGGTCTTCTTGTGGCCCGTTGCGCTTATTCTCCTCATTAGAGAGCGTCGTGCGAGTATTCCGCCACCCATCTAACCAATCGCTGGAGGCACCCGCTGGCCGATGTACGGTCTCACTTTCCATGACTAAACCGCTCGATACAGTTTACCCGCCGCGGCGGACCAGCGGTGGCTCAGCTCCATCTCGTTAGCTGGGAAAACCGATTGTGACAAAGCCTCGGGGACGGATCGGCGGATATATTGCTGGGACAGTCGTCTGCTGGACGTTGTCGCTGTATGTCTATCTCACTGCCGACCCGACGCACCTTCTTATCACCGGCAGATTTTCGGCAGCGCCCCTCGATCCCGAGCGCGTTGTATGGACGTTCCTTATTCTCGGCAGCGCACTATTCTGCATCGCTCTTTGGAAGAAGTTTTTCTCGATGCAATGACTTCGTGGCCACACCAACCATCTAACCAATCGCGCCAGCGGTAGCTGAGCTGCTCTTGTTCTGTGCAGACGCATGCAGAATCCCAAGACCACTCGGCGGAGTATCACTACGGCTCCGCGCAGGCGGCCCATACGGAAGCGTATCTGTGGCGGCATATCATCAGGCTATGCGCGGAGCTGGGCGCGCGCCGCGTCGTCGATATTGGGTGCGGTAATGGCGCACTATGCCGCGAGCTTGCCAGCCGAGGCTACGAAGTGGTCGGTTGCGAGCCGAGCGCGGACGGTGTTCGTGTGGCAGAGAGCGCGGCACCTGAGCTTGTGTTCCACCAGCTTGGAGTAGATGACGAGCCGTCCGCGCTTGGCAACGAGAGCTTTGATGTGGCCATTGCGACAGAGGTAATCGAGCACCTCGTTAGACCTCGTAACCTGCCTCGGTTCGCGAAGGAGGTTCTTCGCCCCCAGGGTCACCTTATCATCAGCACCCCCTATCACGGCTATCTGAAGAATCTCGCTCTTGCGCTCACCAACAAGTGGGACGCACACCTCAATCCCTTTTGGGACGGCGGCCACATCAAATTCTGGTCGCTTAAGACTCTCTCGCAGCTGTTAAACGAGGGCGGTTTCCGCGTCGTTCGTTTCATTGGAACAGGTAGAGTACCTTTCCTGTGGAAAAGCATGATCATAGTTGCACAGAAGCCGGAAAGCGTTAGCGAGTGACGCAGCGGGCATCATCCCGTGGCAAGCAAACTAAGTTGCAATAGGGACGATTCGATGATTGAATCGCGATTCGCAAATCAGGAAATCTGAATGGGATCTCTCAAGAAAAGACGGAAAGCAAAAATTGCCAAGCATAAGCGCCGCAAACGCATGAAGGCACATCGGCACAAGAAGCGGCTGCGTTACAAGGCCTAATTCGCAAGCGTGTGGCGGCCCAGCGAACGTCCAACGCTGAACGCCGATAAATCGCAAGCAGGCGCCGAACGCCCAACGTCCAATGGCAAAGCCTTGACCGCTCGATCTTGGCCCATTGCTGTAGAGGCCGGCGTGTCCCCCGCATTCCAAACGCGCAGCCGACACGGCGGCCACTACAGAGCCGAGGCCGGTTTGCGGAGCGCGGTGCCGAAAGTTAGAATCTCAAAGATGAGGGAGCGCACAAAGCGCGGAGTTTTGGCCTGCCGGGTAATCATTTTTGCCCTCATTATTTTCGGCGTTGCGAATGCACTTGCCGACCAGACCACAAAAACTTCGTCGGCAAGAGTTCCGCATCCACAGCCGCGAAAACAAGGCGCGCGTCAGGATGATTCGGTCAATTCAAAAAAGGCTTCAGACCTCGCATTGCGTCCAGGCGGCGACCGCAAAGCCGGCGCGCTCGCGCATTTTGTTCAAGGAATGGCGCTAGAAGAAAATGGCGAGATGGACCGCGCGCTGGAGGCGTATCGCAAAGTGCTCAATGTGGATCCGGGCCAGTCGCAACTCGCCGCGCGTGTGGCCGGTTTGCTGATACAGCAGGAGGATTTTCCACAGGCAATTGACGTGCTGAAAGACGCTATCAAGGCAAACCCGAAGAATGCCGAGCCTTATCAGCAACTCGCCTTTATCTATGCGAGGTATCTCAAGAAAACAGATCAGGCGATCGATTATGCCAACCGAGCCATCGCTCTGAATCCGGCAGATGTGGAAGCGTACCAGCGTCTGGTCGAAATCGAAGTCGCAGCGGGACAAGAGAAGAAAGCGCTCGAAGCTCTGGATCGAGCCACGAAAGTTCGTAGTAGCGATCCGAACTTCTGGATGCACCTCGGAAAGCTTTATATGGCTGTTCTTTTCAAGTCTGACTCGCAGCCGAAACCGGACGAATTCAAAAGGACAAACGAGATTTTCAAAAGAGCAGCCGAACACGCTGGAGATGACCCCGCGATCCTCAAGGATGTAGCAGACTATTACGCGGCATCCCAACAGCTGAAGGAAGCGATCCCGCTGTATCTGCGCGTTCTCGAACTGCAGCCGGACGACGCAAATGCGCGAGAGAAACTGGCGACCGGTTTTATTCTGACGAATCAGCGCGGCAAAGCTGTCGAAATGCTCGAGCAAATCATCAAGGAACACCCTGACAAATATCAACCCTACGACTTGCTGGCACAGGTGCTCGATGACGAAGCGCGATCACTGCAACGCGCAAATCGCACTGACGAAGCGCAAGCGAAGTTTGCGAAAGTAGCCGCGAATTATGAGCAAAGCCTCTTAATTAATCCAAATCACCCCAGCACCTATTTGCATTTGGCGGAGTTGTTTGTCGGACCGTTGAAAGACGCAGGTCGAGCGGTCCAATTGTTGACGGAAGCCCGGCGCAGATTTCCCGGTGCGCCGGAGATTGTTTATTATCTGGGAATCGCTCAGCGCGAGGCGAAGCAGAGCCAGCAAGCCGTGGCGACTTTCGAAGAGGCGCTGCACGAAGCGCAACTCGACCAGGATGATGATGTCGTAAATGCCAAGTTCTACTTCAATTATGGAGCGGCGGCCGAGCAAGCTGGTTTGTACGACAAAGCGGCTGATTTGCTTCGCAAGTCGATTGCGCTCGATCCAGCCAATTCCGCAGTGACATGCAACTACCTGGGATACATGTGGGCGGATCACAATATGAACCTCGATGAAGCTGAAACCATGATCAGGCGCGCTCTCGAGAGCGAACCAAACAACGCCTCATATCTGGACAGCCTCGGTTGGGTGGAATTTCGAAAGGGCAAATTTGATCAGGCGCTGACCGATCTGCTTCGTGCTGCAAAAACGGCGGAGCGCGACGATCCGGTCGTATTTGAACACATCGGCGACACTTATTTGAAGTTGAACCGCATGCCGGAGGCATTGGAAGCCTGGCAAAAAGCGCTGACACTCGATCCGAAAAACAAAAACCTTGTGGAGAAGGTCGAGGGCACCAAAAAGAGAATTAGCAAAGGTTTGCCGAAAACCAATCCAACGTAATGAGCGCGATCAAGACTAAACGTCGAACACTGAACATCGAACGCCGAACCTCCGAGTCCAGTCCGGCCGGCCCCGCGATCATTCGACGTTGGATGTTGGACGTTCGATGCTTGGCATTCAAAACGTGACATGAAGGAATACCCGACGCCCTGGCAGCGCAAGACCATGTGGGCGGCGCTGACTGCCTGCTTTGTGGTTCTTCTTGTCATCATCGTCGGTGCAGTGATCTGGGCGGCGGCCAACGTCGTTAGTTTCCTCCAGCCAATCCTGATCCCAGTGGCCATCGCCGTGATCCTCACTTATCTGCTCGACCCGCTGGTGACGAAAATGTCTCGCGGGACGCTCAGTCGCACGAAAGCCGTGGCTCTTGTTTTCGCGATTGCTTTTTTCGCGCTGGGAGGATTGGCTGCGTGGCTCATCCCCACCATCTCAATCCAGAGCGCGAATTTTGCCAGGCAAGTTCCCGCCTACACCGAACGGGCGCGAGACTACACAGTCGATCTTATCTATCGATTCGACCAAACATTCGGGTTACTCGGCGGAGCGCACCGAAAATCCGCATCCACAAGTCTTACGAACTGGCTGATCGGCCCCGCTGCGTCGCCTACTCGCGAACAACCGACCGCGACTCCAACCGCATCGCCGGAGGCCACCGCGTCCGCGACTGAAATTATTTCACCAAGTCCGCCGAAGCTGACCACTGCTGAACGCCAGCGGATTCAAGCTTACGTTGAAAAACAAATGCCGAAACTGGAGCAAGCGCTCCCAATGGTGCTGGGAAAGCTCTGGGATATTTTGAAAAAAAGCATCGGCGGATTTCTTGGCGTCACAGGTTTTCTGCTCAGTCTTATCCTGGTGCCGATCTATCTGTTTTTCCTGCTGAACGAAAAGCCGCGCATCCAACAGCGATGGAAAGATTACCTGCCGTTGCGCGAATCGCCCTTGAGAGATGAAGTCGCGGACGTGCTATCAGAAATCAATCGTTACGTCACGGCGTACTTTCGAGGCCAATTACTGGTTTGTCTGGTAGATGGCATACTCATCGGTACGGCGCTGATGATCTTTGGTCTGAATTTTGCGCCGGTGATTGGCGCGCTTGTTGTCATCCTGACGATGGTTCCTTATATCGGCATCATCATCTGCTGGGTGCCAGCCGTTCTGATTGCAGCTTTTCAATGGGGCGATTGGACGCATCCCATGATTGTGACCGGCATTTTCATCCTGATACAAAATCTCGAAGGCATATTTTACGCCCCGCGAATTGTCGGAAATTATGTCGGATTGCATCCGATGACCGTGATCGTGTCGATCTTTCTTTGGGGTCTGATCATTGGCGGGGTAATCGGTCCGCTGCTTGCCGTGCCGCTCACCGCGACGATCAAGGTACTCCTCGCACGTTACGTTTGGGGCCGACGTTTGAGGCAGCAGGTTCTCGAATCGACTGAAACAACTCTTGCAGTTCAAGAACCCGAGATAGCGGCTCATCCTTAGCGCAGGAGCCAGCGTGCGCGGAAGGGGTAAGCGAGCGATGCGCCTCGAAAAAGGATCCGAAATGGGGGAACGAATCAAATACGTCAGGCACGGAAAAGCTTGCGCGCGGTTTCTCGGTCTGGAGTCCCGCTTTCAACGGCCGACCCGCCTCGTTGCTATTGTTGCAGTGTTGGCAATCGCTTTTTTGCTGGGCGCTTTTTTCTTCAGCTACGGCTTAAAATTATATGACGACTGGCATCAGAATCGTTTGTTGCACCGGGCCACTGCATTGCTACAGGAGGGAAAACTCAGCAAGGCCGCGCAGACAGCGCACGAACTCCTGGCCGGCCGTCCCGATTCTCTGCCGGCGCTTTACGTTTTAGCAGAGGCAGCGGAAAGAGAAAATCTGGAAGAGGCTGTCAGATGGCGCGAGCAAATAGCGCGACTACTCCCACAGGACGTGGAGAGCCAGCTCAATCTCGCTTCCGCTGCGTTGCGCTTTGGAAAGCTTGATCTTGCGGGACAAGCCCTCGATCGCGTTCCTCCAGGTGACCAGGATAGAGCAGCTTTTCACGTCGTTGCAGGCTGGCTGGCTCGTGCGCAGGGCAATTTGGCTGAGCAAGAGGAGCAGTTCGCGGCCGCGGTAAAGAAAGAGCCCAGCAACGAGCTTTATCAGTTCAACCTCGCAGCTCTCCGAATTCACTCTGGCGACTGGGAAAAAAGCGCGGAAGCGCGCGATACTCTCCAGCGACTCAGCAAGGTCCCACCTTACCGAACTGGCGCGCTACGGGCGTTGCTGAATGATGCGGTGGCAAATAATGACCTCGCTGCGGCGGATAATTTTGCGCAACAACTCCAAATGTCGCCGGAGATCACATTCAATGATTATCTCCTTTGCCTGAACTTTTACCGGAAGCTCGACGAGAAAAAATTTCACCCGCTACTGGAGAAAGTGAAACCGTTTGCTGCGCAAGATGCCTCCAATCTTGCATCGCTCATGGACTGGATGAATCAAAATGCGCTCGCAGGAGACGTTGTTAAGTGGATCGACAAGCTGCCGCCACCACAGCTAAGTTCGCCGCCGACATCCGTGGCAGTGGCTGACGCGTATGCGACAGTAAAAAATTGGTCGCGCCTGAAGCGTTGGACGCGCACCGGAATGTGGGGCGACTCCGAATACCTTCGTTTCGCATATCAGGCAATTGCTACGCGACAATCACGGTCGCGCAGTAGCGGGACTGTTGACAAGGAGTTCGAAACCCTCTGGCGCTCTGCGGAACAATTGGCGAGTGAACAGCCCGAACATGAATTGGCGCTGGCGCGGCTTGCCTCGAAATGGGAGCTTGAGAAGGAATCCGAAGAGCTTTGGTGGCGCGTCGCAGAAAATCCACCGATGCGGCGGGAGGCGCTTGAAGAGCTTCGCCGTCTATATCGGGGGAAGAATGAAACAGCCAAGCTTTACGATGTTCTCCAGCGCCTTCATGAGAGTTCCCCGAACGAGGCGCCGATCATAGCAGACCTCGCTCGGCTCGGCCTCAATCTTGGGCAGAATACAGAGCGATCGCATCAACTCGCCAAGGACGCCTACGATCGCGCCCCGAATGAAGTCAATTGCGCGGTAACTTACGCGTTTTCCCTCTCGCGCCTCGGGAGAAACACCGAGGCTCTTGCGATTGTAGAGAGGTTGCCGCCAGAGCCGTTACATGATCCGCATGCAGCCGTTTACGTCGCGCTAATATTGGCTGACGCCAGCCAAATCGAAGCAGCCAACGATTACATCGCGATCGCTTACGACGGAAATATCTACCCCGAAGAAGAAAAGCTTCTCGACGAGGCAAAAAGCAAGGTCGCCACTGCGTTTGCAACTCCGTCACCAGCGATTTCTCCGAGTCCCGCTGAACTGAGCACGACGCCAACAGCTTCGCCACGCTAAAGCGGTAGACGCGCTCGCCAACACGCGGGACACGTGCGCTACTCAGACAACTCCCTGGTTGCCATCACCCGCCATGCTTCGACATCGGCACGGCTTTGTGTAGGCGAGATGCAGCTGATAGCTTTAACTGTGTCGAACGTAACTTCTGAAAACGGTACGTGAACGGAATCCGCCAATTCGGAGCGTGCTCCAGCAGGCATGCTCTTGTAGAGCAGACTCAAATGCGGGTTGAGCTCGTATTGCGAGGAATCTTGCGCAGCGCTGCGAATGATCTCGTTAAGTTGCCGCAATTTTCTATTCGGCACGAATTGCACAAAGAGTGTCTTGATAAACTCATTGGAGTGGTCGATCTCAAGCGCCTCGAGGTTGATCGGTTGGCATTCGCACGCGGCTTTTGAGAGCGCTTTCTCAGCCGCATCGGTGTGATTTGCTCCGACGTGAAACGTCACGTGCGGCTCGAAAAGAGGCGCGTCATACCGGCGCGCGAGATCCTCGATCACGCCCAGAAAGAAGCTGCGCGCCGGTTCCGTCGGCATCAGCCAGTAAGCAATGACGGCTCGCCTCGACACAGGGCAGGGATACTTCTAGCAGCAGTCCGAATCTTCCGACAACATTAGAAACACAGCCGACTTGTGTAGCGGCAGGCTAACTCCATTTCTGCAATTCAACAATGTTGCCTTCCGGATCTCGCGCACACACAACGCAAAGCATACCGGCACCTTCTACTTCCGTCGTTGCAATGTTTCCCACTGCGCTGCCGCCCGCCCCAATCACCGCCTGCAACGCTTGATCCACGTCGTCGACCGCAAATGCAATATGAGCAAACCCGCGCCGGTTCGCCGTAGGCACTCGGCTCTCGATCAACTGATCGTAGTTGAAGATCTCAAGCGTGGGACCATCATCGCCATACCCGGGCAGACGCAAGTGAACGCCTGTAAGATGCGCGTTCCGAAGTGAGGTCATGCTGTCGAGCCACGCGCCGGACATATCGCGTTCGGGACGCTTCGGTGCGCATCCAAACACCTCGGAATAGAATCGAGCCAGCCTTTTCCAATCTCTGGCAATCAGATTTGTGTGAACATATTTGGCTCGGATTGGCATTGCTTCCGTCCTCTGTAAAGTTTTCCAAATACTAACGCCTTCTTATTTATGCCGACGAATGTTCTGGGGACAGAGTTAAAATGTTGTTGTCGCAGCCCGATGACTGGATTCTACCGCGACGGTTTTTGTCGAACAGGTCCGGAAGACGTCGGCCTGCATACCGTCTGCGTCAAAGTCACGCAGGAGTTTTTGGATTATTCCGTGCTCGATGGCAATGATCTCGTCACGCCGCGTCCGGAATTCGGCTTCCCCGGACTCAGACCGGGCGACAAATGGTGCGTGTGCGTCACGCGCTGGAAAAGCGCGCTCGATCACAACCGCGCCGCCCCTGTCGATCTTGAAGCAACCCACGCCTCTGCGCTCGAATTCGTCACGCTGGAGGAATTGAAGGCGCACGCGCTGAAATAGGGTAGCGCGCATGCGGTTGAATCCCAGTGAGTTTGCCGCCACGCTAACGCTGAATTGAACCTTCCATTCAGTCTTTTCCTGGCGCTGCGGTATTTGAAGCCGAAGCGGACGTTTCTGTCGATCATCACATTGATTTCTGTCCTCGGCGTGATGCTGGGCGTGACGGTGTTGATTCTCGTGATTGCAGTAATGACCGGGTTCGACCGCGAGTTACGCCAAAAAGTGATCGATTTCGACGCGCACATTCTCGTGAGCTCCGAGGACGTTTTGCGCGATTGGCGAGCGCTTAAAACCAAGATCGACAACACACCAGGCGTC
>Ga0179594_10000353_pt1 | contig 11254 bp, 11 predicted proteins | sample CZOMad1_1_08_16f_FD_148625 | JGI IMG/M metagenome (GOLD analysis project Ga0179594, IMG submission 148625) | Vadose zone soil fungal communities from Angelo Coast Range Reserve, California, USA - CZOMad1_1_08_16fungal (Illumina Assembly) | ecosystem: Environmental > Terrestrial > Soil > Vadose...
CGAAGAACGACCACACGAGTCTCTGGGCCACATGACGCCCAGGGAATATCTGTTAACCCCTCGACCGGAAATCTCTACTAATGAGCGGACCTAAAATGGGGAGGGTTACACGCTGACTGTTCTGACCCCGCGCACCCAAGTTGTAATCCCTTGCTTTTTGAGTATCCGCAGTCCGGCTGTTGTTATCGCCAGACTTGCGAGCATGCCGGCATAGTACCTCCAGCACCTCAGCCTTGTCCGGCGGGTGAATATCGCCGCATGAACCAAGTGCAACCATTTCCTGACTGTCGTTGGGATGATTGTATTCCATATCCGCCGACGCAAGCCGCATGTGAAGAAATAGGCTTGTATTGGAACTTCACGAACAGTGCTTGCGGCAGTAGCCCCGCGATAGGGATGTGCGGCGGCGGCGCAGACTGGACTAACTACTTTTCGACCGGATGTTACGGCGGATTGGGTCTGTTCGCCGGCAGTTGCGGTCGCAGTCCGGGCTTCAAGGATCACTGTTTCCGGTTCGGCGGTGAGTATGACCCACAGTACTGCGTGTGCACTGGATGCGATAGCTGCGGCGGCTCACCAATACTGATCGACATCAACGGCGATGGGTTTGCCATGACCGATGTGGCCGGTGGCGTTCGTTTCGATCTGAATGGAAACGGCACGCGCGATCGTTTGTCCTGGACCGCTGCGGGAACAGACGATGCCTGGCTGGCGCTTGACCGCAACGGCAACGGGACCATAGACAACGGACAGGAATTGTTTGGTGATCTCACGCCGCAGCCCAGCGTGCCCAAGAAAAACGACTTTCTGGCGTTGAAGGAATTTGATAAGCCTGAGAATGGCGGGAACGGCGATGGAGTAATTGATAAAAACGACGCAGTCTTTGACCGACTACTGCTTTGGCAGGACACCAACCACAACGGCAAGTCTGAGGCCCGCGAGCTGCACAAATTGCGCGCGCTTGGTCTGAAATCCATTAGCCTTGATTTCCACTTCTCGAACCGGACTGATCAATATGGTAATCAGTTCAAGTACAGAGCCAAGGTCAAGGATACGAATGATTCGCAACTTGGGCGATGGGCTTGGGATGTGTTCCTGGTGAGCACGCCTTAGCGGTCAATCAGGCCTGGCAGGCGGCTGAAAAACAGTTGGATAGATCAAAGAATCCCGCGCGATCCAGGAAGTCACACGAACGAACACGAAATAACACTAAGAAAACCAGAACTGTTTCGTGTGAGTTCGTGCTGCTTCGTGTAATTTCGTGGATCGTAAATCACTTTTTTCAGCAGCTTGCCGAGTCTAACTGCCACGGCTAATCGCGGCCGGTCGCAAGAACGACAGGAAGCGCTTGCCACTGGTGGTTTGCAACAAGCTCATCAGGCCCATGTAGCCAAAGCCGAAAAAGAAAAGCGTCAGAAAAGGAATCGTGCCCCACATGTGCAAGCTGCCCGCATACATCATCGCCAGCAGGAAATAGACTGCAAAGCTCAATTCCAAAAGCGGCAGCCAGCCATGTTTGCGTTTGTACTTTTTGCGCTTCCAGGTTTCATCGCTGCCTTCTTCCACACTATACTTGGGTGTGCGTACAAAGTCCGACTTCACACCGAGCAGTGCTTCCAGAACGGCGCGCGCATTGGAAAACGCCAGCCCGATACCGAGCGCCATCACCAAAGGCAAATGCAGCAACCGACGGCTGCGCTTTTCGTCCAGATACCACACGGCAGTGCCGTAGAAAAACACCACGGAAACGGTTGAGAAAAACAAGAGCGGCAGGTCCAAAACCATCAGGTGATAGAGCGGCTGATTGTAACGAACCAGCAACAGCGGGAATTGCAGAAAGCTCGCCACGATCATCAACGGGTAGCTGATGTTGCCCGTCAAGCGAAAGAACATTTCCAGCCGCACGCGCGTGGGCAGCGGCGCATGCCAGATGCGCGGATACAGTTTGATGCCGACCTGCATCACGCCCTTGGCCCAACGGCGCTGTTGCGCTTTGAAGGCATTGATTTCCACGGGGATTTCCGCGGGCGATTCTTCGTCCAGCAGATAGACAAACTTCCAGCCCATCAACTGTGCGCGAAAACTCAGATCCGTGTCTTCGGTGAGGGTGTCGTGCTGCCAGCCGCCGCTCATCTCAATCGCGTTGCGCCGCCAGATGCCGGCCGTGCCGTTGAAGTTGAAGAAGCCGCCGGTGCGATTGCGCGTCGTCTGCTCTACCACAAAATGACCGTCGAGCATGATGGTCTGCAGGCGCGTCAGCAAATTGTATTTTCCGTTGATATGAGCCCAGCGCATCTGGGCGCAGCCAACCAGGGGATCGTTGAAGAAATCGACCAGCTTACGCAGGCAATCCGGCTTGGGCACAAAGTCGGCATCAAAGATTGCCAGCAACTCGCCCTTGGCGGTCCTGTTACCGTTCTCGAGCGCTCCTGCTTTGAAACCGGTGCGATCGGTGCGGTGAATGTATTGAATATCAAAACCCTGCGCGGCGTATTTGGCCACAGTCTCGGCGCCGATTTTTTCGGTCTCATCGGTCGAATCATCGAGCACCTGGATCTCCAGACGATCGCGCGGGTAATCGATCTCCGTCACCGCTTTCACCAAACGCTCGACCACATACATCTCGTTAAAGAGCGGCAATTGCACCGTAATGTGCGGCAGTTGGTCTTCGCTGTAATGACCCTTTGGCGCAGGAACAATTTCGCGATAGCGCCAAAATTCGATCACCTGCTTTACGCGATAGAGACCATAGACGGCCAACACGCCGAGAATGCTGAAGTAAAGGACCAGCACGGTCCAGTCAAAAGCATCCAGGCGATAAAGCGGGCTGATGTTATTTTGCGTCTTGGTGACGACGGCGCAAAAGCTCTGAAACTCTCGAGGGATCGTGACGTTGGGGTTACACACATCGCCCTGAAATACGGGAAGAGGATATCCGGTAAACCCTGTGCCCGTTGCATCTACATTAGCCGCGTCGGAAAGAAACATCACTAACAACCATTCTGCTTTGCTGAGACTAAGAAGCGCCGCCAACACATCCTGACGGCGCAAGGCTTAAATAAGACTGTTTAGTCGAGCCATAAAGGCAACGCACAAACGCAGTGACAAAACACTAACGGAGAAGAGTTTAGCGCAGGGATGGCGGAATCAGCAATCAGTGGGCAGTAGGCAGTAGGCAGTAGGCAGCTGTCGGTGGTCAGTAAGTTAGTTGTCAACAGTTTAGTAATTTAAAAAGTGTTCATCGCTGGCGGCTATGTACCTACCTGCCCACTGCCTACTGCCTACTGCCTACTGCCTACTGCCCACTGCCTACTGCCTACTGCCCACTAATTGCCTCTTTCGCCGCCAATCTCTGAGGCTCAGATCCACGAAGCCGGGAATCACATAAAAGACGGCGACCGATCCCAATAGCGCTCCCGTGACAAAGCGACTCAGATGCGTATTCTCCCAAATGCCGAAGTACCCCAGAGCAAAATCTATGCCCAGTGGAGCGGCAGAAATGAACAGCCATTTCCGGTCAGGCGTGTCGGCGCGTCGCAACGACCGCAGCAAGGGGTAGCCAAGTGTCGCAACGGTAAAGCCCGCGTACACTCCGGTACACCGCGCGCAGACGGCGAATTGGTGCCCGGCTATGAAAAATGAGCGGTCAGGAATTTGATGACAGAGATGACTGAAGGCTGCATAGATGGCCAATGCCGAAGAGGTGTGACCGCGCGCCAGGAAGAGCGGTGCGCCGATGATCATTCCCATGATGACGAGGCAAACGGCAGCTACGAGTGACCACATCAACAGGGGCCGGCGGTCAGTGGAGAATTGCGGGATGTACTGATCGGCGGGAGCTCGCATGGAAATACTCAAACTCGGAACGGCATTTTCCATTTTTCATTGGTCATTGCTCGTTATCAGTAATCAGCAATCAGTAATCAGTAATCAGTAATCAGTAATCAGTAATCAGTAATCAGTAATCAGTAATCAGTAATCAGACGGGATTCGTTGCGCGTTTGTCTGAAACTCTGGCGAAATGAAATAGAAAAAATGTACGGGACACGTCTTACTGATTGCTGATTGCTGATTGCTGATTACTGATTGCTGATTGCTGATTACTGATTGCTGAAAATGACAAATGGAAAATGGTCTTTAATCCGCTGAACGCCTAAAACCGGATAACCGTATCCGGTCCGCCTTCAATATGCAGCGTGTCCACAAACCGAATATGCTTTGACTCGGTGGTCATTACCAGCGAATGGGTCCGCTTGCCGGAGCCAAAGAATCTGACTCCCTTCAACAGGGCGCCATCGGTAACTCCCGTGGCGGCGAAGATAATCTTCTTGCCCGGCGCCAGATCGTCCGTGTCATAGATCTTGTTGGGATCCTTGATGCCCATCGACTGCAGTCGCTCGAGCACCTGTTCGGCGGGTGGCACCTTGTCTTTGTCAACGCCCAACCGATCGTGATCGAAAACCAGACGCGCTTGAATCTCGCCGTTCAAGCATTTCATCGCCGCCGCGGTAATCACTCCTTCCGGAGCGCCGCCAATACCCATCAATGCGTGGATGTTTGTTCCCGCGACGGCCGAGGAAATACCCGCCGAAAGATCGCCGTCAGAAATTAGTCGAATGCGCGCACCGGATGAGCGAACTTCATCGATCAACTGTTTATGCCGCTTGCGGTCCAGCACGATCACGGTCAGGTCTTCGATATCCCGGCCCAGTCGACGGGCGATGTTCTTCAAATTGTCTTTTACGGGAGCATCAATATCGACGACGCCGCGGCATGAGGGACCGACGACAATCTTGTCCATGTAAATGTCGGGAGCATTCAGCAGGCCGTTGCGCTCGGCTGCAGCCAGGACAGCGATCGCGTTGTTGGCTCCCAAAGCGCAAAGATTGGTGCCCTCGAGCGGATCGACGGCGATGTCTACTTCGGGACAGAGATTAGCCACATCGTCACTGACCCCAAAACCGCCGCCCACTTCTTCGCCGATATACAGCATCGGGGCTTCATCACGTTCGCCTTCGCCAATCACGATGCGGCCGCGCATCGGCACCGAATCCATGACCTCGCGCATTGCTTCGACGGCAACTTGATCCGAACCCTTGCGGTCGCCCTGCCCCATCGTTTTCGCCGCCGCTATCGCTGCTGCTTCGCACACACGCAGGAAGTCCAGAGACAATTCTCGCTCAGTGCTCAGTTCGTGACCCATTTTCCGCTCTCCTGTTCCGAAATTTTGACTGCGAACCAGATAAGACGCGCAAGAGTTCGCAGGCGAAGGAAATGCGCCGCCATACTAACAGAGCGACCAGGGAAATTGTAGTTGGACGAATAGGTGGCAGTGCCCTAACTTGAGGCCGGTTCTTCGTTTAGAAACGGAAATTGGGTCGCTGCCGGATGGCTGATCTAGTTCTGTTTGTAACGCAAACTGTTAGTTTGCGATGACCGCAAGTAACAGCTTGTCTTAAAGAAGATCGAAGCAGCATCGTTCGGTGCAGTTCTCGTTTGTCGCACATTCCTAATTTTGCAGCAGCGCAAGCTAACAGCTTGCGTTACATGAGACCGAACTAATTGATGGCGCGCGGTGACCCTTACGTTATAGAATCCGGGCGCGCTTGAAGCTTCCGCGGTGCTGGCTGGGTGCGCGATCAACTGGCAAGCATCCCGATCATGGAGACACTCTCACGTGGCTACCTTACTAATCATCGATGATGATAATTACGTGCGTGACACGCTGCAGGATCTATTCTCCGGCAGACATGAATGTCACACCGCCGATCGCGCCGAACAGGCACTCGAATATTTGGAATTCGAAACCTATGACGTGGTGTTGACGGACATCTCAATGCCCGGGCTGGGTGGCCTCGAAGTACTCAGGCGCATTACCGAACGGCATCCGACGACGCCCGTGATTGTCATTTCCGGACAGGTCGATGCCCATAAGGATGATCTTTTGGCGCTGGGAGCCTTCGACTTTTTTACCAAGCCATTTCTACTGGAGGAAGTCGAGGCTGCCGTCGAGAGGGCGATCGATTACCGAAACGAAATGAAAGCCGGGCCAGGAACTCGTCAGGGTGGCGCGCCTGCTTAGAAACCTGCTCTGTGGAATGGCCCGTCCGGATCGGGCATTTGCGCCCCTCGCTGAAACGGCGGACAAGTCCGCTATCTAAACGAAGACTCGGAATGAGCCGTTTCAATCAGGCAACAACTGCGAACTCCGCGCCGCATTCCTCTTACACTTTCGTTGCGAACTCAGCGAATCGTCAATTTCTGTTTGACTTGCGCTCCGCGTTAGCATAGATCATCAAGGCCCGAGAGCAATCCCCCCGCACTGAAAAACTGATTTGTAACTACAAGGATACGGAGGTATCAATGTCAGCTCCTGTTCAATCAAGACCAATTGATGAAGATAAAATGCATGCCTTTCTTGGCAAGGTAGTCGGCGATTTCGGCGCCGCCCTTAGTTCGTCGCTCGTTTACATTGGCCAGAAACTCGGTCTCTATAAAGCCATGGCCGAGGCCGGGCCGATCACCGCGGCCGAGTTGGCGGAAAGGACTTCTACCAATGAACGCTACGTTCGCGAATGGCTGATCAATCAGGCCGCCGGCGGCTACACCGAGTACGACACCGTGACCCAGCGTTACAGCCTGTCACCCGAGCAGGCAACGGCGCTGACTGACGAGGCCAGTCCCTTCTATGTGGGCGGCGGTTTCCACGTAGTCAAGGCGATGACAGGCGCCGTCTCGCGCATTGAGGGTTACTTTCGCAACGGAGGCGGCATGCTCTGGGGAGAGCACGATCAGGATCTGTTTGTGGGTACCGAACGTTTCTTCCGGCCGGGTTACGCTGCACACTTGATCGTTTCTTGGATTCCGTCGCTCACCGGGATCGAAGAGAAACTGAAAACCGGCGCCAAGGTTGCCGACATCGGCTGCGGCCACGGCTCGTCGACGATCATCATGGCCCAGGCTTATCCCAACTCGCACTTCTGGGGTTTTGATAATCATCCCGGGTCGATTGAGACGGCGATAGAACGAGCGAGCGCTGCCGGTGTTTCCGATCGCGTGAACTTTGCCGTGTCGAACGCCAGCGAGATTCCCAATCAGCAATTTGACCTGGTGGCGTTCTTTGATTGTTTGCACGATATGGGTGATCCGGTTTCCGCGTGCAAGCGCGCCGCCGAAGTGCTCGCGCCCGGCGGGAGTGCGTTGATTGTCGAACCGATGGCCGGCAACACTGTCGAAGAGAATTTCAATATTATCGGCCGCACGTTCTCGGGCGCTTCGACGCTCTGCTGTACTTCGAACTCGTTGGCCCAGAACGGACCGGCGCTGGGCGCGGTGGCTCCCGAATCAGCAATTCGCGACGTGGTGCTGAGTGGTGGTTTCAAGGAGTTCCGCCGCGCGACCGAGACGCCGTTCAATCGCATCTTCGAGGCACGGCGGTAAGACCAACTGTCGTCGGAAGCGCAAATCGCATTGGAGCCGGTGTGCAAGCCTGCTGCGTCAAATGGGAGGGGTGCCCCCGGCTCATGCGAAGCAATCCTGGAAGTGCAACCCCTCGGGTATTGCAAAAAACGTGGGAACGAAAAACGTTGACATAATAATGCCACGGGCGTATAAGACGGCTTGTTCATCGGCTCCTCTGCCGGCATCAACGGGTGCTCAGCAATCAGCCTCGCCGACAACACGTGTTCATTCGCAAGGGAAATCACCTCATGAATCCACTGCTGCGAATCGTCGTAAGCATCACGAAACAAACCCTTCAGGCGATCTCCTTTTCTTTCTTCGCAGTTTCCGTGGCTACCTTCATGCCCCTCCACGCCGTGGCCCAGTCTCCCGATTCGGCTTCGCAGGAAAGACAACTGAGAGTGAAGGAATTCAAAGACATGCCGATCCTCGTCCGCAAGACGCGGAACCTGGACAAGGATACCTGGTACAAGGATCTGGAAATCGAAATCAAGAACGTTTCCGGCAAACCGATCTATGGGATCCACGCGAATCTCAGTCTGCCGGACGCAGTCATCGGTAATGGACGGTACGGCATCCCCCTCGTCTTTGGAAAGAGCGGCAATGCAGACATCCGGAACTTGGCAGATCCTGCGGACGACCATCTTGACCCCGGAGAAATTTATGTCCTGACGATTCCGGCAGATTTGCAACGAGGGCTCGAAAGACATCACCAGACGATGCCCTGGACCGTGAAGCGATTGGAACTCAGTTTTTCCTTAATTAGCTTTGGCGACCGTACGGGGTTTGATTCCACGCGCTTTGTGGATTACCGGAACAGTCCTGCGCCAAAGACTCGAATGCAATAGTGCCGGAATCCAGGCCGACTTGGCCTCCGGATGCGCTAGTTGCCGCACACCGTCACCGGTGACAGGAGTCCTCGCTCTCAATTGAATACGCTACCGGTTCCTTTTTTGCTGTCATCACCGTGCAATTCGCCTCGCAGACATCAACCCTTCTCTTTGAAAGGAGAAAACCTCATGAAGAATCTCCGGCTCAAGAACATCGTGCTAATCAGTAGACAGGTATTCCCCCTGATTGTTTTGTGTGGTTGCGTAGCTTTTATTGCAAGAGTCATGCTTCGTGGTAGCGCCGCGCAGTCTGCGGGTGCCAGCGAAAAGCAGCTCCACGTAAGAGAATTCAAAGACATGCCAATCGTTGTGCGTGAGATCAGAAATCTAAAGTCGGAATCGTGGTATCAAGACTTAGAAATTGAAATCAAGAACGTCTCCAGCAAACCAATCTACGGCATCCACGGTCATCTTTCTTTGCCGGATCTGCGCATCGGTGATGGGCGATACGGCATCCCTCTGATTTATGGCGAGGGCGGTCATGCCGAAATTCGCAGATTGGCGCTGCCTGGAGAGCCACATCTTGACCCCGGGGAGACTTACGTTTTCGCAATTCCAAAAGACCTCCAGCGGGGTCTTGAGAAGCGGCATTTGTGGATTACCGAAACGGCGGCCTCAATCAAACCCCGAAGCGAGTCCAACGCAATCATGCCACGCTAGGCTCAGCTGGAGCTCAGGGTCCGTGCGGCACTGGCAATTGTAACTACTATTCCCTGGCCGATGGCGGAAATGATTGTTACTGTCGCCCGGTTACTTATGCGGTGTTGTCCTCCATTGGTCCCTGCAGCAGAATCACGCCCGAGTATTTTGACTGTCAAGCGACGGCAGATTGCTTTGATGTATCGCTGGATCTCGATTCCTGCCCCGGCTCATCACCGACGCCAACGCCAACACCAACTCCGCCACCAAGCTGCCATGTAACGTATGAGAGCTGCGGCTTTCCAGGATGCTGCGCTCAATTTCACTGTGACTTCAATTGGGGCTGGTGCGTGGTGGATTCTGGCAGTAGCTGCAACCAGCACTGGGAGGATGACTGCTGGTGGAGCGGTGGCGAGCCGATAGACCATGGAGGTGGACACTGCCACTGTTACTACGGCGGCGATCCGGGCAGCCCAATAATCATCGACGTGCTGGGCAATGGCTTTCAGCTCACGGACGGAAGCAACGGCGTGCACTTCGATCTTAACGGCGATGGAACGGCCGAACCCATATCCTGGACGGCACTCGGCTCGGATGATGCTTTTCTTGCTTTAGACCGCAACGGCAATGGCATCATCGACAACGGCACTGAGCTTTTCGGTAATTTCACTCGACAACCACCACCGCCTCCCGGGTTATCGGAAAACGGTTTCAATGCACTGGCGGTTTTTGATCGACCAGAAAAGGGCGGCAATAACGACGGAATTATCGATGTGCGTGATGCGGTGTTCGCGAAACTGCGTTTGTGGCAGGACACGAACCATGACGGTGTCTCGCAACCATCAGAGTTGCACCGACTAAGGGAACTTGGGCTGGAGTCGATTTCTCTAGACTACAAGGAATCAAAGCGCACCGATCAATTCGGCAACCAGTTCAAGTATCGCTCCAAAGTAGAGGATCGACAGCATTCGCACCTCGGTCGCTGGGCTTGGGATGTGTTTTTGGTTGGACCTGCGCTTTCTCCAGACAGAACTCGAAGCATCAGTGCAAATCCGAGATCACCTGCACAAACATCGTTAGCTTTGTACGAACGATTCTCGCTGCTGCCGTCGCGGCCCTGACTCTGTTATTGGTTAGGAGTCTTGACTTACGGGCGACAGCGTCGTATAACCGCCGCGTTCGGAGGCTCCTCGGCAGGCATTACGAGATGACTCCTGCATACCTTCACAACAGTTCTCTACGACCACCCACCGGGAGGTAGACATAAATGAAAACCGGAGTGAATAGAGTAACGGTCTTTTTGGGACTCTTACTGTGTCTTGTACTCTACACCGGCATTCGAATCGTGTCCGGAATAGGTCAAAGTGGATCACAAGGTGAAGCGCTGCCGCCCTGGAAGATAAAACACACTGGTCCGAGGCGCCAGGGAATTAAGTCAAAAGAACTTGACTCGCTCGCTTCAAATGACCGGGTTATTGAGGACCAAATACCTGCTCGCGTACCTATTAAGGTGGAATTGGAAAAGCATGACGTGGAACCTCTACTTCGCAATCTGGAAGTAAAAGTGACTAACACGTCGGAGAAGCCAATCTATTACCTTTTACTTCACATAGTCCTGCCAGATGTTATTTCGCCGAGGGGATATCCCATTGGCTTTCCGCTGGAGTATGGCAGGACCGAACTAGTTAATTTCAATGAACCATTAACAGAGCAAGACTTGCCGATTCCGCCCGGGGGAACTTGGGTTTTCAAGGTACCTGAAAATAATTTGTCAGCTTTTGAAAAAATGGTGAGCAGGAACCATATTTCCCAAGCACCCATAAGGAAGGTCCAACTTGCGTTTGAGCTACTTAACTTCGGTGACAAGACCGGGTTCTCTGGTCGAGGTGGTACGGCTATACCAAACCCTCCTGCGAAGACAGGAAAAGGAAAATGTATAGACCGGGAGGGCGATGAAGGCCTGAATAGCTACAACAAATCCCCACCAATTTTTCTTCGGTTAAGTAACAGTCAAGCAGTGCTCACGCCCGCCTCATACGAAGAACCTGATCATTCATTCCATAAGCGACCTGCTAAACCCGATATTTGCTGTCCAGGCACGAGCTGTGAACGCGTTAAAGCTTCAACCTACGGCTGTCTAGTGTCCTGTGCGGATAATATTTATATACATGATCCAATCGCAATTGTATAATGCGACATGGCCGGAAAAACAATGCCGTTCGAGGTTGCCGCTGCTGATCGGACCGAGCTTTCGCGTTGGTTGC
>Ga0179594_10000355_pt1 | contig 11238 bp, 17 predicted proteins | sample CZOMad1_1_08_16f_FD_148625 | JGI IMG/M metagenome (GOLD analysis project Ga0179594, IMG submission 148625) | Vadose zone soil fungal communities from Angelo Coast Range Reserve, California, USA - CZOMad1_1_08_16fungal (Illumina Assembly) | ecosystem: Environmental > Terrestrial > Soil > Vadose...
CCAGCAGATTCTCGGTGGGGTAGGACAAGTCGGTGGTACAGCCGCTCAGATTTACGGAGCTTACGGAAAGAATGCGAAAAGTCCATATACACAGTCAGCTTCATATCAACCACCATCTTATTACGATTATGGATAGAGAGGTTATTTAAATGGCTGGTCCAGGCGACGATTTATTCATGGCATTAGCACAGGCGAAAGCTCAACCGGATCGGTGGGCGCGAGCTTTTAACGAAGGTGTTGGAGCCGTTAAAGATACAGCTGGCGGTTATTTACAAGGACTTCAAATGAAACAGCAAATGCAAGAATACCCTCTGAAATTAGCCGGAGAGAAAGCTGAACTATTTAGTAATTACAGTAAATTAGCTGATGCTGTTGGACCGGACCGAGCTAGTCAACTCATGGGACCTACGTTAAAAGGTGCTGGTATTGATGTTTCTGCCATGCCTTCTTCTACGCCTGGTGTAGGAACTGAGTATACCCCAGACCAGTTAGGGACAATGGGAACGTTTGGTAAAACGCGTCTTGAAAATATGGCGACCACTCAAAAGATTTCAGAGACAGGTCCACGCGATCCAGCCTCCGTTAAATCCAATTTGGTTCAATCTGGCATGTCGCCCGAAGCGGCAGATGCTTGGTTATCAGTAAATATGGATTCGACGGGACATGTTCAAAATAAGAATTTTGAAGATTTGATGAAAGGGATTTCCGCTAAAAATCAAGGAACTAGAGTTAGCATGATGTCTCCATACTTTAATGCAAGAGCTGGCGTGCTCCAGTTAGGACAACTTCCATCACAAATGGGACCACAAACAGCGGCAGGGGCGGCTTATCAGGTTCAATTAGCGGCTCATCAAGGAAAAGCGCTTATCGCCACGCCGGGAGCTTATCAACGATTGGGCATGACGCAAGGAGATGCAGCGCGAGCATTATTGCGTAATGCTCCGACTGATGAAGCTATGCGAAACGCTAATTTTTCCGATACGTTTATTGGACGGTTTAACAAAATAAAGGCGGCTATTACAGCTGATCCGACACAGATTGACCAGCCGTTAATGAGAAAAGGTCTTTACGATGCGTTAGATGAGATGGAACGTTCTTCAAAACCGTTTATTGCTAACCATCTTCAAAATATGGAAGCGAACGATTCCAATTCGACATTTGGTGATAAATGGGGGAATGTTAAACAACGGGAAATGGGTCTTAATATTCCCGATGTTCCTTTTGATCCTGGGACGAATTCTGTTCCAAATCCTAATATTTCAACAGGTATTCCATATAAGACAGCTACAAGTGCAAACGGACAAAAAATAAGGTCTAAAGATAATTGGGCTACCTTTGAGCCCGTCCCACAAGGACAATAATGCCACTCCCTCCAGGATTTGTAGAAGATACCCCAATGGCTTCTCCGCAAGCTGTCGGCGGAACTCCTCCCAAAGGCTTTATTGAAGATTCTACAAATCCCGATTTTGGTCAGGTTGTTAAAGATGCGTTAAATGAGGCGCATTTTGGGAATGGAAGTAAATTGCGCGATTTAATGACTGACCCTATTACACAAGCAAAGGCATTACCGTATTTGATTGGTTTTGCAGGGACCCTATTAGGTGGTCCAACAGCGGCTTATGTGATGGGACGTGGCTTATCTGATGCGGCCTTATCTTCTTATGGAAGACCAGAAGAAATACCTCCAATTTCTCAGCAAGCGGGCGAATTGGCTGGTTCTGTAGTGAGTGAAGCTATTCCAGCGATGGGTAGATATATGGCTGGGAAAGACATTGGAAAAGTAGAAGCGGCTATTCCAGGTTTATCAAATATTAAGAAAGTAGCTCCTCCATCAAGCATGACAACTGCTACTAAATTGATGCAACGATTAAAAGGTGCTCCATTAAGTGTTGAGGAAGCTAAAGCGGCTCAACCTGCCGTTAAATCCGTTTGGGGCTCGCCTTGGGTAAATCAACAAAGATATTCAAGTTATCTCCCAGATTTTACGGAGGCGACACAAAATGTGTCTGATACTTTAAACACAATTCCAGGTCGGGAAGAAGCCGCAGCTAGAATGGCTCGATTAAATACTATTCCGAATTATGTAGGTAAAGCTTTAAAAATAGTTCCTAGAAGTCTTAAATTTGGTATGGGAATTGGAGCAGGAGAAGGAATGACAGATGCTTTGGCTAAAGCGATATTTAACATAGGTCTTGGAAGATAATGCGTAAAATAGGCCTTTGTACTTCTCTAGTAACCTTTCTATCCGTCTTCTCCCATGCCGCCTGCGATTCAACACTCACTCCGACTCATACTTCTCGTCTTGGTTTAGCTGTTTCGCAGATTAATAGCTGTTCGTGGGGGACAGTTATCCAAAACAACTGGTCAATTCTCGATTCTTCTAGCGTCGTTTTGAATGCCAGTAACGTCTTTTCTGGCTCTTCGACAGTTTTTACTTACGGAATTACGATTTCTAGCGAAATAAATACGGATATGCAGATTTTTACAGTAGGCTCAAAACCTTGGATTGTTGGAAGCGTAAACAATTTTTACGCGGGCTATAGTGCCGGTTTGAACAACACAGACCCTTTTGCGACAAATGGAAATGTAGGTATTGGCCCATTTGCTCTCGAAGTGGCGACTAATCTAGATTTTAATAATGCGGCACTTGGTTATCTTTCTCTAGGAAGCGTAAATGGAGCTTCCGATAATACGGGTATCGGAAATTTAGCTCTACCTTTCGACACAACTGGATTTAATAATACATGCGTTGGGTTCGATTGCTTAGGAAATTTAGTTTCTGGTGCGAATAATGTAGCTATTGGTTATAAAGCTGGTTCGAATGACGGACTGGCTACGCTCGCTCCTATTTACGATAGCAGTATGACGTATATCGGGGCTTCTACAGGTCACGGAACGTCTGCTCCTGCTCATACATTTCTTAATTATGGCATAGCAATCGGAGCAGGGGCGCTCCTTACAAGTTCTCATACCGCTCAAATTGGTGGGACGAACGGTTCAGGGACGGAAGTGATGTTAAACACTTCTTCCGCTACTCTGAACGGATTAACGGTTAACAGTCAGGCTATTTTAGCGACAGGTGCGGGAATCGGGTACGGGGTCGCAACGCCTTCGTTTAATATTGATTTCCGTTGCGATAGTAACAGCGCGATTGATTGCGCTAATATTACCCATTCTAATGGCACGGCTCTGAACGCTGTTTCTACCTCAAATAACCCTGCTCTTACCGCTACAAATAGTACGGTTGGCTCAAGTGCTTACGCGATTCAGGCAACGCAATTAGGCGGTACTTCGGCGGCTCTCAATTCGCAGACGGACGTATCAACGGCTATCTATGCCACAGCTACTTCTGGGACAGGTATATTGGCCAAAAGTTCAGCCGGGAACGCTATTCAAGTAGACACCGGAAAAGTTTTTATCAATTCGTCAATTTATGCGGCTAGCGGGACAGTTTCGACAGCGACGTTCAATTACGCGCAAATTACAGCGTCTAACACGAAATCTATCGCTCTAGGAGTCACTGAAAACGCTATGGCCGGAGGAGCTATTCAAGATGATAGTAGTGGAGCGGTTAATATCAAACAATTGGGAATTGGCGACGCTTTAGTGATCGTTTCGAGTTATTCAGATGCTCAGGTCGGGACCTCTGATATCCTTATTTTGGATCGGAGTATTAACAGAAACGATCCTTTAATCCGTATTATCCGTAATTCCAACAATTCAGCTCCGGATTTTCGCGTAGATGCTCCTGCTCCGAACATGGAGCAAGTAGCGACTTCGACCGATAATGCACACGGACGCGGTAAATGGGAACCTTACGCGACACCGTCCCAGAGCGAAATCTTGCAGGTTAATAGCCGCGCCTGGGACAATACGACCTTTGAAAACGTAGCCTATTGGGAACCATTAGATATTCAGTCGTCTGTTGCGACTCCTGGCCTGTTTATTCGTACTCAAACGCTTGATAACGATTCTGGGATTTTAGTTTCTACGAATACAGGCGGGATAAACTTCTTTACACAGAATAACCATACAGTTGGGTTAGCTGGCCCGCTTAACGTTGCATTAGGTTCCTGGCGATTCCGATTGCCGCATACCTTGAACAACTTAGGGGAAGTGCTTTACCAATCCGATAACGGAGACGCTTTTAATGACCGTACTTGGGAATTTACAGTTAACGGGTTAACAGGAGCCCCGCTTACCTTCAATTCGGGTACGGCTCCGACCTGGTCAACGCAATTGTCGAGTATTTCCGTTGTAGCGTCTAATACAGCGACTTACGATATGTTGATTTCGTCGAGCGCTACATCGTTCCATGTAGCTATCTCAACAAGCGGCCATGTTATTACAGCCGGGCCTTCTCCCACAATTTCAACTTGCGGAACTACTCCTAACGGATCGGTCGTCGGGAATGATAATGCGGGAACAATTACAGTCGGGGGGGGTGCCGTAACCGCTTGCACTTTAACATTCGCTAATACGTGGGGAGCTTCGCCTGTTTGCGTCATTACGGATAATAGTACAGCGACGACAGGCGACATTTCGAGTATCAGCGCGACGGCTTTTACAGCCAGTTTCAGTGTCAGTGTGGGTGGAGGAACTATCTGGTATCGGTGTGAATGTACCGGGGCGAGTTGCCGTTAAATGGAAAAATTATTTTTAAATATGAGTCCAAGACAATCTAGGCGTGCTATTATATATTCGCATCTGAAGCTCCGTTCAGGTGTCATGCCCCGCACGTTTAACGACGTGGCGGGGTTTTCTATGGGGACATTATAACGTGGGCATGCAAGCTCTTTATGCGAGACTTCCTCATCTTCAAACAACTCCTATTAATTTTTCTTCAACAGGGGATAATACCGTCATTTCAGCTATTGCTAGTACTCGTATTTTGGTTGATCGGGTTTGGCTTGTAGCAAGTACAGCAACAAATTTGACATTTAAAGATGGGGCCTCAAATTCTCTATCAGGACCTGTTCCGATGTCAGCTAACGGAGGACTAACCTTTGATATCTCTGGAGAAGCATGGTTTGTAACTGCTTTAGCAAATGCTTTCATTATTAATCAGAGCGGAACGGCACAAATATCTGGACAAATTTATTACCACACTAGCACATGAAAAAATTAAACTTTTTATATCTTATATTTTTACCTTCAATATCTTTTTCTTCTGGAATATATAATCCCTCTAGTTCTGGCGGTAGCAGTTCTGGGACTATCTCTACAGGTGGGACAAGCCAGATGGCTTATTACGCTTCGTCTGGAACTACAGTAAGCGGTGCTCCAAATACGGCTGTGACAGTTTCAAGTGTTACGTTCCTAGAACCTGTCCAAATGACAACGACGGTCGTTAACGGTTCTTTCCTGACGAAAGGGATTGTCAATACGAACGCCGCCAGTTATCAGGTTTTAGGAACAGATCATATTATCTTAGCCTCAGCTCCAGCTTCCGGTATGACGATCACGCTTTCAAGTTCGTCGCAAAATCTCGGACAGGTACTTGTCATTACAAAAGTCGATGCAACGACCTACCCGGTAACGATTAATGGACTAGGTGGAGAAGTGATTCAAGGAACAGGAACCCTAAAACTGAACGCTTTCATGCAGACCGACCAAATGGTCGCTTTAGGAGTTGTAAACGGATCGGGAACCTGGACGCCTTGGGGCCAAGGTTTACAATTTACTCCCGATCAACTTGGGCCTGGCGAAAAACAAAATACAACGAGTACGATTAACGTTGCTTCGCAACCCGTCTGTGAATCTTTTTATACGTCTGTCCCTGTCATTATAGACTCAGTAACAATTATTAATAATGGAGTAGTTGATCCTCTTGTAGACGTTGGTATTTATGACACAGGCGGAAAACGAATGGGGTCTGCTGGGACATTCACGCCAGTTTTAGGTACACAGAGGATTCCACTAACAGCTTTAACTTATTTGCCTCCTGGGATTTATTGGGAATGTTTAGTATGTGCCAATACGACCAGCCAATTTGCGAGTAATGCCTATTCAACAAATATGCCTCCTAACGAACAATCTTGTACTGGAGCAGCCGGAAATATTCCGCTTCCCGCAACGCTTCCGTTTCCATGTAACGCCGCACGAAATGTTAGTTATGCGATGTGGGCACATGTAGTAGGTGGGGCACAATAAAATGGAACACGAAAGGAGTTCTGACATTCCACAATGGCTAAAATGGTCACTGAACGCGTTTGACCGGGCAGGATTCCCTGCGATGGCCTTCCTGATGATTGCGTATATCTGTTTTTCGACACTGAAAGATCAAACTCGGACAATTGAAGAATTTAAGAATGTCCTTATCCAAATGACGACTTCTATTGATCGGAATACGACCAGCGTTCAGCAAATGACACAAGCTCTTTACAGGTCTAATAAATGAGAGACGAAAATGCTTCTTTTGGGAAACTCGTTCAGTTCTGGCCTTTAATTATGGTAGTCGGAGCAGGCGTAGCGGGATATCTTAAGCTTAGTTTTACCGTCGATCAACTTGCCTCGCAATCCGAACAGCGAGCGAAGTCTATTGATGTCCAGCGCGATATTCGAAATTCGGAAATGGAAAATATACGCATACGCCTAACCAAACTGGAGGATTGGCGTGAAGTGCGAAAAGTGCCAGACTAGAATGGAACCCGGCTGGGATGCCAACGACGATACAGGAATTTTTTTCCAGTGCCCTGGCTGTCTTGCAAGAGTTTATCCGAAAGATGCCCCCCGGAACTTTTGGGATGAGCTGGATCATCCGAACGCGATGGACGGGGTATAATTGCGTGGGCAAATATCGATATTTTACAGATCAGGAATTATCAGGTCTAGACGACAATCTCTGTCAGATGCTTTCCATTGCGCGAGGAAAAGCGAATGTGCCTTTTGTTATTACTTGCGGTCTTAGAACTCCTGAGCAGAATGCCGCTTTATCTGAGTCCGTTAGTGATAGTGCCCACCTTACAGGTCATGCCGTGGATTTGGCGTGTGCTGACAGTCCTAGCCGTTTTGCAATGCTTAAAGCTCTTTTAGATACCGGATTTACGCGCATTGGGGTATACTCTGCTCATCTCCATTGCGATACGGATAGTTCTAAAGCTCCAAATGTTATATGGTACGTTTCAGGTACGTAAATGAATGAAACTGTGCGGAATCTATTGTGAGGATAATTTCCATGTGTTTATACAACTCTCCGAAAAGAACGGGCGGTGCCTTTGTGGAGAAGAACCGAGGATTTATGAACATCCAAAATCGGCGCACTCTAAAATCTATCGTATTTTCGTTACTCGTTTTCGCGGGGTTATCTCTTTCAGCGATCAAGCTCGACGCCACTACCCAGACAGACGATCTCAATACAAAGATCGGCGTATTGCACACTACGACAAACAACCTCAATCAGGATGTACCTGGAGCATATCAACGTCTAAAGGCACTCGCACACCTGACGCAAGGGTCGCTCATCGCCGGAGCAGTTCAGACCGACGCGGTGGGAAGTACGTTTGATTGGCCGATTACATTTACGACGAGCGGAACGTCGATATCTGGATTTCAGTTTGATTTTCCTATTCCGTCTAGCTTCACCATCGTTTCGGTGACCGCTGGCCCGGCTGTTTTAGCCGCTACGAAATCTATTGCAAGCCAGGTTATGCCGGGGAATATTGAGAGGATTATCGCTTTCGGATTAAACCAGAACCCAATCGGATCAGGTATAGCGGCTATCGTTCGATTTAAACTGGCTAGTCCACCGAAAGGCCTTTATCCTCTTTCGTTAATGAATCCGATTGGGACGGATGCAAGCGGTACGCCAACAATCTTATCTGCAATGTCAGGAACGGTGGTGGTCCAATGAACTGGGAAGATCGAGAACACGTTGACAAGAAATTTCAACAAGTGGTGGATTTATGCACCACAATCATACACAAGGAGATTAAAATCATGTCACAGCTTGACGACCTCAATGCAAAAATCACGGCAGTCCAAGCGACAATTACTCAGCTTGGTTTAGACTTGACAGCGGCGATTGCCGACCTGAAATCGAAAATCACAGCCGGACAAGATTTGTCCGCGCCTCTAGCGGCTCTAGATGCGATTAATACGTCTTTGTCGAATCTGGATACACAAGCAAAAGCTGAATAGCCTAAAACAGTTCATTATCCAAAAGGAGGTCAACAGTATGTTGGCCAATTTGTTCAATTCGGTGCAGGGATACAAAACCTACATTCTGGCCGGGCTAGGGGCTATTGTAGCTATCGTAGGCCATTTTTGGGGCCCTTTAACTATTGCCGGAACAGTCATTCCGCAGATCAGTTCGCCAGATATGTGGAAGGAAATATGGGCAGTTGGAAGTCTAGCGTCACTTCGTCACGGTATTACGACATCAACTCAAGGAGGAACACAGTGAAAAACGTTTCAGCCTGGTTATCTATTGTTCTCGCCGTCCTACTTGTAGCATGTACCAATCCTATCCATGCGGATGAATCGACTTCCCCCGCCTACTTTACTTATGGCCCGTTGTCTTTGGTTATTCCCTTCAAAACAGCATCCGTAACCTACCTTTACGACTTCCACGTCCATCAAAATCTCGTAGGCGGTGAAACGCCCTTCGTTACTATCTGGAATCGCGTAGAAGGAGATTTCGGGGCGATTACATCTCTCCAAGGGGCTGGAACGCCTTTTATAGGTGGGAACCTTATTCTAGGGAACTTACTGGATAAATTCGTTACGCTTCCCGCCGACTTAAAAGTCGGGGGATTCGGTGGATGGGATTTTAACGCGAAGAATGCAATTTACGGTTTAAAAGCCAGCTATAAACTCTGGTAGCCTTTTAATCGTCTCCGACGCGGTACTGGTTTGGATTGTCTGGCCCCTTCGGGTTTATAGGCATTCCTTGCTCGGGTGATCCGCCAATCAGAATATTGTAGACAGCTTTCGTATAACCCATCCGCATGTATCGATAGCAAGCATACCAGCGACTCGCCAAAAAATAACTCTGATATCCAAAAAACGCGGCTAAAAACAAAAAGGCGATCATCCACCCGTTGAGTCTAGGACAGCGTTTTTCAACTTTCACGATTGGCTTAAGTTTCATTTCGTCCCCTTTAGTTTTCGTAATTTACATCTAGGCCGTTTAACGTAACGGTATCTTTAAGCGGACAGCGTAGACGGATTCGTTCCAATCTTGCCTTTTCGCGTCTTAACTCCTTATTATGGAAAACGCAAAGAGGACAAGCTTTTATTCTAGGTTTCCCGCATTTTTTACACTTTTTAGCTCTAATCATTTTTTCCTTATCTGAGGTTTTACACGTAGCTTTTGATAGAGAACGTAAGGCCCTATCGGATATGGAAAAATTCGATAGTTAAAACTTTTCATTAAATCGTGTTTTTCCTCTCGTAAAGCAATAAACCCACCTAACTGTAGAACCCGGTGCATCTCTTTTAAGACGGCGTAATTCAAGCCTGGCGTCTGTTTATAAATCATCACAAAGGCTCCCGCAATAAATGGAATGGCCCAGGGATCGGCTTGAATCGTCCAACTCCATGGTAGGTTGATAACGACCATCTCATTGTATTTCCTGATAACCAGTATCTTTCCATTACCATTATGGTGAATCTTTGGGTCGTTCGCCGCCAATAATTTTATGTATTTGGGGCGTGGAATGACTTTAGATGGAAGCGCCAACGCACAAACGAGAAATGCTTCTAGGATCATCCACAATTACCCCATTCTGAAATGACTATATACGGGTCAGTTCTCTTAAAGTGAAAAAGAAGGCGATGGCACCCCGGCAATCCCGGTTCCGGCGTTGGCGGGATCATGTCATACCAAAAGAGCGCAATCCAAATTATGATTATTACGGATAAAATTTCTGTACATCGAAAGATTATTTTCTCCCGATTAATCACTCTTTTTCTCTAGCTTATTGATACGGATCAACAATTCTTGGATTTTATTACGTAATTGGTGGAGGGCGTCTGCATAGGCCTGCGCGTGAGTTTCTAAGACGTCTCGTTCCATGGACTTATAATTCATTTTGACCCCTTACTCTCGTTCGGATTCTTAGTTTGTTCCATTTCCCGCGTGTCAGTGGCATTTCCTTGATGGTTATCCAACCTGGCACATTCTTAGGTTCACGACCCATAGTGGTGGCAGTAGGCAATAGCTCAATCCGCGTTTGAACGCTATCAAAAGGAGGTTGAGTCCAGTCGATTACGCTTCCGGGGACTTCCGCTGTGTTGTAGAAATCGTTTCCTGGGACGGGCCAACCCGCTAACAAATATAGATCAGCGTCATTTGTCCAGATCGGGCCAGTTAATGGGAAAGGGATTTTCGACATCACATAACGATTGTCCGTGACGCTATAGGAACGATGGAATATGCCAAAAGGTCGGATAATCTCAAGCGGAATCCGAACGAGTGTCGGAACAATTAGAACAACGGATAAGAGGAATACTCCGAGATTTGGCTCACCTTCTTCCATTAACCACGATCCTGCTAACAGGCAAAGGAAGGGAATAGCTGGCAATAGATACCGTGCTACAGGTACTAACAGAAATACTACTAAGAATAAACCTACGATTATCACCCATCGTCTATTTCGCCATTTGGCACATCCTGCCAGGAGCCATACCGCCGGGGCGGGAGTGATAAAATCCAGATAAGTATGTGGAGGATTGTAGAGCGCATGTTTTAAAGTCCACCAACCATATTGGTGAATGAAAGCGGAAATCATCCGATAAACCCCAACAACCACAAGAGCCAGAAAGCGGTCCCTAAACATAGACAAATAGTGATGATCCCTTTTTTAGTCATCCTTCTCCCGTCGTTTTTAGCCAAGCGTCATAGACTTCCCACATCGCCTTGTTATGGTCGATAGCGAACTTCGTTACAGCAATGTACTGCTCGGCCTTTTTAAGCCGGTTAATAAGCCCTCTAAGAATTTGCGTATTGAAACTATCAGGAGGTTCCCCGGCCAGTAACCGTTCGATCTCAGCGATATCGGCGTTTGTACATGCCATAGAATCCCTCCAAAACAGGTATCATCAAGAACAGTACACCAGTTTGTTTAACCAGCGTTCCCAAGACCCATAGTCCAAGCGCCCAAGCTTTCCGTTTCTTTTCGTAGCAGTACATCCCCCAGACCCCGAAAGTGCAAAGCATCCCCTCTGGGAAGTTCTCGTTACCACCGTAGAGCGGGAGTAGGACTAGAAATCCAATTACTACGACTAATGCGACTT
>Ga0179594_10000356_pt1 | contig 11228 bp, 8 predicted proteins | sample CZOMad1_1_08_16f_FD_148625 | JGI IMG/M metagenome (GOLD analysis project Ga0179594, IMG submission 148625) | Vadose zone soil fungal communities from Angelo Coast Range Reserve, California, USA - CZOMad1_1_08_16fungal (Illumina Assembly) | ecosystem: Environmental > Terrestrial > Soil > Vadose...
TCCAGGCCTCTTGAATCTTCGCCAACTCGGCGCGGGCGCGCTGCAGGCCGGCGAAGGCGCCCGCGCAGTCGTTATTGTCACCGGCTGAAAGCGCTCGAGAGATCGCTTCATCACAGGCGTCGATGAGATGGCTGGGATGCCGCTGTTTCGGTAAGGCGCCGACCTTGCGACTCCACTCTCCGATCGCGCAGATGAGTTGCTCAATCTCCGCCTTCAATTCCTCTAGTAGCTCGGCCTTCCCTTCCTCCGTCGTGTTGTAATGAAAGAACAAGCCCGTCAGTTTTTCGCTCATCGCTTTAGTCTCAACCTTCCTGCGTCATCCCTTCCTTCTCTGCGTCTGCGGTGAATAAACGCTCCCGGAACTCATCGCAGAGATACAGAGAGAGCGCAGAGAATTTCAATTCAGACACTACCCCCTATCGCGATATTAGAATGACCAGTATCAAAAGAAATAAGATCGGAACTGAATACAAGAGCACTCTTAAGGCCTGCGGCGGAAACGGACAGTTTGCTGCCGCCACCGGCGCGCCCGCGCGCTCGCGGAGCGTTTCTTCGACGCGCTTTATCACGGCTTGATTGCTTTGTTCGAGAGCGCGAATGGTTTGCGGCAGTTTTTCATTCGTGGCCGCAAGCAACTGGGTCACCTTCTGGTGTTGTTCATTGGCCCTTTGGCTCAGCGCGTCGACGCGGGCCAGTACATTATTATTTTGAGAACGAGCGGCTTCGAGGGCCTGGGGAATGCTGTTGGCTAAAAGAAGCGTTGCCTCATTGGCTCGTGAAACCTGTCCGATGACTTGCCCCATCTGCCCCAGGACCGTCTGCACATCTGCGCTCGCGCCTTTGCGCGCGCTTTGTTCAAAGCTGTCCACCAGGCGCGCGAAGCCCTCCGAAACCGTCTCAAACTCTTTAAAGGTTTGATTGTTTTGCTCGGCGATCTCTTTGATTCGCTCAAACGACTCGCCGATTTTGTATTGCATTTGCCGCAGCCACGCTTCGCTCCGAATATCAGGCACCGTGCGCGGCAGCAGTTCTTCCACGGTAAAGCTCTCGAACTTTTCAAAGAAACGGGATTGACCGTTAGTGAGAGCGAGATTGACCACGGAAATCCAAAGCGAGCTGATTAGTCCGACCATGCCGGAAGAGAACGACGCAGCCATGGCTCCGAAGAGTAAGTTGATACCGGCATCGGTGCGGTTTAATCCCGACAGCGCCAGGCACAAACTGGTGACTGTACCAAAGAGTCCCAGCAGCAGGAAAAAACTGACGGCGAAGGCGGGCGTGCGTAAACCCAGTCTTGAAGATTCGGCAGCCAGAGTGATTTGCTGTAGCGTTTCGAAATTCACCTTGACGTTGCTGACTCTCATGCGCTCAATGGTAAGCAGGCGGCGGTGGACCAGACTGACCGACGGCGTGGCCTGCTTCAGCGCATCCAGTTTCACGAGTTCCTGCGACGAGCCCTGTTGCTCCGTTTGCCAGCGCCGCAGCGAGCCTTTGAGCCGCTCCAGGGCGGCCGTCTCGAAAACGCGATAGCGCCAAATGTGATAAAGAGCGAGCGCCGTCGTGAGGATTGACGCCAACACCATAAGGATGACGAAGAGCCGGCTGAGCACCGGGTTATCCGACCACATTAGATTCACGATGTCCTGCATTTTATTATTCTCCGCGGCCTGATCTGTCGCTATGAGCGCTTGATGATCTTGTTCGCGATGCGAATATTTTTCGCCTCCACCGCGCCATTACTTTGGACCACAGCCTCATTCCTTTCGTTCGGCGCCTGGTCGCCGAACGATGAGGCGTCCGTTCCCTCAATCCACAGGTTCGCAACCTCGATTGCCTCCTCGGCTTTCATGCTGCCGGCCGTGAATCTTGCTGTGTTTCCCACGAACGGCGGGACCAGGGGTTTACTCTCGTCAATGCCGGAGCGGACCAGCAATTGATACTGACCGGTGTGGTCTTGCTCAGCGAATGGCGCTCCCTGGTAGAACGCATCCCTGACGGTTTTTCCGACCGCCAGGGCGTGGTAAAAATCGGCGGCGAATTTCAGCGCCGCTTCGTCTGTTACGGCAGTCTTTGTCCCCACGAGGTAGTCAACCGACTGTGCCAAATGCTCCGCTTGTACTGCGGAGAAACAGGCATTCAGCACGATGAGACGCAGGCGATTCAGCGATGAGCTGAAAAGCAACACCAATTGCTCTTTGCTGACGGGAACGCTCGCACCTCGATTGTCTTCCAGGCAGATGCCATCGCTGGTTCCATGTCCGGCGAAATGGACCACGTGCGGCTTAACTCTGGCCAGCGCCATCTGCAAGTCGGTCGGCCGAGCTGCCAATTCAAACATCAACTCGCAATTCCCTGCCTCGACGTTGTCGCGCATTTTGTTTCGCAACAAGCGGTACTCGCTCTCCAAAGCCAACCGGGTCGTGTTCACCGGATTAGCGGTCAGAATTAGAATCCGTAACGTTTCGGTCATATCTGCACCTCAAGTAGCGGCAAGCGCGCTTCCGACAATCTATTTCGAGTGAAAAAAGAATTGCCACTTCCGCACCGGTTGACCCCGTTCGATTTTCCTGGCCAAAAAAAAAGCGTCAAGCACACTAAAGATTAGAAGCACGAGACCAAGTGGCCCGAGCACGACTTTCATGATTAACAACAGAGCGACGCTCAGCATGCTCAGGCCTTTTTCCACCTGGCCCAGGTACACCTGGCCCATTCCTATCAACAAAAAACTCAACAACCCGGCAAGCACTGGCGACTTCGACTGATTGGCCGATGAGACACAACGGAGATCGGCAACCGCCGCCGGCGTATTTGTAATCGTCAACATTTGGCTGGCCGGCAGCGGAGCGAGCGAGTCGGGACGATTGGCTTCGTCCGATTGACCGTCCGATGTAATTAAAGACGCGGACACTTGCGCCAACGTTCGCATCAGTCTGCCGCAAACTGAACAAAAGCGGGGGCCGCTTTGATCGTCGCTTTGAGTGTTCTGACATTTATCGCAGAGGCCAGTCATAACGACATTAACCTCGGTCTGCTTTGGTCAGCAGACCTGAATACAACTGCATCCACCAAGTGGTCTGAGGAGGTAGATCACATGACCGGCTGTCAGGGCTTTGCTAGTAACAGCGAATCAAGTCAGGGAGGCTCCTTCCCCAGACCATTCCAGTGGCGATCTCCGGCACCACCCATTTGCGGGACAGTACCGGAGTGGCGGGGCGAGGGAGGATTTCAACATCGCGGATTGGGGCCGGGCCCTTAATAGCCAGATAAGAATCAGTCGCACAGAAACTCATCGTCCGGATGAAGTTTGTCGCATGACGACCGCGGCTTGCGATCTTTGACGCGCCTCCTGAACCGTCTTTCCCCGTCTATCGTCTTCGGTCTGCCTACTAATGCCAAAGGGCACAGTTCATTACACTCCTTTTCATCATGCTCCATGCCGGGTTGGTTATGGGCCGAGTTGGCGGAGAGTTACAAACACCCAATCTGTGCGGGGCGCAATCTGTGCAGTTACTCTGCCGAAAACCTGTAATGATGAACGCCTTTTTTTCATAGCAAGGTGAGGACCAGGAATAATTCGCGAAGATGAGTGACAAGATCTCGATGATGAAAACCGAAGTTCTCACAAACCAGAAGTTCTCACAAACTACTTGAAGGGATGGAACCGAACGTTATGAACGATATGACAGACAACGGAGCAAGGTCAGGTTACGATCCTGATACCAAAGGAATCTGCGACACACGTGCCGGTGGTGATGCCCAAAGCAAAGGCGTAAGCGGGGCGCGGGCCGGTGGTGACGCGGAAACAAAAGGCGTCGATGCCGAAACGCGGGCCGGTGGTGATGCTGAGACCAAAGGCATCGGCGGCGACATGCGCGCTGGCGGTGATGCGCAAAGCAAAGGCATTTAGTGTCGAGCTTGCAGTTCGCACCTGGTGTCCTGACTCTAAAGTTCGGGTAACAAATGAGTGCTGCTGGTGGCCGCAAGCTTCAGTCGCGAAGGGAACCGAAATGTTTATAGAGGTAGTACGCCGCAGAACCTATTAGCTCCAGAGAAGGGAGATATTCGGTTGGACCATCACCTTACGCTCCTGCGGAGCTACGACGTTGTTTGGGGAACCGTGGCTCTATAAACATCTCGTCCTCCGGGACGAAAAGCACCCGACTACTTGTTGTACGAACTTTAGAGTCAGGAGGCTGGTGGCGGAATCAGAACCTGTATGATCACCGTCGAACTTCTGTTCGGTAAGAACTTCTCCAAAATCCATATATTTGTTTCCCCGCAAGATAGAAAACTCCTCGGCCTGAACTCAATCCGCGTCACAAACTTACGGGTCGATAAGCGTTACAATTACGCGCCCATCAGTCCCTCGCTGCAAACCAGCATTTATTGTCATTGAGAACAGTCCGGTGGTGCTCCTAATTTGAAAATCAATCGTTCGTTTAGAGGCGGGCGTTGCCCGCCGTGTCAACGTTAATTAATGCGAATTCAATTTCTGCTCACTTGAACCGGCGGGCAACGCCCGCCTCTAAACGTACGCTAGGGCACTACCAACAGTCCCGCGGTCTACCGTCAACGCATAAGTTGAATGCTACAATAACGAGCGCTGATGTTATGACGATGTCTCGCACGGCGCGCCCTGATCAGAAGCGTTCGGTAACAACGGACGCGCGCGGTTGCCGTCCCAGGTCAAATCACAACCTCGGGCGCGCCCTGACACGTCAGGATCCTCTTTTGAGCACCGCAAGGATCGCGTGTTGGTATCTATGACCTCCTGGCAAGTTTCTTCGGCCTACAGCCTCTTACGTCTGCTCCTTCGCACCGTGGTTTGTGCGCTGGCGGTTTGTGCAGTTTCAAACTTGGCTGAAGCGCAAACGGCATCTTTGCAGACCGGATCATCCATCGTGCGTGAAATAGCTTTTAGCGAAACTCACCGTTTTGAGTTCGCGCTCAAGAGCGATCAACTCATTAGGCTGACTGTTTTTGCCCACGATCTTAATCTTTCGTTGCGGATCGTTGACGGAGCCGGCAACACTGCGGCCGAAATCGTATATCGACGCTATGGTCCCCTGACCTGGAGTTTCATTGCCCCGCAGGAAGGCCAGTATCATCTCGTAATTACCTCGCTGGAACTGAGCACTCAGCCACGTCAATACCAGTTGCAGGTGGAACAAATTACTTCCGCAACCCAACGCGACCAGAAGGCGGCGCTGGCAGCCGCGAATTTCTATGCGGCGGAAGTCCTGCGGCTCAAACCGGAGAGCGCAAACATGACGCGCGCCTTGCAGGGCTACCGTCTTGCGGCTGTCGCCTGGCAGGAGCAAACGCAATGGGCCGAAGCCGCGAACGCCTGGCAGCAGATTGGCGAAGTACATTTTGAGCAGGGGAATTACCGGGAAGCCTTGAGCGCTTTTGAGACGGCGCTGCAACTGAGTCAAAGGGGCAACGATTTGCTGTTCACAACCATACAAGTCATCAATATCGGTTACGTCCACGTCTATCTCGGCAATCTCGAGAAGGCCTCAAAGCTCTTTGACGAGTGCAAAGCCAAACTCAGCGCCGGTTTTTTGGGCCAGGCTTCGCTGCGGAAGCGCATTGAGGCGCAGTTGGAAAACAACTACGGTGAAGTGGAATACGGTCGCGGGAACTTAAAGAGCTCGCTCAACTTCTTTTCTCGCTCGCTGAGCCTGTGGCGCGATGTCGATGATCGCGGCGGCCTGGCTCTCGCTCATCTCAACGCCGGTTACTCATACCTCGACTCGGGAAGTGTGAACGAGGCTACCGCTGAGTTCGAGCAGGCGCTGAAGCTCTGGCGTGAGGGCGGGAATTCGCGGGGGGAGGCCCGGACTCTAACCGCCCAGGGCAATCTGTACACTCTCTTGGGCGACAAATACGCTGCCCTCATCGCGCACCACCAGGCGCGCGATATCTTTCGTCGCATCGGAGACGAGCAAGGAGAAGCGGTGACTTCGAACGGTCTTGGCAAAGTCTTCGAGGATTTGAATCGCAAACAGGAAGCGATAGACAACTACTCGATGGCGCTACGCCTCAATCATGCCATCGGTAATAAAGACTTCGAGGCTGTGAGCGGCTACTACCTGGGTCGAGTATCGCGCGACTTGGGGGACCTCGCGCGCGCCCTGGAATACTACGAAAGCAGTCTCGCTCTCAGCCGGCAGAGTGGCAAGTCGCGGATGGCCGCGCTGGCCCAGATGGACATCGCGGCCATCTATGTCAAACAGCAGAGATTTGCCGACGCGCGGCGGATCTATCAACAAACCGCAATTTTTTACAAGCAAATCGGCGATCTGCGGCGTCAGGCTCTAACTCATCAGGGTGTGGGAGAGTTACTGGGGATCCAGGGGCAGTTAGCGCAGGCCACGAGTGAGTATCAACAAGGCCTCAACCTCTTTCAGCGGATCAAAGACTCGCAAGGCCAGGCCGAATCGCTTTATTGGCTGGCAAGACTGGCGCAGGAGCAAGGACACCTGAACGAAGCCTTGGCCGACAGCCAAAAGTCGATCGAGCTAATCGAAATCCAGAGGGCGCGCCTGCTGGGCCAGAACTGGCGCTCGTCTTACTTTGCCTCAGTGCGTCGCCATTTTGAGTTGTATGTGGACATCCTGATGCAACTGGATCGGCAGCAACCCGAACGTGGCTTTGCGGCGTTAGCCCTGGAAGCAAGCGAGCGGGCCCGAGCGCGCTCTCTGCTAGAACTGTTGGCGGAAACACAAAGCGAGATTCGTCGTGGTGTCGACCTGGCTCTCGTGGGGCGAGAGCGACAACTACGACAGCAATTGAGCGCCAAGGCCGCCTATCAACTAAGAACTCTTAATACGACCCGACCGAACACCGAAACGGCCGATATCGAACTCGAAATCAGGAACCTGGTTGCCGAATACGACTTTGTGCAAGCGCAAATCAAAGCGCAAAGTCCCGCTTACGCTCGCTTAATCCAGCCTGCAACTGTGAGTGTGACGCAAATCCAGACAACTCTCAGAGAGGATAAGAACACGCTGCTGGTCGAATATATGTTAGGCGACGAACGCAGTTACGTCTGGCTGATCACTCCCACCACTTTGATCGCCCGAGAATTGCCGGGCCGACGTGCTTTGGAAAACTTAGCACGCGAGGTCTACCAAAGCTTGACCGCGCGCCAGCGACAACCGAACGAAAACTTATCGCACTATCGCGATCGTTACACCGCCGCGGAAGAGCGATTTTGCCCCAGCGCCACGCAGCTAAGCCAGCTATTGTTAGGCCCACTCAGATCGTCTCTGAATGAGCAGCGCTTGCTGATTGTTGCTGACGGAAACCTGCAATACATTCCTTTCGAGGCGCTTCCGTTGCCGGCCGCCGGTAGTGTCGACCAGGTTTGCCGACTGGATGCTGAGCCGCCTGACTACGTTCCTTTGTTAACGGCTTTCGAAGTTGTTTCGCTGCCATCCTTTTCTTCGTTGGCTATCTTGCGGCTAGTTAGCGCCTCGTTGTCACGGCCCGAACGGGAGATTGCCATTTGGGCCGATCCGGTATTTGAATCGGACGATCCGCGGATTGTGACTGAGCCGACCAGCACACCGGTGCAGAAACCCGCAGGCGCAGCGCCGCCCCTGCGACCGACCAATCAGCCTGTTTTCGTCGACCCGCCCGAACCCGCGACTCGCCTGCTGGCCACGGAAGAAGAAGCTCAAAGCATCATGCGGTTTGCTCCCGGCGGCCTGTCCCTAGTACTCACCGGCTTCGCGGCCAATCGAGAAGATGTGCTGCATCTCGATTTGCAGAACTATCGCATTCTGCATTTCGCCACCCACAGTGTGGTCAACAGCCGTTATCCAGCGCTCACCGGTCTCTTGCTGTCCACCGTTGACGAGCACGGTCAAACTCAGAATGGTCTTTTGCAGTTGCACGACATCTACGGTTTGCGTCTGAATGCGGACTTGGTGGTACTCAGCGGTTGTCGGACAGGACTAGGCGAAGAATTGTCAGGCGAAGGCCTGATTGGCTTGACTCAGGGTTTTCTCTACGCTGGGTCAAGGAGCGTGGTCGTCAGCTTATGGAGTGTGCAGGACAAAGCAACGGCGACGCTGATGGCGAGTTTTTACGAAGCCATGCTGAAAGATGGCGACGCTCCCACGATCGCTTTGCGCCGGGCCAAACTGAAAATGTACCAGCAAGGCGCCTGGCGATCACCATATTATTGGTCAGCCTTTGTGATCCAGGGTGAGTTCCGTCCGACAGCGGCGTCGTGGCGCAACGTAGTTCATTCTCGGATACTGTGGACGGCACTGACTTTGTTTGGGATTGTAACTTGGATGATTTACTCCTGGTGGAAACGGCGCGGATGGCCGACAGATCAATCGGCCAGCGCTTAAGCAGTCGGGCGTCTGTCTCAAAGGCATCACGCAAGCTGGCTTGTCTCATCGTGATTCGCCAGGAAGCACCGTCAGCCATACGCGGATTTCATAGAACATGCCCACTGATCAAACGCCTCCGGAGAACTTCGAACTCTTATTAGCCTGGTTGGGCCCTGACCGCGAGAAGGGCGCGGAAAAGTATGAACAAATCCGTCGAAATTTGCTTGACTACTTTCGCCGGCGCGATGTGTTTGACCCAATCGATCTGGCAGACGAGGTCATTAGCCGGGTTACGGGAAAAGTTCACGAAGTAGCGACTGGTTTTGTTGGTGAACCATCTGCCTATTTCTTTGCCGTAGCTCGGCGGGTCCTGGCAGAGTGGCGGCGTCGCCCCAGGGAGGCGGATCTGCCAGAATACATTGCCGCGTATTCCGACGATGAAGCGGCGCAACGCAAAGAACTAACCCTCCAGAGACTGGAACAGTGTTGGAAGAGACTTTCGGGTGAGGAACAGCAGATCCTTCTCCGCTATTGTGTCGAGATGCCGCCGGTAAAGCTCAGCGAGAGTCGTCAGCAACTGGCCCGGGAGATTGGCGTCAGCTTAAACGCGCTGAGAGTCACGGGTCACCGGCTGAGAAGGAAAGTGAAGAGTTGCATCGAAAGGTTAATCGAAGTGAAATAGGTGGCCAACTTCTGCATACCAGAGTAGGAGCGGGTTCCGCCGAGAAGCGTTATTTTCAATGACCGATTTTAACGAACAGAACACGATAATTAGACAGTTTCTGCTGGGGCAATTGTCCGAAGAGAAATCGGAACAGATGGAAGCCCGCATTTTTGCCGATCCTGACTTCGCCGAAGAAGTACAAATAGTCGAAGATGAATTGATCACGGACTACGGCGCCGGAACCTTAAGTCCGGAAGCGCGGGGTCCATTTGAACGTAAATATTCAACTCGTGCAAATCGGTCAGCTGTGGAATTTGAGGGGGTCTTAAGCGAATTCATTCGCTCGAAGCGGCAAAGCGAAAAGGTGCTTACCAATGCCAATCTCGAACTGAAGCAGGCTGGGTTGCGTCCGGCAGTGAACGCCTCCCCGCCTGCCCGGGCGACGCAGCCGAAGTGGTCGCGTCGTGGATTGTGGCTGTATTCCGTTTTTAAGATCCATCCAGCCTTGGCTTACTCAACCCTCGTTGCCGGCCTAGTGCTACTCACAATCGCGCTTTGGTATATCGGACACCAATTAAATCGTCCCGACAACGATTTACTAACGCAGCGGCAGGCCATCGAAGCGGACTTGGCGCGCCTGAATACCACTAGCTCAGCTTCGCCGGAAAAGGTGCTATCGATCGTTGAGCTGCAATCCCCGGAACGCGACAAGGGTGCAATGGCTCGCATACCGACCAGCAACGCAAGTCCGGATGAGTTGATAGAGTTTCGCTTGAACCCGATGCGAGCTAACGCTCAAAGCTACAGCGCCATTTTTCTTGATGATCGGCGTAATGAGCTGTTTGCTATATCAAACTTGACGGCGGAGAGCAGTCCGAATGGCCCACAGATACGGCTCTTTGTACCGATCAAGTATCTTAAGCGCGGTGACTACCAAATAGACTTGAGCGCTTCACGTAGTAAGGGCCGCAACGAGCAAATCAACAGCTACGTCTTTCGGGTGCTCGAAACCAAATAACAGTGAAAGGCTGAACGTGATTGATTCGGCGGCTCGGCTGCGATGGCTGGCATCAACCTGATTTAGCGTGGCGCTTCCACGGACCGACCAAAAGTAACCCGCCGCACCTGCAACTTCGTCACAACATCGCCATACAACCTCACTGGAACTCGACCCAGAAAATCCTAATTTCGTTCCGCCCGATTCACCGAACCGGACCTCCATTTTGGACGCACCGCGTATCGTCGAAGATAGCCGTAATGTTGGGGGCTTTGGCGCATTACAGATTAGATAAGAGGTAACCACAACTACATTCGGAATGACAATTGAAAATCGATGAGAAAAACCACCGCTGAACCTACTGCTGCGCCGAATAAGAGAGCCTTGTTGATTGGCATCAACAAGTACCCAAACCTGCCTGCCTATTCTCAACTCAGAGGTTGTGTCAATGATGTCCGACTAATGAAGCAGACACTGGAAACTTCATTTCACTTTTCCCCTGACAACATCGTGGTCTTGTCTGATGAGCAGGCAACGGCGCGAGGGATTCGTGACGCGATGGAAAAGCTTGTCACGGATTGTCAGCAGGACGACATCGTGGTCTTTCACTTTAGCGGCCACGGTTCGCAGATGGTTGCGGAAGGTAACAAACCCCGCGGCTATGACGAATCGATCATGCCTTATGACAGTGGGCGGCGGAATCCCTCGTTCCCGGTGCAAGTCGCACCCTGCGATATTCGCGACACCTATATTCAGCTGTGGCTTTCGCGCCTAACTACTAAAACTTCACACGTAACGTTAGTCTTTGACAGCTGCCACTCCGGTTCGATTACCCGCATGTCTGGGGATTCAGAGGAACAGAGCACCAGGCTGCGTTGGATTCCGCCTGATCCTTTGCCAAACGGAGATCTGCCGACCTCCGCGACAGGCCGCAGTGATCTGACCCGTGACGCAAACGCCGGCAGTGGTTGGCTGTCATTCAGCGACAAATACGTCTTGCTGGCGGCTTGCGCCGCCGAACAAGGCGCCTATGAAATGGACCATGAGGAGGAGGGCGCTCCAAGTCGAAATGGAGCCTTTACCTTCTTCCTGACGCAGGAAATCAATCAAGCCACGCAAAGCACCTATCAAGACATTTGGGACATTGTTTCTCTGAAAGTTAACAACCGATTTCAGAAACAAACTCCCCAACTCGAGGGGTCGCGCGATCGACAGA
>Ga0179594_10000357_pt1 | contig 11227 bp, 9 predicted proteins | sample CZOMad1_1_08_16f_FD_148625 | JGI IMG/M metagenome (GOLD analysis project Ga0179594, IMG submission 148625) | Vadose zone soil fungal communities from Angelo Coast Range Reserve, California, USA - CZOMad1_1_08_16fungal (Illumina Assembly) | ecosystem: Environmental > Terrestrial > Soil > Vadose...
TGACCAGTCCTGCGGTCATCGCGAGTGGGTTGCCCGACAGCGTTCCCGCTTGATAAATCGCTCCCGCCGGCGCGATGTTGCGCATCAGATCACGACTGCCGCCATAGGCGCCGACGGGCAACCCGCCACCGATGATTTTACCGAGCGTGGTGATGTCCGGAGTTATGCCGTACAACTCCTGAGCCCCGCCTCGGGCCAGGCGGAATCCGGTCATCACTTCGTCGAAGATCAGCAGCGCGCCGTGCTTGCTGGTCAACTCGCGCACCGCTTGCAGGTAACCATTTCGCGGCGGGACGCAGCCCATATTGCCGACCACGGGCTCAATGATGACGGCGGCGATGTCCTCGTGTTCGGCGAAAGCGTGAGCCAAAGCAGTCGTGTCATTGAAAGGAACCGTGATCGTGTTTTGCGCGAGCGCCGCCGGCACTCCCGGGCTGTCCGGTAATCCAAGCGTCGCCACGCCCGAACCGGCTTTGACCAACAAGCTGTCTGCGTGACCGTGGTAGCAGCCTTCAAATTTGATGAGCCTGCTTCGTCCGGTGACGCCGCGGGCCAGGCGAATCGCGGACATCACGGCTTCGGTGCCGCTGTTTACCATGCGCACCATTTCTATCGACGGAACTGCCTCGACGATCTCTTCAGCGAGCTGCACTTCAAGTTCATTCGGGGCCCCAAAGCTGGTGCCATGCGCCAGCGCTTCCGTGAGGGCGGCGATCACCTGCGGATCGGCGTGGCCCAGAATCATCGGCCCCCAAGAGCCGACGTAGTCGATGTACGTGCGACCGTCAACATCGGTGATCGTCGCGCCAGAGGCACTCTTGATGAAGCGCGGTGTTCCACCTACACCGCGAAACGCACGCACGGGGGAATTCACTCCGCCGGGCAACAGTTCCAGAGCGCGTGCGAACAGTGTCTCCGAGGTACTCGTCTTCGCTGTTGAACTCATGAGTGCATTCTATGACAGGCGGTTGTAAAAACTCGAAGCACCAGGTGTCCGACAAACTGAAGTTTGTCGGACATTAAGTTGTCAGATTCGCTCAATCGGCTCGCCCGGCTGCACGGTGATCGTCTTGAAACTCGACAACCGCACCAGCCCAGGCGCAGCACCCTTGATCCGGGAAACGAATTTCCGCTCAGTATGGTGCACGTTCACTTTGGCGTCGCTGCCTGCCTGGCTGAACTTTGCGGCAAGTTGCGCGGCCTCGATCAGCGTGCGGTGCGGGACTTCCCGTCGTTTCGGATTCTGAACGATCACGTGTGAACCTGGATAGTCCGCCGAGTGCAACCAGAGATCGTACGACCGGGCTACGCGAAAGGTCAGATGATCGTTGTCTTTCGCGCCTCGCCCGACGAGAATTTCATAACCGTCTGAGGAAAGATAACGGCGGACTCCGGGAATCTTCTCAGCCGCTTGTTCTTTCTTTGAGGAGGCGGGCGCCCTCTTCCGCGGGCTCTGTTCCTGAATGAATTTCTTGAGGGCCGGCTCATCGCGCGCGCCAAGAATCTGTGCGAGCGTGATTTCGCGACGTTGCAATTCAGCGAGCTTGTCGGCGCTTTCCTTAAGCCGTGCGCTGACTTGTTGCCGAGCGCGCTTGGCTTTGCCGTAGCGCGCAAAATTTCGAGAGGCTTCGTCCTGCAGAGTCGTGTGCTCGTCGACTTCGATTTCAATCAGGGGTGCGCCGTCAGCGTAGAAATCTGTCAGCCGCACCTGATGGCCCCGGCGCTCGGCGGTAGCGATGTTTGCCAGCAGTAGATCTCCGAGGCGCTTGTGCCCCTCGGGATCGCCGTGGCCGGCGAGATCGCTTTCGAGGTGTTTGCGCAGTTTCCTGAGACGCGATATCTCCTGCCGCAGACTCGAACGGGCTTTGGCGGCTTGGTCGTCAAACGCCAGGTTCGCCTCAAGACCTTGATAATACGCGTCGGCTGCGGCCGATAACGAAGCAAACGAATTCCTTTGCAGCACGAAGTCGGTTTTGTTTTCCTCTGCGAGTTGATGAGGCGGCTCGTACTGGGTTCCTGTTTGCTGTCCCTCACCTTTCAAAGTTCGGCAGGCGTGCAGCACGCGGTCGTGCTCATCCAGCAAAAGTAGATTGGCGGAACGCCCTGTCAGTTGCACAACCAAAACACGTTCATGCGCTTCACCTGTTTCTTCATGGCGACGAAAACTGAATCTAACGATCCGTTCGTGCTGGTCCTTGTTCGCAGCAATTAATTTGCTGCCCGAAAGATTACTGCGGATTGCCTGGCCAAACGCTGACAGAGGACAAGCCTGCTTTTCGAGTTCACGCCTCGGTCTCGAGATTAGATAGAGCCGTGGCAGCGCGGGGTTAACACTCAGGAAAAGGTAGTCGGTGTCTCTACCGCGGAAATCAATGGCCAACGAGGTTGAATCCAGTTGCAGGACGGCGCCTACCAGTCGATTGACTAGCGCCTCGCTGACTTCTGCGACTATTTCTCTAATCGTGTCCGGATGCATAAGGTGTAACGCAGACTGCCGGCAGGATTACACTTCAACAGACTCAGGCGTGGTCTTACTGTCGGTCTTTACGCGTTTGCCTCTTCGCGCCTTTGCGTGAAATGTTTTGTATTTGCACAATCGGCTCACGCAAAGACCGCAAAGGAACGAAGCCGCAAAGGGAAATCAGGATACCACCGCAGACTCAGCCTCTACGCAGCAAGCTCACCACTGGCGTTTACAGTCGGACGCTTGAGGGCACAGGGGGACACTGGAGCCTATCAACAATGCTTAGAGGGCGCAAAAAATGCTCTGCCCTGTTCCGGGAACAGAGCAGAGCCCTGGATTTCCTTCAGACGCTTTCAGTCGCGCACTACAGCCGTTCGCGAAAATCGATCGTGTACGGTCTTGCCCTCGCCGCGAGCGAGCGCAAACAAAAACCCCACTCCGGCGGTGGCCAGCGACAGGATGTAAACGACAGCGCGGCCGGCAGCCTGGGCCCCGGTGGGTATCAGGCGCGTGCGGGTGTCGATTACTCGCATCGATAGCAATCTCAAACCCAATGTTCTGCCGGTCAAGGCGGTTGAGACCGTCAAATAGAGAAACATGACGACGATTGTTCCGCTCGCCATAAACGCCATTACTCGCGGATCACGCCAGTTTCCATTTCGCAATTCGACAGCAGCGGCAAATGGCACGGACAGAAAACCAACGGTTATTAAGTCGATCACGCCGCTCACGATGCGCGAGAACAAAGACGCTCGGTTTTGTGCATCAGCTTCTGCACACGAGACACCGATCAGGTCCAGATAGTTCAGCGCAGGATCGCTCGCATCATCGGTAATGATGCGCTTTGGCTTGGGTTTTGATCTTGTCTCGGCGACTTCCGGTGCTGGCGCCTCAGCGATGGATGGTTTTGCTTCAGCGACGACTGGCGTGGTTGGCACTACTACCAGGTTAACCGCTCGTTCGGGCGCGGGCTCTTTCTCGGCAACGGAAAATGGCTCATTGACCTGAATCGCAGCCACCGCTACCGCGGGATTCGTTGGGCCCGCTGTGACTGCTGTGTTCGGATCATTACGACGGTCATCGAACCTCGAGGCAGCAACCGCGCGTCGCGTATGGTTGAGCTCCTGCCCTGCTTCATTGAAATTCGTTCCGGGGTTAGCCGCTCCGGCTGCCACACTGAGACTGGCCGGGTATGAAGGTCGCTGATCCGGCACCGACGGCTGATGAGCCCGCTCAATTCGCTTAAGCGCCGCGGCCACCAGCGGATTTACGGCCATGGCTTCGGCTTGCGGCAGCAACTCCAATTGTGGAGACGGAATGTCTGCTGAATCTGCGCCTCGCCGTTCCGCAGCTTCTGCCTCAGCCTCGTGCGCGCGACGCTCCTGAACTTCTCGCACGCGTTCACTGAGTTCTTTTCGCCAGGGCGGGACCGAACGACGGATAACCCCGGGGAATTCAATCAGTCGTGATGTTGATTGCGCCACTGACGATTCGGCGACCTCGACAGTAGTGCTCTCGGCGGCCGTTTGATCCAAAGCTAGTTCCAATTCGTTGTAGGGCAAAGTCGTTGCGGCAGCCGTCTGTGGTTGTGGACATTCTTCGGGGTGATCGGTACCACACTCGGGACAAACCATATGCAGAGGGCCTCCAGTAGAGACTCGAGTCAGTTCCTCGCGCACCAATGCGCGACCGATCGACTGGGGGGGCACCTACAGTCCGGCGCATGCTATCAGGAATCACTTTAAGTGGTCAACCAGAAAATATAGCAGTGGTTGAGGTTGAACCGAGACGGGCAACCGCGATCGAGAGTTTATCGGCGAGCGGTTTACAGCGGAGTGCGTCCAGCAAAGCCGGCTTCGACGTCATGCCACCATTCGATTTGGTTACCTTCACCTAGTTGCCAGCAAAGCAAAATTACGCGGCCTTCACGCAGCGAGGGAAAGTCGACCAGACCGCGACTAAAATCTTTGAGTTGTACGCCGAGGGCTTCGAGGTCGTTGACCAGTGAAGTCAGTTGGACGAGCAGCGTTGCGTAATCAGCTCCGTACTCGATGCCGCCGCCACCATGTTCCGCGGCCTCTGCGGCTTGCTTTGCCTCACTTTGATAAGAGAATACCTGGCGATGCGCACGCTGAATTCCCTTCGCGATGCGCTGCACGGTAGGCAGCAGCTCATTGGCTTCTTCGAGGCTAAAGATTTTCATGGTCTTTCGGGCTTACTCAATTGTCATCAGTCACTCGAATAAACTCAGTCGACTGCTCGAATACTTCACCGTCCGCTTCTACGGTCGATTCAAGCACGACTCGCATCGCCGAATGAAAAGCGTCAGCGGCATTGACGTGGTGCGCTTCAAGTTGCTCGTGCCCGTATCCCGGCGATGGTTCGTGCAGCTCGCGCTCGTCATAGCGTGAACCGTGCGGAAAGTCTTTGCGCACACGCTCTGCAATTTCCCCGAGATCGATAAAGTAATCCGCCACATCGATCAATTTAGGAGCGGTATTGGAGCGAAAGCCGGCCACTTCAACGCGGCAGCCCTTGTAAGCGACGGCATTAACTGCGTAGACAAAGTCTTCGTCGCCGGAAACCAGTACCGCGGTGTCGTACCTTCCGGCCAGCGATAACATGTCCACGGCGATCTCGACATCCAGATTTGCCTTGCGCGTGCCGTCGTAGAACGTCTTCAATTCTTTCTGGATCACGCGAAAGCCGTTGCGACGCATCCAGAGCAGGAATCCCTGTTGCCGCTCAGCGCCCACGTCGACACCCGTATAGAAAAAAGCGCGCAGCAAACGTCCATCGCCCAGCAAGACTCGCAGCAGTTTGTTGTAGTCAATGTCGATGTTGTGAAAACGTGCGGCGTGAAAAAGATTGTTGCCGTCGATGAACACTGCCACGCGGCCGCGATGCCCGAGCTGCCACGAAATATTATGTGTTGGGTCAAAGTTATTATTATTCATCTCATGAGCTACCCCTAATATTCTTGTGTTAATCCCTGATAAGAATGCTTTTTTTCGCGGGCGTTGGTCAAGTAGGAGGGACCGGACGATTGCGACGGGTGCACGACTCAGGAAACGGCCAGGACCTCGTCCAGCAAAGCATCGTAATAGATCGTCTTGACCGGCGCAGAGATGAGACTGACTTCCCAGGCCAAATGGAATTCCAGGGTACCGGCTTTCGTCGCCGAAAGCATAGGATAAACAACCACCTGTTGAAAGTTGATTTGCCCCGAAGAACCAATCACGTAATTGCGCTCGACACCGGCGGAATCGCGATAACTGATCTTGCGGCCGGCCAAATGCGTTGCGACATCCTCTGATTTCAGGCGAGGCGCCGATGTACTGAGGCCAATCTGGATCTTGTCAGCGTCGGGAATGGCAGTGCTCGTCAGACTCAGGATCCGCCGGTCATTTGTAAAGCGTATCTCGACTCTGCCAAACCCGCCGCGCAGTGGATAACTAAAAGCACGCTGTTCGTAAGCTGCCAGGTTCGTGCCGTCGGTGTCTTTGCTCTCTTGAGCGAGGGAAAGTTGGGCCGGGTTTGCTCCCAGAAGTTTTTGCCACTGGTTGATGAAACGTCGCAGCGATTCCCTCCGTTCTTCTTCATTCATTTCCGAGCCGGTACCCACACGCGGAAGGTACAACGGCGTGCTGAGACTATCCGGCAAACTGCTAACGGTTGCGGTTATGGGTTGAAGAGCGGTCGCTGGTTTACTGGCTTCGCCGCGTGCCTGGGTCAGTTGAGCGAGGGCGGTCGTCGCGTCGGCCCTTCTTTGTTGATTGTCGGTCATGAGCACCGGGTAAGGCGGCTCGTTGCGCCGTGGTCCATTCGGGTTGACCGGCTGAACAGTTGCGCAGGCAGTACCGAGCAGCAGGGTTACCAGAGTAAGATAAATTCGCGTCGACATTTTGCTCGTTATTCTATCGCAGAGACAGGTGTTGCGATCCAGAAAGTTAGTAGCTTACTAATAAGTCCGGTCCATGGCCCCGGTCCAGTTCATCGCCCCGTTTAGATAGCGGACTTGTCCGCCGTTGCAGTTGTGCTGCTAAGAATCAAAGCGCGAAGCGGTGCAGTAGCCCGACTGTCAAGGAGGGCTCCGATTGTCAAGGAGGGCTCCGACTGTTAAGGAGGGCTGGCCACATTAGCCCTTCTTGACAGTCGGGCTACTGCACCGCCGACCGGCATCGTATAATTCAATTCGTTGGAGAACTTATTGCCTAAAGATAGCGAAAACATCCCGATCGTTGAGCTACCCTCTCAACCGACGGAGCCATCCGGCTTTTCTCCTCAGCAGATGGTTCGTTGTGACGAGTGCCTGCGGGCAAATCCGCCCACCCGTGTGAACTGCCTTTACTGTGGCCTGGCCTTACCGGTGAACGATGCGTCGGTCGCTTTAGCCAAACCCTCCCTGCGGCCGCTCGAATCCTGGGAACAGGGTTACAACTGCATCGCCCTCAGTTTGCAGGATCGCGAGCCGAGCGAAGAACTATCGAATCAGGTCGCGGCTCTGCTTCGATTGGAGCCCGGTGCGATTCATCGGCTGCTGGCCACGAAGCGCGATTTGCCGCTGGCGCGCTCCGCCACACCCGAAGAAGCCGCACTGATTGAGCGGCGGCTGAGTGAGTTGGGATGGAAAACGATCACGGTGCCGGATAGCGAGCTGCGGATCGAGAGTGCGCCGCCCATGCGTCTGCGAAGATTCGAATTGCGCGAAACGGATTTTCTGGCCTATCAAATTCTGGGAACTGAGGGAACCCCGATAGACTGGGAAGCAATCAGTCTGATTGTCGTTGGCCGTCTGTTCGTCAAGCAAGTGCAATTGCGCGAAAGAAAACGCCGCCGGCCTGAGAACGAGATTCTCGATTCCAGCGAGGTCGCGTCCGATGACTCGGTTGTCGACATCTACGTCCGAGAGCAGCCGGAGAGTTGGCGAGTCACGGCCAGCGCCTTTGACTTCTCATGCTTAGGCGCCAACAAAGCGCTGCTTGCGGGTGAGAATTTTCCCAGACTGATTGAGCTGATCAGAGGCCGCGCACCAAACGCCGAGATTAACGAATCATACCAATCGGTGCGTCACTGCCTGGAGTTGGCTTGGCCTGCAGAGCAACGCAGTCAATCGGCCGGAATGCGCCTGAGAGGATCGAAATATAGTACTTCGCAGATCATTAGCACCAATAGCGAACCGCAATTCACGCGTTATTCACGACTCTGTGACTATCTGAAAAAGAAATCGCTGGTCCAACCCTCATGAGAAGAAAGTCAAAGAGTGACCATCACGAAGGTGACCCGGCGCGCGGCAGTGACGGCAGACACTCGCGTGATTTTGGAACGGATGGGCCACAGCAGGCGAACAGGATTCATGGCGTCAATCCCGTGCTCGAGGCCCTGCGCTCGGGCCGTCGGACGATTGAACACATCGCGATTGCTGAAGGCGCGCGGCACGAACGACTGCGCGAACTGATCGAGTTGGCAAGGTCCGCGAATGTGCCTGTGCGGCGAGTGCCGCGGCTGGAGATTGAACGCGGGAGTGGAAACGCCACGCATCAGGGCGTCGTCGCTCGCGTGGCAGCAGCCCGTTACGCCGATGCGGATGTGCTGTTGGAAGAGTTGGCCGCGCAAGTCGCTGCTGATCAGCCGCCACTGGCCCTATGCCTGGATGGCCTGGAAGATCCGCGCAACTTCGGAGCAGTGCTGCGCACAGCGGAATGCGCAGGCGTGAAGGCCGTCTTCACGACTGAGCGGCGCGCTGTTGGTCTGACTGAGACAGTGGCGAAATCGGCCGCCGGTGCGCTGGAGTATGTAGACGTTGCCAGGGTGCCTAACTTGTCGAGATTGATAGAGCAATTGAAAGAACGTAACATCTGGGTCGTTGGTACAACTGCCGACGCTCCGCGCGAGTACACTGATTGGGACTGGAGGTTGCCGACCGCGTTGTTTATCGGGAGCGAAGGCGCGGGCCTGCATCGACTGGTCCGGGAACGTTGCGACCTGTTGGTGCGTATTCCCACCGCTGGTCATCTGGAATCACTGAATGTATCAGTGGCAGCGGGAATTGTTCTCTACGAGGCACTGCGACAGCGAAGACTCGCTTCCGACAGTGGCCGTTTCTTGTAACGCAAGCTGTTAGCTTGCGGGCGCGTTGGCTGCCATCCACGAATCGCAAACTAACAGTTTGCGTTACAAATTGTGGCACTACAATCGCCGGCTGGAGGCAAAATGTTTTGTCCAAAATGCGCAGCTCAGAATATTGATGGCGCAAGTTTTTGTCGCGTTTGCGGCGCCAATGTCAGTCTGGTGCCCCAGGCGCTGACCGGACGCTTGCCCTCGCCCGCGCCGACCGATCAATTGTTTTCCCGAGGACGCAGAAGGAGGCAGCGAGATGAAGACCGGGAGCCCACCCTCGAAAGAGGCATCGTCAAGCTTTTCGCCGGGTTGGGCTTCATCGCTGCCGCATTGGCGGTGATGCTCCGCTTTCCCGGTGGTTTCACCTGGGGCTGGGCTCTCTTGATTCCCGCGTTTTCCGCTATCGGGAAAGGCGTCGCGCAGATCGTGGCCGTGCGCGAAGCACGGATCGCTCGCCTAAATAGTGGCGCACCCTCGCCTGCACTTACTCAGCGACCGCTAAACAGCGGGAAGACGGTCACGCTGGTTGAACCACCAACGCGTCAGACGGGCGAGTTGCTGCCAACGCCGCCGAGCGTTACGGAGGGCACGACGCGACACCTGGGCGCGGAAGCACCGACCAAGCATCTCGATTAGACGGGCGAGAGTAGAAGAGCGAGTTTCAAAGGCAGCGTGGGTTTCCGAAGCATCAAATTTCGAGTAGTGGCACATTTTGCTCTAAGGTCCGAATGAGAGAAAGTTAATAGCCCCGTCCGTGAGGGCGGGGATCTGCATGCCGTTTTATTTCGAGGCCCGAAGGGCCGACACAAATCGTGTCGCACCTTCGGCGCTCAAGGAATCACAACACATTACTAACCCCGCCCTTACGGACGGGGCTATTAACTTTCGGTCCTTCGGACCTGCAGCGCCTCTTAGTTCGAAACTGTATCACTACCAATTTTCGAGGCGATGCGGACTCGGATTCAGCATCGCCTCGCGGCTTGTTTGATGACAAATAATCAAGTCTGCATTTGTGTTCCGGTCTGTTCCGGCGCTGCAGCGGCGCTCGCAGGCGATCTTGCTCACGCAGCAAACACGGGCGCCGACGCAATCGAAATTCGTCTGGACTGTCTGCCCCAATCGGAACTGGACCAGCACTGGCCGGTGATTAAGGCCGCGCTGCAGGGAGTTGATCGGCCAATCATCGTGACGCTTCGATCAACGGAGGAAGGCGGCCGGCGCGAAATGGAGTTTTCCGAGCGTGAGCGTTTCTGGACTTTGCAGGGCCACTCGCTAAAGCCGGCATTATTTGACATCGAACTTGACATGGTCCAGCACCTGGTCCAAAACCCGCCGCCATCGTGGGATTGGGAGCAAGTGATCTGTTCGCATCATGACTTTGAGGGTGTTCCCGATCAACTCGAACGACTTTACGAACGCCTGGCGAGTACGCCGGCGCGAATCCTGAAAATCGCCGTCCAGGCTCATGACCTGACGGACTGTCTGGCGGTGTTTGACCTCCTGGATCGTGCCCACCACGATGGTCGCCAACTGATTGCGATCGCCATGGGAACATCGGGCCTGGCCACTCGCATTTTGGGACCATCAAGGGGCTCGTTCCTGACCTATGGGGCATCGGCGGCGGAGCGCGGCACCGCGCCCGGTCAGGCCACTGCGGGGGAACTCAGCGAGGTTTACCGCATTCATCAAATAGACAGGAGCACCGAGATCGCCGGACTGGTCGGGCTACCCGTCGGACACTCCGTTTCACCACACCTGCACAACTCGGCGTTCGAGGCGATGGGCATGAACTCCGTTTACCTGCCGTTCGAGGTACGCGATGTTTCCGAGTTCATGCGGCGGATGGTCGACACGCGCACGCGCACCCTGGATTGGCGCCTGCGCGGACTCAGCGTCACGGCGCCGCACAAATCGGCAGTGATAAATTACCTTGATTGGATCGAGCCGGCCGCCCAGGAAATTGGCGCGGTAAACACCATCGTCGTCGAGGATGATGGCTTGCGCGGCTATAACACCGACGCGATGGCTGTGCTGCGGCCGGCGATTGAAATGTTGGGCCCCCTGCGTGATGCGCGTTGCGCTGTCATCGGAGCGGGCGGCGCGGCCAGCGCGACTTTGTGGAGTTTGAAAAACGAAGGCGCCAGAGCGACGCTGTTCGCTCGCGACGAGGTGAAGGGACGAGCCTTGGCAGAAAAGTTTGACGCGAAGTTTGTGAGACTCGACGGTTCTCAGTTCTCCGGATTCGACCTGGTGATCAATGCCACGCCGGTTGGCACTCACGGCGAATTTGCAGACTTGACCGTGGCGACGGCAGATCAACTGCACGGTGCACGTCTGGCATATGATCTGGTTTACAATCCTGAAGAGACGCGATTCATGCGGGAGGCGCGCGCTGCGGGGTGCCGAACAATGGGCGGATTGACAATGCTCGTGTCGCAGGCGGCCGAACAATTTCGCCTATGGACCGCGCGTGAACCACCGATTGAGGTAATGCGCGCCGCCGCGAGACGCGCGCTTGATGGCTAGTGTCCTGACTCTAAAGTTCTATTAATAAATGGAGGCAAATCGCCTTGGCTGCAGAGCAGCCAAATGTTTATAGAATCGATACCCAATAGATTCTTCGCTCCGGAGGAGCGAGATATC
>Ga0179594_10000359_pt1 | contig 11209 bp, 13 predicted proteins | sample CZOMad1_1_08_16f_FD_148625 | JGI IMG/M metagenome (GOLD analysis project Ga0179594, IMG submission 148625) | Vadose zone soil fungal communities from Angelo Coast Range Reserve, California, USA - CZOMad1_1_08_16fungal (Illumina Assembly) | ecosystem: Environmental > Terrestrial > Soil > Vadose...
CGTCTCGGAAATCTGCCACTTCCGTGCCCAGTCGACGACACTCCACATCGCGCCCCAGGCATCTGATGCTCGCTGATTCATGCGCACTCCATCGGGTCCAACAAACCCGACCGGAGCCCACTTGCGATCGTTGAAGCGCCTTGCAAGAGTTTTAGCGCGAGGTCGGCGATCACGATGGCGAGCAACAGCGCGAAGGCGCGCTTGAGCCACAGCGTCGGGCAGCGGTGCGCGAGCATCGCTCCCAAGGGCGCCGCGGCCACCGCCGCGAGCGAGGTGACCAGCACGGCGGGCAGGTACACATAACCCAGGCACGCGGACCCGCAGGCCTGCGAATGGCCCGCTGCCATGCTTCGAAGGTCCTGGTCCACGACGTCATTCACCTCTCACAAACCCGCAACGTTGTCCTTGATCTGACCGTGTCAGTGGTCGGAACGAGCGCTGTGGCTGAAGCTCATCGCACAGCCTCAGATACGCAAACCATCCAGTGCTACGGGTATCGGTGGCGTGCCGTCCCTCGGAAATCGAGACCTCCCAGACGGCGCGAGTATCTGATGGCCGCTTCCGCGTGGACAGCGTCCCTTTCGGACCGTTCGGTACAGAAAATTCGCAACTCGTCAGCATTCCGTTGCCATTTCAGGAGCACCGCAGGCCCGCCCCGCGAATAATCAAGCGCGGTTGAGGCTTTGCCGCTGGCTGCGCAACTGATGGTTGACTGATGTATAGCTGATGTTTACTCGCACGCAGTCTGATTAACTGATACTCCTCTGATACTCAGCTGACAACTCTGATGTTCCTCTGATACTCAGCTGACAACTCGCTGATGCAACGCGTGCGAGCTGATCTTTCACTGATGTTTACCTGATGTTTAGCTGATAGAGAAGCGAATTGCGCGAAGGCAGGATAGGCTGCGCCGCCGACATTGCATTACATTTTCACCCGTGAGTGCGCGTGCCAGCCAGTTGAGCGTTGATCTTGGTCCGCTGAAGGCGCGCCTGTATGAAGCCGCGCATCGCGCCGGCATATGTCCGTCGGTGCTTGCACGAAAGGCGATTGCAGCCTTGCTAGACGCAACTACGAGCCAGAGCGGAGTGGAAGTCTCGCCAGCGGTGAGGGCTGCAGGCGAGCGCGGAAAGCACGATGGCAAGGTTCTTGAGGTGCGTTTGAAGTTGCGCGAGGAAGATGCAAGGAGAGCCTCCGAATGCGCGCGGGTTGAAGGACTAAGTCGTTCTGAATATCTTGGTGTGCTGGTGGGCGAGGCAATGCAGGGAGTGGCGAAGCGCGCCGGCGCGTCGACGAACCGGAGTGGACTGGGGTCGCCTGGGCGGGCGATGGCCCTGGCTGGAATGCGGGAGGCGCTGGTCGGATCCACAGCCCAGATCGCGGCGCTCGGGCGCAATGTGAATCAGATCGCCCGCTCCTTGAACGGAAACCCTGGTGCGATCAGTAAACAGAATCTGGAGACATTGGCGGCCGTTGCCGGCAGAGTGGATAGGCACGTCGACCTCGCTGGTGCTGTGTTGTTAGCGCTGCGGCCGGTTGTCGCAGCTCGACGAGCGATAAGAGGGGCGAGAGATGACGCGCGCGGCTGACGCGGAACTGCAGAAGTGGGGGCGGATGCTGTTTGCGCGCGCAAAGCCCGGCTCGCGGCACCCTAGCCGAGGAATGCGTATTCCAACGTCCGATGTGTTTCGGCGTGAGGTACGACTTGTGGTGAGGCGGGCGCCGCAGGTCATGGTGAAGGCGACGGGCGGCGGGCGCGGTATGGCAGTTATCCGGGCGCACATGAACTACATCGATCGGGAGGGCAATGGGCTGATCGACCAAGATGGGGAGCGGCACCAGGGGCGCGAAGCGCGGCGCGAAATTGCGCGTCAGTGGGCCAGGGAAGGCACCCCGATTCCCGAGTGGAATGATCGACGCGAGGCGTTCAACATCATGTGGTCGATGCCAGCCGGGACCGATTCCAAGAAGCTGCTAGGGGCCGTTCAGGCGCTGGCGGCGCGGCAATTTGCAGATCACAAGTACGTGATGGCATTGCATGCGCACCAGGCAAATCCTCACGTACACCCCGTTGGAGACGCCGCTGGTTGCACCAAGCCGCCCTTCGGAAGCAAGGAGCTGCCGTTCGGCAGGCGCGGCTACCAGCGCTTCGGCGGACGCCGCGAGGTATGAAACACCCGCAGAATCTGAACCTCCTCGCCGCGAACTCGATACGGAACAATGTACCGCGTGTTCAGGATCACGAGCTCTCTGGTGCCGGGCACGCGACCGGGCTGCCCAATAGCGGGCTGCTCCGCTAGTTGCGCCACTGCCTTGAGGATGCGGGCAACGACGAGCCGAGCCGCCTCCTCGTCATCGGCTGCGATGTAGGTGGCCTCCTCATCGAGGTTGCGCAGGGCCTTGCGCAGCCACCTAACGTGCATTCACCTTCCACTTCTTTGCGAGTGCATCGACATCGCGGTCGCTAGCGAAGTCGCCGGCGTTGGCTTCCTTCAGGGCCGAGCGGATCTCGGCGATCTGCCATTCGTTGTTCTCGACGAACTCGCGAATCGCCTCGGCTGCCAAAAAGGACTTGCTACGTTGCGTCGACTCGGCGAGCCGGTCGAGCCGATCCTTGACCTCGTCCTCGAGGCGGATAGTGATCGTGGTGGACATAAGAGAGCTCCGCGGCGATGCATGCACTTGTGTACATCGTAGCACAGGGGCCAAGACCTCAGGGCGATGAATTATCGGAGCGTCCGCGGCAGTTCCCGCTATAAACGGATCACCCGACTTTCCCCAGGTGTGCCCGGACCGGTCCGTCTACTTTGCAGATCGACCCCTTGCGGAAATAGGCGCGGCCGTAAACCTGACCTTCACCTTTGCCGCAAGCGGCCGCTTCAACTGGGACCGCATTGCCGCCAGGCGCCTCAGCAGACATCGAGTTCCGGCCCATGACTGGCAACGCAGATCTTGTTGCCGTCGGGGTCGCGGAAGTAGGCGCCGTAGTAGTTTGGGTGGTAATGCGGTCGCGGCCCCGGTGGACCTTCGCACGTACCCCCATGCCTTAGAGCGGTCTGGTAGCTCTCTCTGACCGTCGTGCGGTCCCTAGCCATGAAGGCAACCATTTGGCCGTTGCCCGGATCATGCGGCTGACCGTTGTAGGGCTTGCAAATGACGAAAAACGGGCGCGACCGCCCGGCGCTATGCCAGCCGGCCCATGGCTTCTCTGGCTCGCAGAAGCGAAGCTCAATGCCAATGCTTTGCATCACTGCACTGTAGAAGCCGTACGCTCGTTCGAAGTCGCTGACGCTCACAAAGACATGAGAGAACACTTAGCCTCCTCGCTCGCAGGTATGCCGACGGATGGCATCGCGGTTCAAGTGCCCTTCGGTTCGCTGTCGCGTGATCTTGCGCTTCGTCGAGGAGACCGCGTCCACCTCAATTTCCCCCAAGCCTAGATCGGACTGCGCGGCTGTCGAAATAGGACGAGCTGCAGACGGCGCGCCGCGTCTGCAACAGCGGGCCCATTCTGAGCCGACCGACCCTGAAGCGGCCGCTCGCGTCTAGCCACGAACGGGTAGAAGCCAAGCCGACCCGCGTCCTGAACCGGAGACTCCCCAATCAATCCGAGCACTGCGCGACGCGCCGGAGAAGCTCCGGTATTGGGCGCGCGAATCTATCCGACCAGGCGATCGTATTCGGCGTGCGTCCCGATCCAGAACCAGCTGATGCCGTCGGCCACTTCCACACCGAGGGCACGATAGCGCAGCCCGATGCGCACCGAGCGGAATCTCCCGACCGCCTTGAGCTGAAGCGAAGGATGCTGCGGATCAGCCTTCAACAACTCGTAATTCTTGTCTGCCAGTTCACGCACATCCGCCGGCAGTCCCCGATACGCCGCCCAGAAGTCGTTCGTCGCGTAGTGCTTCAAAGCGGCGTCGTTCGACCTGCCGCGTGTTCGGCGAGCGCGCGCTCGGCGAGCTTGTCCAGGCGTCCACTCGCGACATCTGCTTCGAGCTGCCGATCCCAGTGCACGGCATCGAAATCCGCAAACCAGGCACGGAGCTGCTCAAGCTCGTCCGGGGAAAGAGCTTTGATGGCGCGTTCGATCTGCTCGACTTTTCCCATGGTTTGGACCTTCTCGATCGAAACATTTTACCCTCGGAGTGAGGAGCATCGATTACCGGAGGCGGTCGCTCGATGGACCGCTACGACGGGAATCTTGCCGGCAAACGGCGCTACCGCTCATGGCCGCGAACGCCAAATCGCGGAACGGTCGCGATCATTTTGCCATCGCTCGCGATGAGCCGTACAGCGGTCTCCCGGTGACGCGGCGACCCCTTCCAGATCTATTGCCGACCAGGCGACGCAGCGCCGTTACCGACAACACTTCCTCGGTCGCGACCCGAAGCGGGCGTAGAGGTCTCCAAATTGTCCGCCGCAAAGCGGGCACGATCGGAGCGCCGGCATCATCTTCCAGTCGCGAGCTTTGGTGCCCAGTCCCTGAAGCCTTATGGGATCGGATTGCATCATTGTCGCGACTCTCGAGGCAGTGTTGCTGGTCGCAATTGGAAGCGGAGACCGCGACTAGGCCGGCGATCCCCTGGCGCACCAGCAGATGGTCATCCACGGCCAGGATCGCGGATCGGAGCGGTATCGCTGCTCATGACTCGCTCTGCACGCTTTCCCCGGAGTATTTCCTGGCGAGCCAGGAACGCCACGTAGAGGCAGAGGTCGCGTAAGCGCGAGCAGCGGGTACGCTCAGCTCGACCTCCGCACCCGAGTCCAGCGCGCTCCAGACCGTCAGCTTGCCGCCCATGAGTTTGGCCCGCTCGCGCATCCCAGGCAGGCCGTAGTGTCCCGCGCGCCCCTCTTCGGTCAGGAACTGCGGGTCGATGCCCTTGCCATCATCCCGGACCCGCAGTCGCAGCTGCCGCTCGTCATAGCGAAGTTCGACTTCGATCTGGGCTGCGCTGGCGTGTTTAAACGCATTGCGCAGCGTCTCGCATGCGATCCGGTAGATTTCGTCGCGCTGGATCGGATGCAGGGTGCGCGGCGTGCCCTCCACCACGACGTGCAGAACAACGGATCCATCGCTAGCTTGTTCGGCCGCGAGTTCTTCTCCGAACGTTCGGATGGCCATGGCAAGATCGTTGCTCTCGACCACGGAAGCGCGCAGCCCTTGCACGGCATCGCGCCCCTCGGTGATCGCTTGCGCCGCCTGATCGATCGCCTGCTCGAGGCTTTGCCTGGCCTCGGCCGGGCGCCCCGGGAGTAGTTCGCAGGCCGCCTGGAAGCGCAGCAGCAGTCCGTGAAAACTTTGCAGCAGCGTATCGTGCAGCTCGCGCGCGATGCGGGTCCTTTCGCCGACGCGCGCATCCAGCGTCATGTTGAACTGGCGCGCCAGTTGCCGCAGCCGCAGCTGATACAGCGCCCACAGTAGTCCCATGAACGCCGCTACGCACAGCGCGACGAACCAGCGTGTCTGCCAGTACGCCGGCGCAATCGAGAAATCGAGCGATACGCCCTGTTCGTTCCAGACTCCGCTGTTGTTGCTGGCGGTGACGCGGAAGCGGTAACTGCCCGGAGCAAGGTTCGAATACTGCACCTGCCGGACGTTGACGACCTCCCTCCAGTCCCGGTCCTGCCCCTCCAGCTTGAAGCGGAAGCGGACTTTTTTCGGATCGACAAGGCTCAGAGCGGTGTAGTCGATCGTCAGGTCGCGAACCAGTGGCGGCAGCCTCGGCTGCAAAGATGATGCATTGCCGGTCAAGTTCTGCCAGTAGGTCTTGCCGTCCGCCATGACCTGCTCGACGTGCACCGGCGGCGGCAGTTTGTTGAAGGGGAGGCGATGCGGATCGATGAAGCTGACGCCATCACCAGGCAAGAACCACAATCTTCCATCCGCGGTCTTGGCGACTTGTGGGCTGACGTCGATATCCAGCGAACGGTTCCGCACTCCGTCCGAACTATCGAAAACCGTGGCCTGAATTTTCCGCATGGGATCGAAGACCCACGCGTCCAACTGCGTCCGCTCGATGCGCACCAGGCCGCAGGCCAAGTACAGCCAATAAGAATGGTCGTCGTCTTCCATCGCCCAGTGAACGGTATCGCAGGGCAATCCGTTCTTGCTCGTCAGCGTGGAGACAGAACCCTTTTTCACCCGGCTGAGCCCGCCCTCGGTCGCGGCCCAGAGCGCGCCGTCCCGGTCGAGTTGGACGTAGGCGGCCATGCCTTTGCCGAGGCCATCGCTGGCTTTGTACGAAGCGCGGATTTGACCGTCCTTGAAATACGCTACGCCACCCCGATAAAACCCGAGCCACACACCGCCCTGTGCAGGATCACTGGAAAGAGAAAGGGCGACGTCCGGCGTCCCCCCCGCCTTCGCCCAAGGGAGCCGTTCCACCAGGTTCCCTGCAGGCAAATGAAAAAGACCATCATGGTTGCTGATCCAGAGATTGCCAGTCCTGTCCCCAACGACGGAATGCACAAACCCGCCGGGTAGGGACCTTACCGAAGTGAACCGGCCATTCTCGAAGTAGGCGACTCCGCGATATGTGAAAACCCAAATTCGTCCGCGATCGTCCTGAAAGAGGGACCCCCCGCCCTCCGGCAGCCCACTATCGGTTACCTCGTGCGCCCCGATGCGGCCGGCTGGTCGCGTCAGCAGGCGGTCGCGTCGCGAGCGGTAGATCGTAATTTGGCCGTTGCTCCATCGGTTCAAGCCACCCGACGTGCCGAGCCACACGCTGCCGTCTTTGGCCGAAAGAACAGACCGAACGGTCGCATCAGACAAACCTTGCTTGTCAGAAATCGTGGGGACTGCGAAGTCGCGAAAGCGGTCGAGGCCATTTTTGGTTGATACCCAAATATCGCCTTCACGATCCTCAAAAAGGCTTTCAATGTAGTCGCCTGAAAGACCGTCGGACTGAGCGAGCATGTCCAGTCCTCCCTGGTGAAGATGTAAGAGGCCCCGGTCCGCGGTTCCGATCCAAAGTCCGCCATCGCGGTCCCGGAGCAGCTTGGTAGGCTTGAACTCCGTCCGGATGCCTGGAAGCGCATACGTCTCGGCTTTCCCGTCAACGAACTGCCTGATCCCGTTCGGCATGGAAATCAAGAGTGCGCGATTGTCAGCCTCGATCAAAGTGTGGATATCCGGAATCGGGTCCGGCATCGGATAACGTTTCGGAAGACCAGGCTTCCATCGCCACAGTCCAGACTGGGCCCCCGCCCAGAGATTCCCTCCGCTGTCTTCATATAACGACAGCACTCCGAAGCCGAGACTGCCATCCTCTCCATGGCAACGAACGCCTCCACTGTGAATCTCGCAGAGTCCACCCGGCGCCCACGCGCCAGCCCATACCGTTCCTTCTCGATCCTCAAGGAGCGCAGTAACGTGTTGTCCGACCAGTTCGCGAAAATGGATCAGCTTGCCGTCCTTCCAGCTTGCAAGGCCTTCAAAAGTGCCAATCCAAAGTGTCCCATCGCGTGCCGCAAGCAGGCTAATGATATTGTTGCTTGGGAGTTGCTCACCCGTGGGCGGTTGCCACGGCACGTTCTTTTCCCCATCAAAGCGAAGCAACCCGAATTCCGTTCCGAGCCAGAGATAGCCGTCCGGCGTCTGGGCAATAGCTTGGATGATGCCCTTAAAAGAGCCCTCGCGGACCTTCCAGGCCGTGTGCGCGTACTGACTGATATCGAGAGATGGGTCTAATGCGAAGGCACAACGGCACGAGGCAATCAGAAGGCCTAGGGCGATAGCGGCTCTTCTGCTGGAGATTCGTTGAATTCTCAGGCGATCCACTTAGAACTTGACGCTCAGCGAGCCGATAATAGTTCGAGAGGTGGCGGGCTGAACGCTGGACGGAATATTCATCGAGTAGTAGAACCGACGGTCGAAGAGATTCTTGACGTTAAGCTGCGCCTTGTAGCGGCCCAGTTTGTAATAGGCGACCAGATCGGTCTGAGCCCACCCGGGGAGGTGCCCGTCATTCGTGTCCGTATTTTGCACCCGGTCGGCGAAGTACACGCCCCCACCGAGGCCTAGGCCTCTAAGGGCGCCGCCTTGGAACTCATAGGTGCTGAAGCTGCCTCCGGAGTTGAAGGGGACCCCATGAAGCTCATGCCCGACGTTGAGATTTTTCGGTGCGTCAACGATCCGCGCGTCTACGTATGCGTAGTCGAGATTGATGCGCCACCCGGGAATGGGTTCTCCGGCTAGGTCGAGTTCGAATCCGCGACTGCGCCGCTCTCCCGAGTTAATAGAAAAAAACGGGTCGTTCGGGTCGGTGCCCACGACGTTGGTCTTCTCGATTTGGAACACTGCCGTGGTGAGCAGGAGGCGACCCTTCAGCAACTCCGTCTTGGCGCCGGTTTCATAGGCCCGCGATTTTTCCGGGGCCACTATTTCGCCGCTCTGGGTGTGAGCGAGCAGGTTTTGAAAAGAGTTCGTCGATCTCGCATACGAAAGGTAGAGCGACACCGGCTGGCTCGGCTTGATAACCAGCCCTGCCGTCGGATTGAAGGTGAACTGGTCCGGAGAAGCGTTTGTGGGCGGGAAAATATTGGTGGGACCATAACTTACCGACTGAGACGCGTTGAACCACTCCGATCGACCGCCGAAGGATAGATATGCGCCATCCCCCATCGAGATGCGATCCAGCAAGAGCACAGAGTTGGAGTGCGCGGCAACCCTGTCGGACTGGGGGATCTTAGAGGGAAAGCCCGGGACAAACGGCAAAGGCACGTAGCCGGTGTAAACCGGATTGAATGCGTTAATAGGAGGCAATGCCGAGAAGACTTGAAGCGAGTCGTTGGTTTGCCGCTCGTATTCGAAGGAGAGGAGAAGCTGATTCCTCACTGTCGGAAAGCCTCCGTCCCGTACGCCTTTTCCATCCCCTCCGCTGGTTGCCTCGGCGCCACGATATAGCGTTCCGCGAAAGGTCTGATCCACTCGGACTGTCGTCCCGGTATCGGTGATATCCAGAACGCCCACTGCCCGGGAGATCAAACCGGTCGTTGGGTTCGAGACGAATCCACCACTGTTCTGGAAAGTTACATAGCTACCGTTAGATTCCGCATACCTGCCGTGGACAGAGACAACTGTCTCGGCCCAGTCGCTCCACCGGTGGTCGAGCGTGATCAGCCCGCGAAAGGGCTTGTTCGTCAATTCAGCAAAGCTCGGCTCGCCCAGGTAGCGCTCGTAGGGGACTCCGGCGAGCACGCGGCCATTGAAATATGGCAAACCGCGATCGGTCGTCCGATCGTCCCGGCCATATTCGGTGCGAAGGGTCAGCGTGCTCTTGTCGTCGATCTGGCAGAGGAACGCAGGAGCAAAAAAGTAGCGTTCGCCATGCACGAAATCGCGGAACGAATCGCTGTTCTCGTACGCCGCGTCGAGACGAAAAGCAGATTTGTCCGGAACCAGTTGCCAATTGGCAAACAGGGAAGTGCGATAGAAATCGTAAGACCCGAATCGCTGATCGACGCTGAAGCCGTTTCCGAAATATGGCGTGCGCGTGATGTAATTGACCACACCGCCGGGCTCGCCGCGGCCGAAAAGAATGGCCGCAGGGCCCTTGAGCACTTCGATTCGCTCCAGATTAGAAACATCCGTCGGTCCGGTCGCATTCAAGCCAAATACAATTGTTTCTCCGTCGCGGAAGCCGTCCTTGAATATGTCCTGCTGCTGAAAACCGCGAATCTGAAACGTCTCGCCTTCGCCGAAAGTACTCCCCTCGCGCGTCACGGCGCTTACGTTTTGAATCGCCTCCTGCGGATCATCGATGGCACGGTCCTCAATGAGCTGGCGGGGCACCACCTGAACGTTGCGTGGTATGTCGAGGATTGGCTCCAAAGTCCTCGTAGCCGATTGCGCGTACCGACCCTCCGTGACAATCACCTGCTCGGGTTGGGTTTCGTCGGTGGGATCGGCGGCATTCGCGATTGCGCGGCCAAGCATGAGGGCTCCGGCAACCGTTCGCCGCAGCAAAACTGGCGGAACAGAGCGCAGGCACAGCGTTCCCATTCCTCTCCCGTCGATCTGTTTGTTCGTGGCCGCCGGAGGATGCCGCTGAAGATGGATGCGGGCGACCGTGGGCAGCGTACCCGGCGATGCGGTTTTGTCCAAGACCGCACCCGAGAGCCTCGCGAATTTCCAGAACGGATCGCAAGGATCGGCAAAGCGCGCACGATTCCGGAAGCCGATCGGTGTTCTTCGGATCTCGAAACCTGACATAGGCCATCGTCCGCTCCTGGCCGGACAGTGAATTCTCCCTCTGTCCGGTTTCCTCGGCAACGCGCGACTGCTGTGGGTCTCAAAGCGACCGATTGGTGGCGCACGCCTGCAGGCGGAACCAGTCTGAGGAGCGGCTGGCTTCAGCAAAGCTGTTCTCCCGCGAACGTGGCGGCGCGACTTCCGCCACCCTTCAAAGGGAGATCGTCATGGAAGGTGAAACTGCCTCCAAGCGGCGTGAGCCGTGGAACAAGGGAAAGCTGGTCGGCCAGAAGGCTCCCTTTAAGTCCAAGGAAATCTGGGCGATTCGGGTGCGCCTGCAGATGTCAGAGCGGGCCCGGGAGCTGGCGCTTTTCAATCTGGGGATCGACAGCAAGCTCAGGGCCTGTGACCTGACGGCGCTTCGGGTACGTGACATCTGCCACGGCGACCAGGTTTCGTCCCGTGCGATCGTGTTGCAGCGCAAAACACAGCGGCCGGTCCAGTTCGAGATCACTGCGCCAGCGCGGGAGGCGGTGCAGGCCTGGATCCGGAAGGCCCGGCTTCAATTGGGCGACTTCCTCTTTCCGAGCCGCCGGAATCCCCATGATCACATCGGAACGCGCCAGTACGCCCGGGTCGTCCGAACGTGGGTGAAGGACCTCGGACTGGATCCTGCAGGGTACGGGACGCACTCCATGCGCCGCACCAAGGCGTCGCTGATCTACAAGCGAACGAAGAATCTCAGGGCGGTTCAATTGTTGCTTGGCCATTCCAAAATTGAGTCGACGGTCCGGTACCTCGGCATCGAAGTCGACGACGCGCTCGAAATGGCCGAGCAGACGGAGGTGTGAGGTAAGCAGGTGTGGCGGTCGGCCGAGGAATCATCGACGACCGCCGGTGCGATTGCGCCACCAGCTCGTAGCGAAGTAGGATCGGCGCCGGCTCGGACATCGTGGGAAATCGTCCGCGGATACAGGCCGTGCCGGCCGCCGACCTTCGGCCCGGTTCAGG
>Ga0179594_10000360_pt1 | contig 11181 bp, 4 predicted proteins | sample CZOMad1_1_08_16f_FD_148625 | JGI IMG/M metagenome (GOLD analysis project Ga0179594, IMG submission 148625) | Vadose zone soil fungal communities from Angelo Coast Range Reserve, California, USA - CZOMad1_1_08_16fungal (Illumina Assembly) | ecosystem: Environmental > Terrestrial > Soil > Vadose...
CGTCCCACGGTGCAAACGTTTCATGGCGATCGGCGGACGCTGGAACTCTCTCGACAACTCAGTGAACGACTTTCAGATCTCAGCCGCCGCGAAGGCGTCACGCTGTTCATGACGCTGCTGGCCGCTTTTCAGACATTGCTCCATCGCTACAGCGGTTGTGACGATATCGTTGTAGGTTCGCCCAGCGCTGGGCGCAATGTTGCGGAGATGGAAAAGCTGATCGGCTTTTTTGTGAACACGCTGGTGCTGCGCACAGACTTTTCCGGTAATCCGAGTTTTCGAAAATTACTGCAGCAAGTGCGCGAAGTCGCTGTTGGCGCCTACTCGCATCAGGATGTGCCGTTTGATAAGTTGGTTGACGAACTCAGCCCCGAACGTAGTCTAAGTTACTCGCCATTGTTCCAGGTTCTTTTCTCCCTGGAAAAATCTACGGACCTCAGTTCGCACCTGGCCGGTTTGGAGATCAGTTGGTTGGAAGTTGATCGAGGCACTTCAAAGTTTGATCTCGCTCTCTTTGTTACCGAAAAGCCCGGCGGCCTTTGCTGCACCTTTGAATACGACACAGACCTTTTCGAAGCCGAGGCGATCACCAGAATGTTGGATCACTTTCAGATCATTCTGGAAGGCATCGCCGGAAATTCTGATCAGCGAGTCGGCGAATTGCCGCTGCTCACCAACGCGGAATTGCTGCGCCTCACGGGCGGAAAAAATCTGCAGCTCAGCGACGTTTTGCCAGCTATTTGTCTGCACCAGGCATTTGAACGCCAGGTGGAGCGCACCCCGGAAAACATCGCGCTGACTTTCGCAGACGAGCAGCTCAGCTACCAGGAACTGAATGCCCGCGCCAACCAACTCGCCCACTATCTGCGAAAGCAGGGCGTTGGCCCCGATGTATTGGTGGGACTTTGCCTGGAACGCTCGACGGAAATGATCGTCGCCTTGCTGGCGATACTAAAAGCAGGCGGCGCTTACTTGCCAATTGATCCGGCTTATCCGCGTGAGCGGTTTGCGTTCATGCTCGCCGACGCGCAAGCAAAAGTTCTGCTCACCAGCGCAGGACTGCCGGCGCGCGGCCCGGTCGAAGCGACAACAGTTTTCCTCGTCGACCGCGATTGGAAGACCGTGGCGCAGGAAAGCAAAGCGAACCCCGAACCAAATTGTTTGCCTGAGAATCTGGCTTATGTGATTTACACGTCGGGTTCAACCGGCAAGCCGAAAGGTGTTCCGGTTACGCATCGGAATGTGGCGCGGCTTTTTGAAATCACGGATGAGTCTTTTGCATTCGGAGAGGACGACGTCTGGACTTTGTTTCACTCTGCGGCCTTTGATTTCTCGGTTTGGGAAATTTGGGGAGCGCTGCTTTACGGCGGCCGGCTGGTGGTGGTGCCGTACTGGATCAGTCGAGCGCCGGATGATTTCCTCGACCTTTTGATCCGCGAAAGAGTGACCGTAGTCAATCAAACTCCTTCAGCGTTTCGCCAACTGGTTCGGGTGGCAACCGCGCAGCCTAAGGCGGACCTGGCGTTGCGCTATGTCATCTTTGGCGGAGAAGCCTTGGAACTACAAAGCCTGAAACCCTGGTTTGACCGGTACGGTGATCGCGCACCTCGTCTCATTAACATGTACGGCATCACCGAAACCACGGTCCATGTAACGTATCGACAGTTGACCGTAACCGACCTGGAACAGAATTCAGGTAGTGTGATTGGGCGCCCGCTCGGGGATCTGCGAGTCTACCTGCTGGATCGGCGGCAACAACTGGCGCCCATCGGCGTGCCCGGCGAAATCTATGTCGGTGGAGCGGGACTGAGTCGCGGTTATCTGCAGCGGCTTGATTTGACGGCCGAGCGCTTTGTGCCCGACGCCTTTAGCAACCTGTCCGGAGCCAGGCTTTATCGCAGCGGCGACCGCGCACGGTATCTCGCGAATGGAGATCTTGAATACCTGGGTCGCGTTGATCGTCAGGTAAAGGTTCGCGGTTTTCGCATTGAGTTGGGCGAGATCGAGGCCGTCTTGAGGCAAACACCCGGAGTTCAGGACTGTGTGGTGCTCGCCAATGATAACGCGTCAGGCCAGACGAATCTGGTGGCTTATCTGGTACTGGAAGTCGCGGGCTCGTTAGAAGTTCAGGAGTGGCGCAATTTTGCCCAGGCCCATTTGCCTGACTACATGATGCCGTCGTTTTTTGTGCCGCTGGAAAGTATTCCCTTGACGGCGAATGGAAAACTCGACGAGCGCGCGTTGCCGTTGCCAGGGGAGTCCCCCACGGCTGCGACCAGCGCGTTTGTTGCTCCGCGCAGCGACACTGAAGAGAAGTTGGCGAATATGTGGGGTGAGTTGCTGGGCCGAGAACAGATTGGAGTCAATGATAATTTTTTCGAGTTGGGCGGGCACTCGCTGCTGGCCACGCAAGTCGTCTCCAGAGTCCGCGATACTTTCCAGGTGCGGGTTTCGCTGCGGAGCTTTTTCGAGCATCCCACCGTGGCGGCGTTGGCAGTGTTAGTCTCCGGCACTGCGAAGGAAAGCCCGACAGCCACACTGCCGATTAAACGTCTGCGGCGCGATGAGTCGCCCTGAAACCTGGGGGCGCGGGCGTCCCGCCCGCATCAAGATTCGTCAGAGGCTATTTTAAAAGTCAGCGGCCATCTTATTACTTAGGCGATATTAATTGAGCGACTCAACGGGAGTTTTCACTGTGTTGCATTGAGGCGGGCGGGACGCCCGCGGTCCCAATGGGAGACACCTCTGGTCCCTGTGAAGACGGGACGTTCTCGGACTGAAGCGAAATAAATAATGGCCAGCAAGCCTTTCACTTTTCCAGCCTCGTTTGCCCAACAGAGGCTTTGGTTCCTGGATCAACTGGATCCAGGTCAGAGCGTCTACAACATGGTCTATGCGGTTCGCTTTGAAAACTCACTCAACTTCGCAGTGTTGGAAAAAAGCCTGGACGAAATCGTGCGCCGCCATGAATCGCTGCGTACGACTTTTACCTCAGTCGATGGCCAACCGATGCAGGTAATCTGGCCTCATCAAGACTGCTCGCTGCCGCTGGTTGATTTCAGCGAGTCGCCGACTGAAGCACGCGAAGCTCACTCAAGAAAATTCGCCGAGCAGGAAGCAGGGAGGCCGTTTGATCTCGCCGCCGGACCTTTGTTACGCACGACACTGATGCGCCTGGGTGAGCAGGAGAACGTCCTTTTGGTCGTCATGCACCACATCATCAGCGACGGGTGGTCCATGGGTATCTTTCTGAAAGAGCTGGCCACCTTGTACGAGGCTCTTTCGCAGAATCGACAATCGACGAGACCCGGACTGCCGGAGCTTCCGGTGCAATACGCAGACTATGCCGCCTGGCAGCGTGAATGGTTGCAGGGTGACGTGCTTGATGAACAGTTGTCTTTTTGGCGAGCCCACCTCGTTGGCGCTCCGGCCGCGCTCGAATTGGCGTCCGACCGACCCAGGCCGGCGACGCAAACATTCAGGGGAGCCAGGCGCTATGGTGAGCTGCCGGCCAGCCTGATGGATCGTTTGCGGTCATTGAGTCGCACCGAAGGCGTGACCTTGTTCATGACGATGCTGGCTGCCTTTGACGTGCTGTTGTGGCGCTACAGCGGCCAGGCCGACATCGTAGTCGGAACTCCGATTGCCGGACGCAGTCGAGCGGAACTCGAAGGGTTGATCGGCTACTTCGCCAACACGCTGCCGTTGCGGGCGAACCTTTCAGAGAATCCAACCTTTCGCGATCTTCTGAACCGCGTGCGCGAGAGTTCGCTTGAAGCGTATCAGCATCAGGACGTGCCGTTTGATTTGTTGGTCAAAGAGCTGCAGCCCGAACGGAGCCTCAGCCACACGCCTTTGTTCCAGGTGATCTTCGCCTTCGAAAATACACCGCAGTCGCTGGAGTTTCCCGGCCTCAAGATGAAATGGCTGGATGTGGACCGCGGCACATCGCGCTGTGATCTGTCGCTGTTTGCCACCGACAAAGGCGCGGAACTGAGTTGCATGTGGGAGTACAGCACCGACCTTTTCGATGGCGAGACGATCGAACAAATGATGTCGAGCTATCGCACTTTGCTCGAGAGTATCCTCGACCAGCCGGAAAGAAAAGTCGGCTACCTGGAGATCTGGAGCGCCAGCCAGCGCCGGCAATTGATCAGCCGATCGCTCGGCAAATCGCTCGCGTCATTGCGCGATTCCGAAAGTCTGCAGAACGCGACAACTGCTGTTTGTATGCAGCAGCTCTTCGAAGCGCAAGCGGCGCGCATTCCGGACGCACTGGCGTTGGTGTCCGGCAACGAAAGGCTCACGTATCAGGAACTGAACTCCAGAGCCAACCTGCTCGCACACCATCTGCAACAACTCGGGGTGGGGCCGGAAATTCCGGTCGGAGTCTGCCTTGAGCGTTCCGCGGCGCTGATCGTGGCCCTGCTTGCGGTCTTGAAGGCCGGAGGCGCCTACGTGCCGGTCGATCCTGATTATCCGGCCGACCGCCTTGCCTTCATGCTGCAGGATTCCGACGTGGCGGTCTTGCTCACGCAAAAGGATTTACTGGACACACTCCCGGCCTTGTCAATGCGGATCGTTTGCGTGGACGACCAGGCTCAGTCGGCCGATGAGAACGACGGCGAGCTGACGCGGAATCCCCTGACGCAGAATCCAGTGAGCAACGTTGCTCCAGAAAACCTCGCTTATGTGATTTACACCTCGGGATCGACCGGCAGGCCCAAGGGCGTACAAGTGAGACACGAAACGGTGGTCCACCTCTTCGCTGCTACTCGTGACCAACTGGGCTTTCGCGAAGGAGATGTGTCAACCGTCGTGCATTCCAGTGCGTTTGACTTTTCCGTTTGGGAAATTTGGGGGAGCCTGCTCCAGGGCGGCACCCTCGTGGTCGTGCCTCTGGAAGTCGTGCAGTCGCCTGGGGAACTCTACGATCTTTTGTGCCGCGAGCGAGTCACGATCTTGAATCAAACACCTTCGGCACTGCGAGAGCTCTTGCAAGTCCGGGAGCGCGGGCATCCTGCCCGCATTGAGTCGCAGCATCCTGCCCGCATTGAGTCGCAGCATCAGGTTGACCTCGCTCGCAACTGGAACGTCCGCTTGATCGTCTGTGGCGGTGACGCATTGGACCAGGAGCTCGCGGCTCAGCTCTCACAACTTGGCATTCCCGTTTGGAATTTCTATGGCCCAACAGAGAGCACTGTCTGGACCACCTGCGGATTGGTCGCACAAACTGAAGGTCTGGCCGCGCTAAATTCTATTGGCCACCCGATCGCCGACCTGGAGGTTTACCTGTTGGACCAGCAACTCGAGCTGGCTCCCTGCGGCGTGGCAGCGGAACTCTTCATCGGTGGCGCCGGTTTAGCCCGCGGCTATCTCAACCGGCCGGAACTCACCGCCGAAAAATTCATTCCCCATCCCTTGACCCGGCAGGCAGGCGCTCGTCTTTATCGCACCGGAGACTTGGTTCGCCGCCGCCGCGATGGCCAACTTGAGTTCGCGGGTCGCATCGACACCCAGGTAAAGCTGCGCGGCTTTCGGGTTGAGCTGGGCGAGATAGAAGCGGCGCTAAATCAACATCCGAAGATCACCCAGGCCGTGGTAATCATTCGTGAAGACCGCCCTGGAGACAAAAGACTGATCGCCTATCTGGTGGCGAAAGATGGTCAGACGCTCGTCCCAAGCGAGCTGCGCGAGCACTTGCAGGTGTCTCTGCCGGACTACATGTTGCCCTCGATGTTCGCAATGCTCGAGGCAATGCCGTTGACGCCAAATCGCAAAGTAGATCGTCGTCAGTTACCGGCGCCTGACGCGGCGGCAACAGATCGCAGCAGCGCGTTTGTCGCCGCCCGCACGCCGCTGGAAGAAATAGTGGCCGATATTTGGGCGCGCGTTCTGGGTGTTGAAAGAATCAGCATACATGACAACTTCTTCGCCCTCGGCGGTCATTCGCTGTTGGCCACACAAGTAATCTCGCGGCTGCACGACGCCTTCCACGTTGACTTGCCGTTGCGCGCCCTCTTCGAACGCGCGACCGTCGCGGGGCTGGCGGAAAGGATTGAAGAGGCTCAGCGAACGGAAGAAGGATTGCAGACGCCGCCGCTATTACCGGCCCAGCGAAGCAGTAGTTTGCCACTGTCCTTTGCCCAGCAAAGACTTTGGTTTTTGGATCAACTGGAACCGGGCAGCCCCTTCTACAACATTTCACGTGCCCGGCGACTGCAAGGCCGGCTTGATGTAGTTGCGTTGTCGCGGACGATCGCGGCCATCATCCAGCGGCACGAATCGTTGCGGACGACGTATGGTGAGGAAAATGGAACTCCGTTCCAGCGGATTACTAAACTCGAGTCCGCGCCCATAACTGTGATTGATCTGTCGAATGTCTCCGAGAGCGAGCGAGAGATGCGCGGACAACAACTAGCCGCCGAAGAAATCCAGCGGCCATTCGATCTCACCATTGACCCACTGTTGCGAGTCCTGTTGCTGAAGTTTGCGGATGACGAGCACGTGCTGATTCTCACTCTGCACCATATCGCCGCTGATGGCTGGTCTATCGGCGTTCTGTTTCGCGAGCTGAGCGCGCTATACGCGAGTTTCGTGACCGGGAAACCTCCAGCGCTTCCTGCGTTACCGATTCAGTATGCCGACTACGCCGTCTGGCAGCGACAATGGCTGCAGGTCGAGGTGCTTGAAAGCCTCGTCACCTATTGGCAAAAACAATTGGCGAACGCCCCAACTGTGCTGGCACTACCGACCAACAAACCGCGCCCACCGGTTCAGAGTTTTCGCGGTGCTTACGAGATCTTTTCGCTGCCGGCGCCGCTCACCAGTGACTTGAAAGAGCTAAGTCAGCGCCAGGGCGCCACGCTCTTCATGACTTGTTTGGCGGGCTTCCAATTGCTCGCGGCCCGTTTCTCTGGGCAGGACGATCTGATTGTCGGCACGGATGTGGCCAATCGCAATCGCCTGGAAACCGAAAATTTGATCGGCTTTTTCACAAACCTGCTGCCGCTGCGAGCCAGACTTTCGCGTGAGCTCAAATTCTCGGAATTCTTAAGCCAGGTACGCGAAACAACTCTCGAAGGATACGCTCATCAAGACCTGCCCTTCGAAAAACTTGTCGAGGAACTAAAGCCGGCGCGCGATCTCGGCCGCAATCCATTGGTGCAGGTGTTGCTGGTGATGAATCAAACGCCCGCAGAGTTACAGTTGCCACAGTTGGCAGTATCGCGGTTCGAGTTGCCGCTCGAGAGTTCGCGTTTCGACCTGGTGTTATTTCTCTCTGAGTCCGAGAATGGGCTGGCGGGTTTTTGGCTCTACAATCCGGACCTGTTTGAGCCGCAAACAATTCAGCGTTTGTCCGAAGAATACGAGAAATTGCTGGCAGCCATCGTGGCCGGGCCCGAAGCGAGACTCGATTCGTACGAAGTCTTTGCCGGCGAAGCAAAACAGAAAAAAATGGAGAAGGACGAGCGACAACAATCTCAACTCAACCGCTTGCGTGGTCGTCGTCGGCAGGCGGTCAATCTGGCGAGCGTGAGCGGCGTCACCACGCGTTCCCTTCTGCCTGAGCAGCCGCTGCCGCTGGTGATCGAGCCGGAGAACCCGGCGCTTGACCTGGCGCTATGGGCCGCGGCAAACCAAACCTTCATCGACGACAGTCTACTCAAACACGGGGCGATTCTCTTTCGCGGGTTCGCTGTTGTTTCGGTAAATCAGTTTGAGGCATTCGCCTCGGCCGTCTGCCCCGAATTGTTTGGCGAGTACGGCGACCTGCCGCGCGAGGACCTGGGCGGCAAAGTCTATGGCTCGACGCCGTATCCCGCTGACGAAACGATTCTCTTTCACAACGAAAGCTCGCACATGCATCGCTGGCCGATGTTGATCTGGTTCTATTGCGTCAAAGCCGCCAGCGCCGGCGGTGAGTCGCCGATCATTGACTGCCGCCGCATTTATCAATCGCTGGAGCCGTCGCTGCGGGAGCGCTTTGAAACCAAAGGTCTGATGTATGTGCGCAACTTTACTGACGGGTTGGACGTGAGCTGGCAGGACTTTTTCCACACCAACGATCAGGCCGAGGTCGAAGCTTATTGCCGCAGCAGCGGGATCGACTTTGCGTGGAAGGGCACGAGCGGCTTGCGCACCCGGCAGCTTTGTCCGGCGGTGGTCAACCATCCGCGCACCGGCGAGAAAGTGTTTTTCAATCAAGTGCAACTGCACCACACCTATTGCCTGGCGCCGGCCGTCCGCGAATCGTTATTGTCGATGATGAGTCCTGAGGATCTGCCAAGGAACGTTTATTACGGCGATGGTTCGGTGATTGAAGACTCAGTAATGGAATATCTCGCTGACTTATACGGGCGGCTGAGCGTGGGCTTTCCCTGGCAGAACCAGGATGTGCTGATGCTCAACAACATGCTGGTGGCCCACTCGCGCAATCCGTTTGAGGGCGAGCGCAAGATCGTCGTGGCGTTGGGTAATCTGATCAGCAAAGAAGAGATTCAGTCGCCGCGTTAGAGTAGCGGAGCTAATTTGTAACGCAAACTGTTAGTTTGCGATTGGTGGATGGCATTCAACGCACACGCAAGCCCCGGGGTCCCCAGCCGAGCAACTCGGCTGGGGTGGTCTTACAGCTTGCGTTACAGAAGGAGTTTTCTTATGCCCAATTACGGAAACGGGAAAATCTGCTATATCGAGATTCCGGCTACTGACATTCAACGGTCAGCGGAGTTTTATGAAAAGACCTTCGGCTGGCAGAGCCGGAAACGGGGTGACGGCAGTACTGCTTTCGACGACGGCGTTGGCGAAGTGAGTGGCACCTGGATAATCGGCCGCCCGCCGATGACTGAGCCGGGTCTGCTGATCTACATCATGGTGGACAGTGTTGCTGAGACGGTGGAGGCGGTCGTCGCAAACGGCGGCGAGATTGTTCAGCCGATCGGCATGGATGCGCCTGAAATAACTGCGAGGTTCCGTGATCCGGGCGGCAATGTTCTGGGCCTGTATCAGCAACAGTCGAACTGAAGAAGTCGGCTAACCCAAAAGGATCTTCAACAACCCGCCGGCGGATGCGATGGCGTTGACTCGATGATCGTCCGGTTCGCTTCCCAGCAGCCCGGCGCGACGCGAGTCCACGGTCAATTGCTCTGCTTCCAGCCGGCGGCGCGCGTCTTCGAGCTGTGACTTTTCTTTTGTGCGCGCAGCTTCCAATCCGCCGGCACGAATGAATTCAACGATGCGGCTCAATTCGTCTCGATCAAACCAGGTGCCGTGTCCCTTGCAAATATCCACGATCACGCCTGAGCATCGCGCAAAGTTGATCCGGTTCATCAACTGCGAACATTCCGGGCAGGGCACATAGCTAACCTTGCTCACTACATCGCCCGCTGAATGTGTCGGCGCGGGTGATGCGCCTCCGAGCACAGCCGACTGTTGCTCGCGATCGGCGCAATTTTTTTCAAAAGACGAAACGTCCACCCAAAGACCTCCACAGCCTAAGCACTCGCGCACTGCGGTTGCGCCGATCACAATTGCCTGCACGTTCGCACATGAAAACTCAGAATCTAAGGGCCCATCCGCGCACTTACCAGAATCACATCCCAAGCCCAGCGACCCACCTGCGCATCGTGCACATCCTTCACTTTGGCTCGATAGCGGAACTGATTGCCGTATTGATCGGTTCGTTTCGACAGTTTGTAATCCAACTCGATTTTTTTGATACCAAGTGCCGGTAGCGTGTGTAGCTCGCCTGGCTCTGAGATGCCATTGTGATTCGTGTCTTGCCAAAGACGCAGCGACGAAAAAATGGCGTCTTTGCGATCTATGACACCGTCATGATTACCCCCGTTCGAAACCTTATCGTACTCAGCAAGGGCGAGAAAGCCTTTTTTTCCTCGCCGGGTGGAGGGTCAGGCTGCGGCGTGAAACTACCAAACAACTCTGAACCGTTGTCTGTAGTTCCATTTCCATTGCGGTCTAGAGCGAGCCAAGCATCGTCCGAACTAGCGGCCGTCCAGGAAAGCTTCTCCTTGCTGCCGTTCGCGTTGAGATCAAAGTTTACGCCTCCATCGGCGTTTGTTAGGTCAAAGCCATTTCCTGAGATATCCACAAGTATGGGCGACATATTGACACATTGACACTCCTCAAAACTCCAAGCAAACCCCGACCCACATGTTTGAGGTTCCATTTCGCAGTACCACGGATCCGCCTGACAATGGTTTTCGGTATAGTTCCAATACCCTCCGAACTCCTCACATATATCTGGGGGTATGGTTGGCCCAAGGATAAAGCTGCAAGCATTTTCATTGTCCTGTCTGATTTCAGGTGGGGCGATACCATTACAATGCCTGATGCCAATGTACTGATATCTTAATAAAAACGTGGAGGTGAAGCATGTAGCACTTGCACTTATACCCTGCCCATTAAGAACTCCATCGGTTTGGGCATAATTCGTAACCGCCGGGCTATTGCCTGGACAAGATTTTGCAATAACAATGTCCCCGCCAATAATATCGTCATCAGGCTCACCACAGAGAGCGAGAACGTGACAGTCTGCCGGGACATTGTCAAATGTTATGTCCCGACAGTTTGTTCCAGTGGAATTAAATATGTTGTAGTGGTAGTGTATGATTGAAATAATGGTTCCAAAGGCATTTCTTGTCGCAAAATATGGCACCAGGGCGGCGATTGCTGTTAGTAACAGAAGATTTCTGATCACAACTCTGTAAAAACTCAATTGTTCAGTAACTTTTGTGAGCATTAGAGCGACCTCCTATCGTCGGCGGTTAGCGAACGGATAACCTCGTCAGCTTCCTTGTCAGCGAGCTTGCCAAGCCAAAAATCCTTCACTTCTCCTTTGTTATTAATAAGTATCATCGTGGGTGTGCCAGAAACACCTAGTCCACTTAAGTCGACATCAGCGACTGTATCAATATTGAATTCGTTTGCTCTGACGTACTTCGCGACTTGTTCCGCTTTATTAGGAAAGAGCGCAACAATTCTGAGCGAGCTATTACGAAGAGATTGGGCATTGGCTAACTTCTTGTAAAATGGGAGACTCTCTTGTGTAAGTACCCCGAAAAACAAGACCATTGAAAAGTAGAGGTTTCCGGGCGAGTATGACGCCAGGAGGCCAAAGTGAAGAAGAGCAAATTCAGTGAACACCAGATCATCGCGATCTTG
>Ga0179594_10000361_pt1 | contig 11177 bp, 9 predicted proteins | sample CZOMad1_1_08_16f_FD_148625 | JGI IMG/M metagenome (GOLD analysis project Ga0179594, IMG submission 148625) | Vadose zone soil fungal communities from Angelo Coast Range Reserve, California, USA - CZOMad1_1_08_16fungal (Illumina Assembly) | ecosystem: Environmental > Terrestrial > Soil > Vadose...
GGCGCCGTCTCAGGTGAGCCCTAAGTCCGCTCACATGGCACGGTCGTTGCCAGTTCATCTATTTGGAAGTTTTGAGTCTCGCGGGTTGCAGTTGGCGCGTGATTCCACTGCTTAGATAGGGTGAATTCGCGTTTTCCCAAACAGTGATCTTCGAGGTTGTCCCGGGGAGGTCACTCCAACAAGATCCGGGATCTTTTTCCGACTTCCTGTCTGGAGGCTGCGTGTTGTCGGAATAACCCGTTTCGACGCGCCCGTCGCCGATTCTCTGCCATCACAGTTCCGTCCGGCGGAACCTTCTAGAGAACTTTTTTAGAAGACCCTTTCGACGTGGTCATGACTGTTGATATGCGCGTCGGTATTGCCGTCCTTGCCAGAGAATAAGCAACGCCTCCAAATCATCGGAGACGACCTTTTTCATTCGTCTCCTGAACTGAATTGTCGAAGGAGGCTGATATGGTTGTCAGAATACCTGAAGAAGTATCTAAGCTCAGCTACTGGGAGATCGCCCACAATGAACACTTTGGTCATCTTTGTCATTTAGCCTGTAACAACCTTACGGGGGGAGACATGGTCAAAGCAGAAGAACTGGTTAGTGAAGCCTTCGCTCGCGCTATCCGCTATGCGAAAGAGGAAAATTTGGAGAACGTTGGCGCATATCTCTGGACGATCGTCACACGGGTTAATATAACCCGGTGGCGAAAAGAGCAAACCACAATAACCGACAGCATTGACGGCCCAGCCAACGAGGGTCTGGAAAACCAACTCCCGCCAACCGAAATCGAACAGGACATCCTGGACATCCTCGAAAACGAACGGCTGCTCGCAGAGTTCAACAAAAACAAAGGACCCTTAACCGAACGAGAGGATTTCCTCCTAACCCGGCACCTGCAGAGCTATTCCAATTCGGAGATCGCGGCCGAACTGGATGAGTCGGTATCGGCTGTGAGGACGGATGTAAACAAGGTGAGAAACAAAGTTCGTTACCGTCTGCAACAGGCCCGGGAGAAAAAAGACCGCGGCTGCTCCTAGCAACGATCGTTGATGTAATCGAACGTCGAAAGCTCGTTGAAACCAGGAATAGGAACTGATGAAATCATGACTTTCGCTCTACACGAGAGTAAAAGAAAACCGTCAGGCATTTACTAATCGGCAGGACGGTCGACCCAAGCTTCGGGCTGTGGCCCGGCCACACTGCCACGGCGAACAACAAAACCTCTCACTCCACCCATCCACGGCGCCTGCATCTTCATTTCACCAAAAAGTGCTCGGAACCTGCTAATATCAGGACGGGTTCTTTTGGGGGGCAGCAATCACAACCAATTCATTTAGAAGTTTCGTTTTAAGCCCCCAGGAGTTAGATATGGACTCCGATATTATCGATGTAATTGCCCATCGAGTACTGGAATCAGGCTCGGGATGGGAAGGTCGTTTACAACGCCAGGCAGAGGCGTTGCAAAGCATCAGGTGTACCACTCCAGTTTTAGGACGCTGGATCGACGAAGTGGAAAGTGTGCCGTACCTGCTTTCAAGCTTTGCTTTGAATGACGCAGATTTCGCAGCCCGGTTTCCCAGCATGGCAGCAGAAGTCCAGGGAGAGGCCCGTCAGCGTCTACTGAAGACGTTCGAACGACACCTAAAAGAGTGTCGTCATTGTTCAAAAAAACTACAGTATGATGTCGAGTTGGCTCAGCTGATCGATCAGACCTGTCAAGAAGACAGAGATTCGCTGCTGCAATTGCTCAAGGCAAAAAAGAACCAAAAGAGCGACAGGCGATGATCGAAAAACTAACAAAGCGCGCCGGATCATAATGATCGTTCGCATGATACACGGCAGGCGCCTCTGAAACTTCGGGGCGATTCTCTATTACAACGGACTCTTGCTACCTAACCACACCGGGTGTATAACCCGCTCGTTCTACTATCTCACACCGTAGGGAGGCCCAACCCCATGAAACTCGCACGTGTCTTTACGTTCCCGATTTGTACTGGTCTCTTCTCTCTCATTTACCTTTTGGAGTAGCGAGCCCCATAGGTTCGCCACAGCCCGTTCCGGTTCTTACACCACCATGCACACCCGCAATGAGTACGATTCCGACCTGTCCAAATACTGGATGCGGAGATCAGGGTGACGCGCTATTGAATCAAGCCAAGAATCGGTTTGACGCGGTTACTAACCCTGTCAACATAACGCTAGATCAGAGTCGCGCGTTACCACAGCCCGCGAACTTTGATACCGGAATGCCTCGCAACCAAATCGTCCAAGAAGGTAGGGCGGTAAGAGTAATGGCATTCTTGCTCAAGGTTAAAAGGGAAGGTGCGGAATCATGCAATTGGGGTATCACAGGCCCGTCCAACACAGACATTCACATGGTGTTAGTTTCAAACCTGCCAGACCTAGACGACCAGGATCAAATTGACGAGGCCGAAGCGGTTCAGTAACGGCTGAAATCAAACCTCGCGTCAGGCAGCATGCCGCCCGTAATTGCTTGATAAAATTGGTCGGGACAACTGGATTCGAACCACGGCCTCACGCACCCCAATCAAGCGGGATGCGTAAACTTAACTATTTGATTTTGCATCGAGATGCAGCCACGAGCAAAATCAAGGCGTTTCCCATCCTTTGACATTCAGTTACATTCACCTGCGGGCCAGTCCTGTTTATTCTTGCCACAATCCTGCCACAAACTAAACAACCCGAATGTTGACTCTGATAATAGACAACCAGGCGGTAGGCTTTTCCAGATCCTTAGCACAGTTCTCGTTGAGCAGCCTTTTCAGGGCCGCTTACCGATTTGCCGAAGTGGTTTGAAATCAACGGATGTCACTGAAGGTGAAGAGCTTATGGCTTAAGCGATTTAGGATGGATTAGGATGGTTTTGGGCTGTTTGCGGCTCCTCGATGTACGCGTATTGTACGCGCGACGGTTGAGCCTTGTCAGGTTTGTACTGAACAATTTCTCAGCAGCGCAACGCCTCTCCAACCTGCAGTCTCCCTCTCCAAGTCTGAATTAATAACCCAGGCCATTTGACTTTGTTGGTTGGACTACAAAGTTCGACATGGCTGACTTCAAACAAATTATGAAGAACAACCGGATGAGAAAGACAATGATTGCGTCTTAACTACCGGTCCAAAACGCCGCTCCCGGCCAGCGCCGCTCGCGTTGGTACAGTTCATATCTCGTTCCGAGATACGTAGCGAAAATGGCTGACAAGAACTCAGCATATTCCCGGAAGTGTTTCTCATCCGGGTCGGAAAGATGAAGCGCAATCGCTTCAACGGCCCGGTGGGCAGTGCAAACCGCATTGGTGATTCCGTGCGAGGAAAGCGGGTCAAAGGCGACGGCAGCATCGCCCGTGGCCAACCAGCATTTTCCGGCCAGCTGAGTCGCCCGCGAGGAGCCGGCGTCTCCGCCCACCACTCTGATGCCGGCCTCGGCGGATAAGAAATCCTGCAGGTGCGCGGTCCCGCAAAGAATTGCAGGCCAGCAGGAATAGTCCTTCAGCTCCCTGTGGATGCCAACGCGCTGCCGGCTGAAGAGCGACATCACCTGCACCTCGTCAGACAGGCGCGAGACAATCCCCCAGCCGTGTTCAAAAGACTCCACGAATACGCCGTGCGTTATTTTCGGATGCTCCCTGCGAGGCAGATGGCAACTGTAGGCAGTGAGTTGATCATACTCCGCGCTAGCTATGCCTAGCAGCTTCAGGAGGGCTCTGTTTCTCCCGGTGGCTTCCACGAGGCATCTCCCGCGGAGCACAACGGGCCCTTGATCGTTTAGCAATTCCACCGTGACGGCTTGATCCGTCGAACGGATTGCAGTCATCTTCTCAAACCGGAGGATGTTTTCCGACGTCAATTCCTCCAGGTCTTGTTCCAAAGATTGTTTGTTGATCTTGAGCCCGTGCTGGAAAGGCGTGTGGTAGAAAAAATTGTGATCCGCGATGGTGGTGTTTCCCCAGGCGGAGTGGTAGCCGCGAGTCCAGTGCAGAGAGTTGTTTTCAAAGAGATCGAGCAGGCCCATGGACTGAAACAGAGGCAGGGCAGCAGGGGGCAAGGTTTCTCCCAACGCGAGTTGCTTCTTCGCAGTCCTGCGATCCAGCAGGACATGAGAGATGCCCTTGCGCTTCAGCAGGAGGGACACTATCAACCCCGCGATGCCCTTGCCCGCTATAATGACGTCCGTATCCATCCCACCAACGCTACTCTTTGGAGTGAAAAGCCACGTAAACTCGCTTAGGTATACCGTCGATGCGCAGGTTTAGCTCCCTGCCGGTAACCATGCCGATCTTATTCCATTCATAGACCATGTTGATGAGGCCGTTGAGGTAGCCACCTTCCGCGTGGTATCCGATGAACCCCGTGTTCGCGGTGTGCAACCAGTCCTCGCGGTTGGCGAAGATGTTTTTCTTGGTGTCATCAAGGATGTCCGGATCGCGTAGCTTGCGGTAGTTCTCCTCCGGCAGCACATGCACGGGCAGGTTGGCCGCCCACCATGCGGGAATGGGGTACTGCTTGTCCACATAGACAGCCTGGCAACTGCCCGCATCCGACTGCCACGGGATGCCCATCCATTTCGTGAGGTCGCCGGGCGTGATCTTCCATAGCCAGTGCTTCTTGTGATTTTGATCTAGCGACTCGCGGATGTCTACCGAGTCCATCTGAAAGCCGAAGTCGTTATAGTAGATACTCCGCTGCTCGGCGGGCGTTGCCGCGTTGACCCGTATCTCGCGCAAACCAAAAAGGCCGAAGTTCTCCACGACGTCTTCGTACACTTCCGAGTTCTCGCCATAGATCAGGTTATGCCGCATCGGCCAGGTCAGCTCAACGCCGGGGTGGAAACCGCCGCCGTAGAGCGTTTCCAAAATAGCCCGCGTCATAAGCAACGGTTTTTTGCGCTCGTCCTTCGCTGCGTCCAGATACTTCCTGCGAAAGACCTCCCCGATGGCGTCCATGTCGGGCGCCCCGGAGACGGGCAGGCGCACCGGCTTGAACTCGCCTTCCTTCCACTTCTTCAACTGCTCGTAAAGCAGCGGCGGTATGGCAAACCATTGCGCCGGACTCCCCGGGTAGTTGATTCCGTCCCCCGGATAGTATGGCAGCTTGAGTTCATCGGTGCCGACGCCCCGATCCTCGATGCCGGTGGTGGAACTGGAGGGAATAATCGGCTCATTCAGAACGGGGTAGGCCGGATTGCGGAAGAGGGAGAAAATTTGTTCGCGCACGGCATAGGCTTCGCCCTTGGGATGCTTCTGGAACAGGTATTTGAGCTTTCCCTCGTCAGTGAGCTTGTCAATAACCTCCCTGAAGGAGGGCGCGAGGAAGTCGCCGAGGTTCACCCACTGCATCCGGTAAAGGCGGTAGAGCATGGGGAACACGAGGCTGAATTCGGGCTCATACTTGTCAGCGCCCGCCCCGCAGATAATGTCATACAGGGTGGAGATGGGTTGTATCTGCGGCGCGTAGTCAGGCGGCGCGGTTACGACCCAGGCCGCAGACGCGGCATCATCCAGATGGTGCGTGACGCCCGTGCTGCGCGAGGTGATGCTGGCCGTTATGCGCCCGTCGCAGATATCGTCGTACCAGTTGGAGTTATCGGCGAAGTCAGTATTGAGATCGGAGGGATTCAACGAAGCGGAGACACCATCGGCCGCATAGAAGATGAGAGTACCGCCGTCATATTCGATGGTTCCGAGATCCACCTGCACGGGTGCGGTGCCCAGGCTTTTTGCCAACAGACTTTCACCGCCTAGCCCGGGGTTGGGAAACTGGCCCGGGATTGACTGCCGCGTGTTGTTCTGGTCCACGGATACTGCCGGTGGGTTATTCACCAGTTCCTTGCGGTAGTTGTAGCCATGCGGCACACGTTCCGCCATGACCAGGACGTTGGGGTTCCTCTGGGCCGCCCCTATTCCCGGCGCCAGTTTGTTCTTCGCGAAGTCGGGGCTAACATTCCTATTCCTTGAGACGATCGAAAGGTCCAAGCTGTTGTTGAAGTCGTACCAGAATGGTTTCTTGTTCGCGACCTCTGCAGACCACCGTATGTCGTAATCGGCGGGGTCGATTTGGCGCACGGGCTTGCCGCTGCTATCGCATTCATAGATGTAGAAGCGCTGCGCCTGCTTCTTGATCTTTCCGTCCGGCGTCAGGTAGTGATTGTCCGTCTCAAAAAGATTGGCCCAGGGTAATTCCGGGCTGAAGATGACATGCTGTTTTTCCGCCGGCCCATTCCCTAAACGGGCTACGCCGATGGACGGATAAATTCTGAATCTGGCTGCTGATTTTTTTGGCATGATTGAGTTTCTTTTCTGCTAGGAAGTTGCTTTCGCGCCGACCACGAAGAGCCAGTGGATCGGCGTCGGGTAAGTGCGCACACGTGCCTACACAAGTTCAAAGGCGATCAGTCCGTTCACGTCTAAAGCGCGCGCGTCAGCCGGTGTCGTACTCGCAGCTTGTCGTGAGAGCAGGACCTTTTAAGACTGCAACCTTTATTCATCGGTTCGATTCCGATCGCCGTCTCCAAATCTCAACAGAAATTTGTTTAGGTTCCGGACCAAAATCCTCCGACTTCGTTCGGGTCACTCTTGCGTCACTGCGCGATCCACCACAGAATTCGCTATTCGAAATGAGCTCGTCGTGGCCGCAAGTTAGAGAAACGGTTGCCCTTCGCTAGTCGATCAGGTTGTTGAGTAAGCGAGGAAGTCAATTCTATCACTGAAATCCTTGATTGCAAGAGCCTTCAAACCCAAGCCCACAATTAATTCCAAGCCGAGTATTGCACTTTGCAAGACCATCCTGGCATCATGATTTCACCACGCCAACGCCGTAGCTGGGGGTGGACGCCATTCTTTCCGTAGGCCTGAGTGAGACACAGGCGTCGAGAGGGTCGTCAAGAGTGCAAATTATCGCCTTTGAGACTTTAATCACTAGTCGGCCTACTTTCTCAAGACGGATAGCTCAAGTCGCACGAACTCATGCATGAACGCGATTGTTCGTCGAGACTCTAACTCAGTCGTCCACGGACCTCCGTGGTAATAGAGAGGCTCTCAAGTGTTCTCGATAGCCCAATTATGCCTTCACGACTGCAAAGCGCATAAATACTGACTTGTACGCTATGGTAAGGACTGGTGGTTATGGTGGTTTCACTGGGCTAAAACCGTTGGGGGAGGACGTTTGCTCTACCGCTGGAGGTGAGCGAGCGACGCGCCGGTCGCGTGCTGGCGTTGCGCCGCTCGGTCTATCGTTACCGGCCGCTGGCGAACCGGGATGGCGAGATCGTCAAGCTGCTCTTGGAACTGGCGCATGCGCGGCCGGAGCAAGGCTTTGGCAAGTTGTTCCCGAGAATGCGAGCACTCGGTTATCGCTGGAATCACAAACGCATCTATCGCGTTTATTGCAGCTTGAAACTGAACAAGAGAAGAAAAGGCAAAAAGCGTTTGCCGACAAGATGCCCGGCGGGTATTGTCAACTTAAAGAAAAATTAGCGGATCCAACCACTGCATGTTGGTGAATGCGCCTTTCTGAGTGCCACAAATGGTGGCGATTTACCTCGATCTTGATTTAAGTTGATAATACCAGTGAGGCGCTTAAGATCCGAACCAAGGGGCATGGTCTGCCATTCTTGTTGACCTCAGCAATGTAGAAACTGGTCCTCTGCGGGAATTGATCGTGACACCAGCCATCGTAAGTGAACGTTTCGCCGATAAGGGACATCGCTATTGCTGCTGAGGGACAGTCATAGTGTATCTCCACGGCGCCAGCTATCTGGAAGCAAATGGCAAGACCATCAAAAGCATATCGGCAATGTCGCTGGGCCTCAGGATTGTGCCGTAAAAATTAGCGACATGAAGAGTCTTGGCCGCGTCATCAAGCGGGACACTGATCATAAGAACGTTGCTCTTGCTTAGCGCATATCTGGTCATCCGGCCGTTCACCTTCTGCTCTTGGTACCAGACGTAGGTCTCTTTCTGATCGGGGTCGGTTGCCATCCCCTGAGAAAAACCCATTTCGTACTTGATCTTAAGACCGTTGCTCTTAGAGATCTCCCCGACTTGGTTTCCCTCAAAGTCCGTTGCGCCCTTGTGTTTGTATCCCGACAGCAAGCTAATACCGTTAGGTGGATCGCTTTCAACGAAATCGGGATGAAGCTGCCGCACCGCCGTCTTTTTGGGACCTTCCTGTTCTTTCTCTTTCGTTGGATCTTGAGCCGAAGAAGTACCCGACAGCGCAAGGACGACTGCCAACACTTTGATAGTAGACCACAACGTTAGATAACTGAGATTCATCCCACACCTCCAAGTTTACCTTTCAGCACGGGGAAGCATCCTTGAATGATCTTTTCAGAGAGCGCCTTGCTTCCTCCAAAGGCAGCATCACCCTTTCCGCCGACTTGATGAACTGCCTCGTGCAGAAGCATGATTGCACGCTGCTGGCTCAAATTATCCATCGTTCGGGGATTAAAGAAATAATCGCCTAAGAAGGTTACCGAGCCACGTCCGGTAACGCTATTGTCAAAGACAGCAGCACCTACCTTCTCCTTGTTCTCTTTGGAATACGCCTCGACGGACTCCGTAGCTTGCTTTTCGCCAATGGGACCGATCAGCGTTGATGTGCGCCCGTCAAACAGATTGCCGTTCGCAGTAAAACCATTTATCAACGCCGCCAAGCTAGAAATCCCGTAGGCCTTCAGAGCTTCGTCACATTCCTTTCTTTTTGTGAGATCTTGAGCACCGTTAATACTGCCGATCACTATTTTGAGATCGTTCTCGCTGAAGCTCGGAAAGGAGTTCTGCGGTGTTTCTCATGGTCCAAGAACCTCATCCGAGACATTAATGGCCTTGCCCTCACGAATCTTGAAGAATACTGCCGCCCCCGCCTCGGGACCATCAAGGAAGCGCGCTACGTAGAGTCCGCCTTCTACAAGTTTGGGTGGCGGGCCGTGCTCCGGGACAGTCTGCAAAAACTTATCCGGCAGATCGCCATATTTGATTGTGGGCCATAATGCCGCATCGATGCTGTTGGGTGGCGAGATCTTCCAGATGGTCCCGCCTTTAACGGTAAAGACATTAGTGTTGCCCGACAGCTTGGTTCGCGGTAATTCCTCGACAACAAACTCAGCCACCGTTGAAGCACCGGACACAGTAAATGAAGGCGGTGTTTTGTCCTCCATCCGCACGTAGATGATTTTTTCGCGCAGGCAAGCCGTCGTGATCGACGTCAATACCACACTCAGTATCACCCCAGCTAGAGGCCTGTCCAAGCCTAAAAACAACAATTTCATCTTTGGATCCTCCGGTGCTACAGTCTTCGAAATCATGTCCCTAGAATATTGTGTCAAGGAGGTGCCAGACGCCCAGTGGGTTGGTGGCATGACAATGCGCCGTCACTTGTGGCGTGGGCTTGTCGGGATTGGAAACAGTCGAAAACGGGGGTATCAATGTGTAGTCTTTTGGATACTCAACGATTACATGGTACCAGAGGCCATCACCAAATTTCTTATCATAGCCCTCGCCCTCGGGGTGATCAGGTGCGGGATTATACGTAAAGCCATTTCTCTTGAGCGTATTCACGGCGGCTTGGAAGCTTTGCCCCCCAAGATTCATTTGAGCCCCAGGAAATCGGGCCCCCAATTGCCAACCGGTGACCTTTCCGTGCACCATCTTCTCGATGCTTCGAATGTCGTGCATGACTTGGAAGTGGGTCTTACATGGCGTTTCGATGTCACGGTACTCCCCGACGACCTGTGGGTTTAAGCGCGGAGGCACCGTTGGGTCCTGCGGACTAACACTGCCGTAGAGCGCCGAGAACATCTGCGCGGATTTTACCGATAGCATTCCCGAATCGACGCCTTCCATGCTGCCGAATTGTCGGCCTCCGTTATAGGCTGCGTATTCGGGCAAGGCCGTGAACCAGTTTGGGAAAGCGATTGCTGGTCCACCTTCCGCTTGAGTCAACGAGGCGCCTGCAGGTAGAAAGCCGAGACTCCCTTGTCCGAACAAAGCGATACCGACCGAGGCGGCTTGGCCGTTGTAAACAGCCACTCCGACGTAGATCCCCCTTCGATTGTAGAGACCAATGGTGCTGCGGCCCGTGCCGATCGTAGCCGCTCCCATAGCGAGCAACGTCATCCCTAGGCCGCAATCACCTTTCGTGCCATCAATCGTACAGCCACCTGATGAACTGAGTAAGCTTGAGAAGCGGGAAGACATGATTCCGCCGAAGCGGCCCTGCTCGAAGTCGCCTTCGCCGAAGTCATCAGGTGGCGGTTGGATGGGATAGGTAACGTCGGCGCCGAGCGGATCTAATTCCGTATGACTCCAGCTGTTTGCCGTGAGCGTGTTGTATTGACTGGCGCCCGCGGGGCTATTGTGTTTCCAAGTCACGGCATTGCTGGTTTGTTGTGCGAGCAATTGGCGGCCAGCATAGATGTAACCCACTTGTTTCTGGCCGCTGCCGTTTAGCTCCTCGACAATTGCGCCGCCCAGGACGCTCGAGGTGAGATAGTAAGTGGTGGTTATCGCCGTATCGGTCGCGACTTCTTTGGCTTTCGCGCCGTCACCATCGTAGCCTTCATTCATCCAGGCGGAAATGTAATTGTCGCCAGCAGTGAGCATGTTGCCGGAGGTCGAAGTCATTTGCCCGGCCGCATCGTACACATAGCCACGCCCGCCTAAGTCGGTATTGCGTCCATCGGCGTCATATCCCCAGTCGTTGTGGCGATTGTTTGTGTACGTCGAATAGTCGTAAGAAACAAACTGCGACTGCGCACCAGTGTAGCGATAGTTCAAGTTACTGAATGCATCGTAACCGAAGAGTTCCTGGTAAGGCGTTTCCGTGTTATCGCCGCGCGCGAGGCCACCGCTTGCGCCGGCAGATAATCGGCCCACATGATCGTAAGCATAGGAACGATCGAACTTGATGTCGGTGGTATTGTGCACATACTTCATCCGTCCGTCGTTGTAATAATCGTAGTTTTGATTGGCGACGCTACCGCTGATGTCGAAGTGATTCAACTGCAGCCGCGCATTGTAACCAACGTTCACGGTATGACTGGGAGTTAAGCTCGAAAGTTGTGTATGAGCGGAAGAAAAAGGTGGCGTATTCTTGATGAGTTTTTGCCGAACCATCAACCTTATTGCTAAGGAGGAATACGCCGTGAAGGAAGATAACTTAGTTGACTA